>Ga0214164_1000275_pt1 | contig 35111 bp, 31 predicted proteins | sample TroBogepilimnion_13_FD_153003 | JGI IMG/M metagenome (GOLD analysis project Ga0214164, IMG submission 153003) | Freshwater microbial communities from Trout Bog Lake, WI - Practice 03JUN2009 epilimnion v4 | ecosystem: Environmental > Aquatic > Freshwater > Lake > Epilimnion/Euphotic zone ...
CAGTGAAGGGGTATTTAAGAGCTCCAAACTACGAAATCCTGAAAGCAAATCACAACAAGTTGGGAAACATTCACATTGCAAGTTGGGGTATTTAAGAGCTCCAAACTACGAAATCCTGAAAGCAAATCACAACTGCAAAAATAATTGAACAAATAGTATTTTCGGTATTTAAGAGCTCCAAACTACGAAATCCTGAAAGCAAATCACAACATTGAAAATGAAAGTATTAATTTATTTCTGGTATTTAAGAGCTCCAAACTACGAAATCCTGAAAGCAAATCACAACAATAATTCCTAATTTGAATACAACACAAACGGTATTTAAGAGCTCCAAACTACGAAATCCTGAAAGCAAATCACAACAAGCAAGGGTTGGTTTATTAACAAATTCATGGTATTTAAGAGCTCCAAACTACGAAATCCTGAAAGCAAATCACAACTAGGGAAAGATGTTCTACCCTCGAAATGCGGTATTTAAGAGCTCCAAACTACGAAATCCTGAAAGCAAATCACAACTGAACAATCTGGCGATGTAAAAGATTCTCAGGTATTTAAGAGCTCCAAACTACGAAATCCTGAAAGCAAATCACAACTACATGGCGTTGAATCAACAATTACGGTTAGGTATTTAAGAGCTCCAAACTACGAAATCCTGAAAGCAAATCACAACTACGAAAACCATAATCCATATGGAAGGAAAGGTATTTAAGAGCTCCAAACTACGAAATCCTGAAAGCAAATCACAACTATCCCTATCTTTTTTTTTAAAAAAATAAGGTATTTAAGAGCTCCAAACTACGAAATCCTGAAAGCAAATCACAACCGAGTTCATGGTCTTATGATTTTACCTGCTGGTATTTAAGAGCTCCAAACTACGAAATCCTGAAAGCAAATCACAACTTCGTTTGGTACGCTAGCGCGCAGGTAACAGGTATTTAAGAGCTCCAAACTACGAAATCCTGAAAGCAAATCACAACTTCAAAGGGTAGTGTTGCTGTTACCATACCAGGTATTTAAGAGCTCCAAACTACGAAATCCTGAAAGCAAATCACAACTATCGGCAGGTTCGAATTTTCGGCGTATCGGTATTTAAGAGCTCCAAACTACGAAATCCTGAAAGCAAATCACAACTGATGAAGTCACCAGCTCGGAACGCATCATGGTATTTAAGAGCTCCAAACTACGAAATCCTGAAAGCAAATCACAACTAGCCCGAATAATAAACTACCTTTATAAAGGTATTTAAGAGCTCCAAACTACGAAATCCTGAAAGCAAATCACAACCGGCAGGGCTCGAAATCATTGCCCCATCTGCGAGTTCTTCTAATCATTTTCAAAATTCCCTTTAAGAGTTTTCATGAGCATTTCAATTTCCTGCAAATCGGCTAAAAAGTTCGATATTTCGATGGCTGCTTCTACAAAAAGAGGATCAAGTTGAAAAGTTGGGGTAAGAAAAATATCAGGGTTGTGGCGCAGTAAAAGTACCCGTAATATGCCCATGCACATTATCAGTGAAGTCAAAGTTGCCGGAGATAGTAGTTGCTGTCATACCGGTCATGGATATCGCACCGCTTATCGAAAGTTCAGTCAGGCTGCTGGTTGAGTAATAAGCTGTAGAATAGTTTGGGTTAATGCCTATACCGGTATTTCGTATCGGGAAGGTTAGGTTACCCGGTTCATAGTTATTTATCAGCAGTACTATACTCTCTCTTGTAGCAGTCCTGTTGCCCATTATCTGAATGGTGCCATTTTGGTTGCTCGTTGTAATCCCCGTTATTGTCCAGGTGCTGTCGCCGCATATATTAGCAGTCATGGTTGTATAAGGAGGATTAGCCTTCTTCTTGCAGAAGGTAAAAGTAACCAAACATAGAATGAGGAAAGCAAAATTTGTTTTCAATTGCCCGATTTTTGAAGGTAAAAATAAAACAAATTTCCAGCATTATCAGGTTGTTTTGCTGCGTTTAAAACTTAATAATAAATAACTATTTAAATTTCGTTTTATGATTTTTACTTCATTGGGGAAATAATATTGCCCTCAGGTTATTTGCTCATTAGGCATACAATATACCACTTAAGGCATTCGATGCTAATTACCGCCAAAAAGTATAAGCGGCTCATTTCTTCTTCCCAAACAGCCGCTTAAAAAAGCCTTTCTTCGGTTGTTCTCCTTTCCCGGTTTCAGGCCCGTCAGATATTGTAACAATAGACTGTTCGCGCACTGCAGTCTTCTTTACTGCACGATACATGCTCTGCCACAATACACTTATAAAGCCCAAAGTAGTGTCGCGCGCAAATGAAGTACTGGCGGTTCGTATATCCTTGCCCGGCATTGGATTGCTGGGATAGAGTACCAGCGCGCTGCCGGCAAATGCAAATAGTCCGTGCTTGCCTTCCCTTTCGTTGCTGTTGAACTTAAACAACGAAATTTTCAGGTTTTCATAAAGCACCTTGAAATTGCCTTTTGCATAAGTTTCGTCGCCCTCAATATGCATATCCATATGCGACAGGTGAAAGGAAGTCGCCTTCACAAAAGTGAACACCTGCGCCTGCTGACTTATATCATTGCCCTCCAGGTTCTTTACAATTCCTTCCATCTTAAAACGCCCGCTATTATCAGCCAGCCCCAGCTCGAAATTGGCCACTACATGGCTTTTGCCCATAAAGTTTCCCTCCAGGTTCGCTCTGCATAACTTATTTCTGGCTATGAGTTTGGGTATATTGGTTATGTTGCTGAACCTGCCACTGATGCCAGTGAACAATATCACCCCTTCATCACCCTTTTTCGTTACCTCAGTATATTTAAAATGGCCTTTCTTAATGTTTAGTTCTTCAATATTGGTTTTCAGGCCCACCTCCAGCAGCAATTGGTTGGGGTAGCTGCCTTTTCTTCCGCCATTGGTTGCGTTTTCCCTTAGGTACCTAATCTCTATAGTAGGCGCTGAGGCAGTTACTACAGGTATCCTTAATACTCCATTGGTTATCAGCCTGTTCCAGTTAAATCCCTCGAGTTCAATAACCGGAAAGCCCAGGTTGTAGTTTTCTTTTTCCTTCCCGGTTACAGGGTCATGGTTTACCATGTGCTTTATTTTTACCAGCTCCAGGGTTACCGTATTGGGTGTAGTTTCAAAATCGAGATCCGGGGCCACTACACTGTAATGACCGGATGGTTTTTGAAACAGGAAACTGTCAAACCGTACCTTCCCGCTCCTTGCATACAGAAACACACTGGTGTCTTTAGTCAGGTCGGCATTGTATACAAAGCTGTTCAGCGTAGCTGTACCCCCCTTCATATTGCAGGTAAAGTGTTCACTTTTACCCCTGTATTCATAAGTGATATCAGGCTTCAAAAAGCTAACACTCTTCACTGTAGCCCTGCCAATATATGGCGTTGTCTCTTTGTCATGAATGATAGTTGAATCCGGCTGGTTCGGCTTGCATATCATTTTCCATTTCAGGTCATGCACCACCGCTTTATCGCAATCCAGCGAGCGCTTACTTACCAGGTCACCCCAAGCAATGCCCCATACCTCCAGTGAGGCAATTTCTACAGTAGAGAGGGTAGGGGGCGTATGGCGGTGCTGTTCTTTAAGTGCTTTCACCTGTTCCAGATCTGGCCATAGCTTAAGATCAGTGATGGTGATACGCCGTTTAAAAATATTAACACTTATGTCTGCAAAAGAAATATGGTAAACACTATCGCTGCCACTAGCCACCATTTCTGGCAGTCGCCGCATCATAATATGTTTGTAATGATAAGATAACCATACCAAGTAACCACCGGCGCCTGCCATTATTGTCAATATCGCAATCAGTATAATGCGCAATACGTTTTGCTTCTTGCTTCCGGCCATGCATCTGCAAAAGACAATAACCATGCCATAAAATTCCATTTATATTAATAACCGTTAATGGTCCTGTTTTTTCTAAGATTTTTGCTTCACGGTGAATACCCGCGCCATCAGTTTATTATCACTTTCCCGGAATAAGGATGTAGCATATTTCACCCGGTCACCTTCCAGGTGCTCCAGCGTATTCAGTTCCACCCTTATTGTCTCATCACTGTTGCAGTTGGCAAAGTAAAAGATATCGCGGTGGGTAGTATGGTAGCTGGCATCATAGTTTTTAATGCCCAGGTTCTTTTTCATAAATTCAGTGGTGCATTCATCGGCTATGATAGGGTATGCGGCAAAGTAAAGCAGCCCTACACCATTTATTTCATAATGTGGGTTTATCGTATGCACTGTAGCAGCCAGCACAGCACCACACAACAGAAATTTATACCCGTTCGATTCCACTTCAGTAAGCATATTCTTCTTCAGCATTCTGTGTTGGTTGTAAAATTCCGGAGTATCCCTGAGCATTTCTATATGATTGACCCTTTGGTTCATTGATGCACATTTGGCTATCTGCTTATTATCACCTGCTTTCCTGGCCGAGAAGCTAGTCATCATATTGGCTTTCAGATGCTTGTCGCCACTCTTCCCCTTTATGGCGCTCAGGTAAGAGAAGTCTCCAAAACGCTTGATCTCTCCCTTCATTTGCAGCACATCATTTTCAGTAAACTGGTCTAGCGGACTAACCGCATAATTAACCCTTATAAACGCAGCATACAGCCGGTTGCCCTGGGCATCAGTAAACTCAGATGTTTTCTGCTCCATACCACGGCTCAGCAGTTGCCAGTGTATATCGCCCATTTCCTTAAGCAGCCAGTTTTCCGAGAGTCCCGAATTTGCCATCTGCGGCATCTGTATGTCCTTGTTGCGATATAGCACACCTGCTTTCTCAAGGCTGTAAACCTGCTGCTCCTTCAAGCTCCTTGCTGCCATAAACGCTATGGACTCACTTATAGTGCCAAACCTGTACCAGTCATCATCTGCTATCTCAAAACCAAAATGCCGCTCCAGGCTGTCCCTGATAATCACTGTATCCAGGCTGTGTATCCCCGATTCACTGAGCGGAGTATCCATATCTTCCCGGCAAAATCCAGGAACCGCTTCCCTTAGCATCGCAATATATTTATCCATTACATTGTTGGTATTGATTGTCTGGTTCATGAGCTCTATTTTTAAAATTTATTTTAAGGTTCTGCTAAATTGTATTTTTTTAATTTATTGATGGCTTTGTGCCCTTTCTTTTAAAATTTCTGACCTTGTGTACTTTGTGTAATTCTTCGTGCCCTTTGTGGTAAACCCGTTACGCCAGCAGGTTATTAAATCCGCGAGCCACAGCATAGTTGCACAGGTCACTGAAGTGGGTATCCACATCCGGCTCGCCAATATCATGCATCAGTTCATTCAACACGCTGATGTTGAACCGGGTATCCTCAGTTTCAGGTGTATTCAGGTAGTTGTTCAGTTGCGCACCCACGGTTCGGTAATACAGTTTCTCCACAGCGGTTTGAGCTTCAGGCATGGTATCCATAAATTCATAATTTTTCCAGCCTATAAGCCGCAGCATTTCGGGTATAGTGGTCGTGTTCTTCACGCTTCTTTCGCTCACTATATTCAGTTCCTTAATATCGGTTTTGCACGCCCTTACTATTGCCTTGGCCGCATAGTCCACAGGTATCAGGTTCAGGCCCGATGTCAGGTTCATTACTATCCTTATATGCTGGTCGCCGTAAGCCTGCTTGGCCCGAAAAAAGAAAGCGCCAAACAGATAAAATACAAGGAACTTGGGTATCACATGGTGCGGATAGTCCACAAGCCGGCCACATATAATGCTTGGCCTGAATATCTGGTGCGGCAGGTCGTAAGCGGCGCAAATTTCGGCCACTTCCTGTTCAGTCTGCACCTTGTATTTTTCGTAGTAGTTGCGGTAGTCATCCTCATGGCGTGCGGTATTGTTTTCCAGTATTTGCCCGGTTTTGCTACTCAGTGAAAAAGCCGTGCTCACATAGCTCACTTTATTCAGGTGCTCATGGAGGCTATGTATCAGATTCAGCGTGCCGAGGTAATTATTGTGCTTGATCTCTTCAAACGCATAAGCATTGGTACCCAGGTTCACCGAAGCCGCACAATGTATCAGGTGAAACTGCTCACCACCCAGTTGCCGGGTTATCTCATACTCATCTATATATTTAAGATCAAAATCTATCAGTGTGATATTGTTATGCCGGATTCGTGCCGAATCAATATTTTTCAGATAATCAGGAATTACATCTTTCCCAAACAACTCGGCGAATCGCTGCGAATAAGTAGCCGTTTTGCTGCTGCGCAGCAGCAATATAATCCTGCCCTCATAGTTGTTGTTATGAATATCCATCATCAGTTCGTAAAGGATGTGAGAGCCCAGGATGCCGGTTGAACCGGTAAGAATGTAGTTGTGGTTAGTGTTTTTCATATGTTTGTTTTTATTTGATTGATGAATTATTTATTACTTAATGATTATTTTGCCTCCTTGATTTTGTACTGTAACTTATCTTTCTCTATAATTGAGCCTCTGCGCCTTTGCGTGAGACTCCTTACTTAATTTGAGAAATTTGATTTTCAATCTGAATCTCTTTATACCCGTACCAAATCCATAATGAAATAGCTAATGCGATACCGCATACAATGGCAGAAAGTATCAGCAGATCATATCCGGTTAAAAATCTGGTCGAAAATTTTGATTGTTTGCTCATGGCCCAAAAGTAGTATGGCTGACAAGGGGTATCCAAATTTTTGCCGTAACAGTTACATTTCTCACCCGTAACAGTTGCATTTCGGGGCGTAACAAAACCATTTCATAATTGTAAATGAAATAGTTACGCAATTAATTAAATAATAATAATTTAAATTAATTGGAGTAAGATGGGAATGGATATCTTAAATATTTGATGGGAAAGTGGTGTTGTAATTGCTATTGTATATTTGTGAAAATTATGTGATAAATGTGTGATGGTTATTAGTGATAAAATTGAATGAGATAACATTTCTTTAATCTATGACAAACTAAAACCTAAAATGCAAATACCCAACTTTAAGCCGGTGGGAATTAAAAATCCCGGCATTCATCAGCAATAATGGATGAATGCCGGGATTTAATTTGTATTAAAATATTATCTAAAACAAAACCAATCAGCCTGACTTTGGGAAAGAAGTAATATCATTGATTCGGCCTACTTAGCCTGTTCCTCTTTCAAGGTGCTTTTATCATCTTTCTTTTGGCCTTTTTCTTTCTTCTTTTCAGCCTTACGCTCGCTGCCCCGATATTCTTTTTTCACCATCTTTCTATCTTTCTTATCTGCTTTAAGGTCCTTTTTTTCAGTTTTAGGACCATCCTGGGCCATTGAACCTGTAGTTCCGAATAAACCCATACCTAGCAATGCAATCAAAATGTATTTTTTCATACTTTTTTGTTTTAGTGATTAATAATCCTTTTTTCTGTATACAAAAATAAAAACTTCCATGGCTTTAAATGTTTCATACTTCATAGAAAAACTTAAAATTTCCTAATTTGTTTTTATAGTTCTATCTCTCCTGATTAAAGTAGTCAATCCCCAAAAAATTAGTATTGCTATATGATCCTTTATTTTTGAGGTACATTATAGTCTTTACTTTTCCCGCATTTTTCAAATACACTATCTGCGACCACCACCTTCTTCCCGGCGACCCTGCTGAGGTTGTGGATGAAACTGCTGCGGTTGTGGCCGGGGTGCTTGTGGTTGTTGGTGAACCTGAGGTTGTGCCTGCTGATGGTTTTGAGGCTGTGATTGCAGATGAGCCTGAGGTTGCTGATGCACTTGCTGGTTTTGTTGCCTTACTGTAGCTGGCGGCTGGTGATTTTGCTGCACAGGCTGGGCATGAGGGCTTTGTAATGTTGCTGCTCGTCCCGAAGTATTGAATCGCTGGCCGCCTACATTGTTCATAGCTGCTACTGCAGGTTTTCCGTGGTTAACTTTGGTAAACTGGCTGTGATCTCTTGAGGAAGTTTGCTGATGGGTCATTTGCGCACTTGTGGGTTGTATATGTTGTTCTCTGATGGCTGCAATTTCCTGTTGTGTATGCCGTGCGGATGTGCCTCCGGGACCATTAAAGCTGGTTCAGCCTCCACGGTTGCCACCTGAAGCACTGCCAGCATATACATTATGAACTGTAGTTCTGTTTATATTATTTACTGCAGTATTATATCTGAACGTATTACCTTCCCACTTTCCTCCTCCATAACCAGCGCCACTATAGCCATACCCATAATTTATGCCGCCATAATAACCCATATGCCTGCCCCAATATCCTTGGTGAAAACCGTATACACCTCCTGAATAACCCCACCAGCAAGGTGTCCATAAAAACCCGATCTCGGGTGCCATTACCCATACACCCGGTACCCAGTAATAGCCATCAATATCATCATAAGCCCAGTAACCGGGAGTCCATATATATCCATCACCGGGGCATGCAGGCTGTATATATACCGGAAGTGCAGGCGGAGCAATATTTGCAGATATACTCACAGCAATACCAATTTGAGCAATTGTATTTGCTGTTGTGATTAAAGCAGCAAATAGCAGAACGGGAAATATTCTTGATTTTAACATACTATTGTTCTTTAATAGTGTGTAATAGTTTCAGAATATAGCCAACAGAATCGTGCCATCAGACTCTTAGGTATCAGGCGGGAAGTCTGAATTAAAATTAATAGCATATTACCTCATTGGTAAGTTATAAAGGAAACGGCTTGGCTCATCTTCAAATCATATATCATCCACAAGCTCTTCCATCATATCATCCTTATCCAGGTCCAGCTTTTTACGCAGCCGGTGCCGGTTCATACGAATGGCATTTACTGAGGTGCCCAGCATACTTGCCATTTCTTTAGAGGTGAGTTTCATTTTTGTAAGGGCCAGAAACCTTATTTCGGCCTGGGTCAGGTCCGGGTATTTCTTTTTCAGCCCTCCAAAAAAACCCTTATGCACCTGCTCAAACAAATTCCTGAAGTCTTCCCACTGTTCATCAGTAAGTATGGTGGCCCGCTCCAGTTTCGACCGCAGTTCATTATCCGACTGTTCAACCTCCGTTTGTTTCAGTTTCTCCAGTTCCTGCGTAAAATGTTCTATAAGCTGGTTTTTCTCCTGCGCACTGTGCCTGAAGCTTTCCAGTTTCACTGCCGCATGGTCCAGTTCTGTTTCAGCTATTTTCTTTTCAGCCTCCAGTTTTTTCTGTTTCAGCCGTTGCCTGTTTATGTAAAGTATGCATATGATTACCAGCAGCAACGCCAGGGCCAGCAAGCCATTTCTGATCAGTTCGTGCCGGTCTTTTTGGTTCTGTAGTTTTTCAGTCTCCAGTTTATGCTGAATAAAATCAGTCTTTTCCTGCGCTTTAGAGAGACTCAGTGCATTAAATTGCTTCTGTACACTGTCTTTGGCTACCATAGCTGAGTCGGCATATAGATTAGCCAGTCGCAGATTATTTTTAATTGTATAAACTTTATGCAGCTGTGTAAACAGATGTTCTTCCAATACATAATCCGGCCAGAATGGTTTCGGTTCGCATAAACTTAAACCCTGTAACAGTAGTTTTTCCGCAGTATCTATTTCATTCTGCGATATATAAATTTGAGACAAAATATACATAGTATTGGCTGCACTCCTTAGATTATTATTCAATCTTATGCTGGTATTTATATCCTGCTTCAGTAAAGGGATGGCTTCTGCATATTTTTTTTCGTAAAAATAGTTAATGCCAATATTTCCGGCAGTAATTGCTTTCCATGCCCTGTCCGTATCATCAAATACTTTCTTGAAAAACCAGTTGGAGCTGTCATAGTTTTTTTTGTACCTGTAACTCAGCCCTAAAGAGGTATAAATTGAATTTAAGTGATTGGATCGTTTTTCTGGTTTGTTATCCAATGCTTCCTTCAGATATTTTATAGCATTCTCATAATCCTCAAAAATATAATAGGCCGTACCAAGCACATAGATATATTCCCTTTTAGGTGGAAAATCCTCGGGCTTAAAATCTTTATATAATTTATATGCAGTTAGGTAGTATTCAAAGGCCAGGTTTGGGTTTTTGCCCCTGCTCCAATGGTAACTGCCTATCAGCTGCTTGGTTTCTGCGCGGGTATAAATGAAATCATGGTCCTCAGCTTTCTTTTCAATCGCCATCAGGTCTTTTTCAATTGTAGCCCCAATGGTGTCTTTGTTATTCATTTTACTTTTCAATGCCACCATTTCCAGATCAATACCCAATTCCGGATCATTGTTAGCATCAGCCCATTTTTTTAAACCAGCTATATTATTTAAAAAGTCAGCATTACGGGTAAATTTATTGTCATTTGAAAGAGAATCAGTATAATAATATTTCTCCGCATAAGATTGATGCAGCAGCCCTGTGGGCTGTGCTGAAAGTGAGGATACAAATAGACTTAAAATCAGTGTCAGAGAAAAACGCATAGATATTGGATAATCACTGCGAAGATAGAAAAGAGAGCCACAAGTATTATTGAATACGAAATTATTTTGGATAGATTTAAAATAGGTGTAAAATTATCTACTTCACTTTCTGTATTGCTTCACTATACCCTTCATCTCATTTAGTTTAAGAAGCGCCTCTACTGGTGTCAAAGTATTGATATCTGTATCATCTAATAACTGCTGAATTCTGCGAATGTCATCGGTTACACCATCAAATATATTAAGTTGGTAATTGGGGGCTGGCTTAATATTTTTTACTTTTTGCAGGGTGTCGCCCGTACTCGCATGTTTTTCTTCCAGTTGAGCCAGTATTTCATTGGCACGGTCCAGCAGTTTAGCAGGCATTCCTGCCATGCGCGCCACCTGTATACCAAAGCTGTGGCGACTGCCTCCAGGGGCCAGTTTGCGCAGAAAGATCACTTTATTACCGGTTTCCTTATGGGTAATATGGTAATTGCGGACTCTGGGCAACTGATGCTCCAGTTCATTCAGCTCGTGGTAGTGGGTGGCAAACAGCGTCTTGGGTTTAGCCGGGCTGTTGTGCAGGTGCTCCACAATGCTCCATGCCAGCGATATGCCATCATAAGTGCTGGTGCCACGTCCTATCTCATCCAGCAGTACCAGGCTGCGCTCACTGATATTGTTAATAATGCTTGCGGTTTCATTCATCTCCACCATAAAAGTACTCTCGCCCCCGCTCAGATTGTCCGATGCGCCTACCCGGGTGAATATCTTATCCGTCAGTCCTATAGTGGCACTGTCGGCAGGTACAAAACTGCCCATATGTGCCATAAGCGTAATTATGGCTGTCTGCCGCAGCAGTGCCGATTTACCACTCATATTGGGCCCGGTTAGTATAATGATCTGTTGCTCCTTTTTATCCAGGTTTATGTCATTGGCTATATAACTTTCGCCGGGTGGCAGTTGCTGTTCTATTACCGGGTGGCGGCCTTCTTTTATTTCCAGTATCGGTTCATTAACCAGTGTAGGGCGGTGGTAATTATAACGGTGGGCGTTGTTGGCAAAACAAAGTAGGCAATCCAGTTGGGCAATAATATGTGCATTGTTCTGGATAGGGGAGATGTATGGCTCAATACTCACCAGCAACTGCTGATAAAGCTCCAGTTCAATAGTCAGTATCTTATCCTCAGCCCCAAGTATCTTTTCTTCATATTCCTTTAGCTCAGGCGTAATATACCTTTCAGCATTGGTCAGTGTTTGTTTCCGTATCCAGTCTGCTGGTACTTTATCTTTATGGGCATGGGTTACTTCCAGGTAATAGCCAAATACATTATTGTAAGATACTTTAAGCGAAGAAATTCCGGTCCGCTGGCTTTCTTCCTGCTGTATTTTCAACAGATAATCTTTACCGCTTCTTGATATCAGCCTCAAATGGTCCAGTTCTTCATTAAGCCCTTCCCGCATCATACTTCCTTTTCCCACCACTGCCGGTGGTTCGTCTACCACCGAGCTGATAATGCGTTCCCGCAATTCCTTGAGTGGTTGCAATGGTTCCACTATCCTGCGCAGGGCCTCGTCTTCGCTCCCCGCACATAAATCCTTAATATCCGCCATGAATTTCATGCTGCGGGCCAGTTGCAGCACCTCGCGCGGATTAATTTTTTTAAGTGGAATTTTGCCTATCAGCCTTTCCACATCGCCAATCTGTTTAACGAGGTGACCAAGGGCATGGTTCAGGTCCTGGGCCAGTATAAAGTGGCTCACCAGGTCCAACCTCTGTTCTATCCGGTTCAGGTCGAAAAGTGGAAAAATCATCCAGCGTTTCATCATCCTTGCCCCCATAGGGGTATGGGTATGGTCTATTGCCTGCAGCAGATTGGTACCCTGCTCATAACTGCTGTGCACCAGCTCCAGGTTGCGGATGGTGAACCGGTCCATCCACAAAAAATCAGTGGCAACAACCCGTTGCAACGAATTGATATGCTGCAGATTGGCATGTTCTGTATCCTTCAGATAATGCAGTGCAACACCGCAGGCTATTATGGCCGATTTAAGGTCCTCGATCCCATATCCCTTCAGAGATTGCGTCTGGAAATGCTGTAGCATCAAATCATAACAATACTGCTCCCTGAACACCCACTCATCCATTTGAAAAGTATATACTTTGGTATCAAATTGTTCTTTAAAACGTTTCACCTGCGACTTGGACAGAATAACTTCAGATGGCTGAAAACTTTGCATCAGCTTATCCATATACTCCATATTCCCCTCAGCCGTATAGAATTCACCGGTAGTAATATCAAGGAAGGCAATGCCGCACGTCTGCTCACCCAGGTGCAGGGCTGCAAGGAAATTATTGGTTCTGTTTTCGAGCAGTTTATCGCTTGTGGCCACGCCGGGTGTTACCAGTTCGGTCACTCCGCGTTTTACTATTCCCTTGGTCAGTTTCGGATCTTCCAGTTGGTCGCAGATAGCTACACGATAGCCTGCTTTAACCAGTTTATGCAGGTAAGTATCCAGCGAATGATAGGGAAATCCGGCCAGATCTACCGATGACGCCGACCCGTTCGAACGCTTGGTAAGCGTTATGCCCAGTACCCTTGAAGCAATATGTGCATCCTCACCAAAGGTTTCATAAAAATCGCCAACCCGGAACAATAGTACAGCATCAGGATACCTGGTTTTAATATCCTTATGCTGCTTCATGAGCGGGGTTTCCGCGAGTTTTTCCTTGGCCATTATTGTTACAAATGTAGTTGGTTAAGCGGGTAATGTAAGAAATGATTAAAATGGATGTGGAGTAAATGTGGATAAAGTAGCAGTGTTGCTTCCGGCAATCATTTGCAAAATTGTTTCACCATCTGAGCCGCATTTATATTGCCCAGTTCTGCTGCTTTTTTCCAGTCAGTGCATGCCCCCGAAGTGTCTTTTTGATTTAAGCGCACATAACCCAGTGTGTTATATACGCTGTTATCATTCGGGTTTAGCTTTATCAGTGAATCATAATCTGCTATTGCGCCTTCCAGGTCGCCTGCATTTACTTTTATTGCTGCAAGGTTACTGTATGCCAGTGAGTTATGGTTATCATAGCTTATAGCTTTATAATAATCACTGATTGCAGACTGGGTATCGCCCGATTCATAGTAGGCCCACCCCCTGTTGTTGAATGCACCGGAAAACTTGGGATTGATCAAAAGTGCTTTATTATAATCCTTCATTGCCAATTGCTTATTTCCTCGTCCATATGCTATCCACCCCCTGTTATTATACGCCTCTGCATTGGTAGAGTCGAGCAGGATTGCCATGTTATAATCCAGAATTGCAGAGTCATTAATACCTGCCTGAAAATAAGCCCATCCTCTGTAGTTATAGATCATGGCCATTTTAGGATCAAGTGCTGCAACTTTTGTATAATCCGCAATAGCGGGTCTGAAGTCGCCAAGACTATAGTAAATCAGTGCTCTGTTGAACCATGCATTTTCATATTTCGGACAAAACAGTATTGAACCCGAAAAATCTTGCAGGGCGCCTTGCATATCTCCGTTTTCCTTTTTCTTCTTTCCCTCCTCAAATAGTGCAAGCGACATACTATATGCATGAGGCGTATCTTTTTTTATGATGTCTCCAAAAAGGGTATCATCATCCTTCCATATCCCTATCCGTTGCCATGTCTGTATAGTAAAAACAACTACAATTAAACCAAACACACCTGTTACAATGTTCCGGTATTTATTAATTCCTGTATCTGCAATCCATTGCCCCAGGATATAAAACATGCCTATATACGGTATATAGGTATATCGCTCAGATGCAAACGCTGACCCAACTGGTATAAGCTGGAGCATGATAGAAATAGTAATAAGGAAATAGGAAACACCGAATGTTATTTCTCTTCTGTAAGCATTTTTCCTGGTTATAAGCCACAAAACCAATAACAGGAATGGTACGCTTGCATAAAACAGCCAGGGAAGCAATCCATGATCTGTGCCAGGAAAAAAATGATAAAGACTCAGCTGAAAAGGAGCCACCAGTTTTACCAGGTAGAAAGCAAGTGATCCGCTAAAAAGAAATAACCTGCTGACAATATTGTAGGTAGAACTCATGTCTCCCATAGCACCTTGCTGAGCTATCAGATTCAGAATACCAAATAATAGAGACAACAGGAAGAAGGGAATTTTTTCAAAAATTAATTTGAACGATGCTTTCCTGTTCCTGTACAAGTCAACAGCTATTAAGAGTACAGGCAAAGTAACCGCAGCCGATTTCGATAAAAGTGCTAACAGAAAAAGTAAGGCCGAAAAAATGTAAAGTCCCGTTTTAAAACCGGATGAGATATATCTGGTGTATACCAGAAGGGAGGATAAATAAAATAGCCCAAACAACATATCCTTCGTTTCAGATGCCCATACCACTGATTCAACATGCATCGGGTGAACAGCAAACAGAATGCATACTACCAGTGCAGTAACTTCTTTACCACTTAGCTGTTCCACAAGTTTAAACACAAGCCAGGTATTTAATACATGCACAAAGATACTGAAGGCATGATAGGGCATGGGATTCAGGCCAGCCAGTGTATACTCGATCAAAAAGGTGAGCATAGTCAGCGGGTGGTAATTGCAATCGTAAAACGTACTGAATATTGCTTTAATACCAACCCAGCTGAAGTCTCTTAAAAAGGGGTTTTTGGTTATGTATTCATTGTCATCGCAGCTGATCAGTCCATTCTGCAATGCATGACTATAAATTAATATTGTAAACAATAAAACTGCCGGCAGAGCCCATTGAGGGATACTTAGGCTGGTATTACTTACCTGCTCAGATTGGTTGATTGTAATTTTTTTATGATTTCCAGTAGACATAGCCAATTATCCAACAAACTTAATAAAAATTAATGGCTGTAAATCTGGATGGATATTTTATAACGCATTGATTTAGGCAATGAATAGAGTATAAAAAGTTAAGTCCTTACCAGTTGTAAAAAAATAATTGATACCCAATAGTTTTACCTGCTGGAAAATAACTCCCATCTCTATTCACAATCAATTAATGACTTTCATGCAGTGTTTTTAATGCCGCTGCAATCCTTTCCATTGCTTCCATAAGGTTGGTCATGGATGTGGCGAATGAAATTCGGATGCAATGGTTATCACCAAAAGCGCTGCCGCAAACGGTCGCTACATGTGCTTCATTGAGCAGAAACATACTCATATCATCAGCATTGGCAATTACTGAATCTCCATACTGTTTTCCGTAAAACGAACTGATATCCGGAAATGCGTAAAAAGCGCCTTCAGGCATGTTTATCTTTATACCAGGCATCTTTTTCAGGGCAGCAATCACATAATCGCGGCGCTGCCTGAAAGCCTCTACCATTTTATAGGTAGGCGCCAGATCGCTCAGCAAAGCTGTAATAGATGCTCGCTGGGTAATTGAATTGGCCGCCGAAGTTACCTGCCCCTGCAGGCGCTCACAACCTTGTATTATTTCCCTAGGTGCAGCCATATATCCCAGCCGCCAGCCGGTCATGGCAAAGCCCTTTGCCATACCGTTTATCAGAATAACCCTGTCTTTAAGTTCTTCAAATTGCGCTATACTTTCGTGCTGTCCGGTATAGTTGATATACTCATAAATTTCATCGCTGATGATGAAGACCTGCGGATGGCGTTTGAAAACCTCAGCCAGTCCAGCCAGTTCCTCACGGCTGTAAAAACTACCGGTCGGGTTGCAGGGCGAAGAGTATATAAATAACTTTGTTTTTGGCGTTATCGCTTCTTCCAGTTGAGCTGGAGTCAGCTTAAAGTCATTATCTATAGTGCACTCCAGGTATTTGATCACTCCTCCCGCAAGTTGCACCTGCGTTGAGTAGGTTACCCAGAATGGAGTTGGTATAATCACCTCATCACCCGGATCTACAATAGTCATTATGGCATTGAATAACGATTGCTTGGCGCCGGTCGAAACCATAATCTGGTTGGTGGCATAATCAAGGTTATTATCCCGCTTCAGCTTGGTGCAGATGGCTTCCAGCAATTCCGGGTAACCCACTACAGGAGCGTACTTGGTATAGCCATCATTCATTGCCTTTATGGCAGCGTTGATAATATGTTCTGGAGTCTTAAAATCAGGCTCGCCAAGGCTCAGATCAATAATATTAATACCCTTTGCCTTCAATTCACGGCTCAATTTTGCCATCTTTATCGTCTGCGGCTCTGTAACAGAGTTCAATCTTTGTGCTAATTGCATTTCTGGTTCCCGGAGATTGGAGAATTACAAAGATACAAAAAGTGGCATTAGGTTGTGTAATAAGGAATTGGGAATTTGGCATTGGGGTTTTGAGAAAGAGTATTATTAGTAAATAAATCATTATTACAGATCCACTGTCTCACCAGTAATTCTTCATAAGATCTCCAACCCATTCCGGCTGCCTGATAGCTCCTTTAGTCTGGAACTCCCTGAAAACAGGCTTTATATCCAATACCGGTGTGCCATTAATTGCATCCAGCTCTTTTACTTTTATTGTCCTTCCGTTATGTGCCAATAATTCCACCGTACATAAACCAATCCTGTTGGGCCGGTCCTTTTTGCGCTGACCGAAAATACCCATAACCGGATAATCAGGATTACCTCTCGGCCTGCCCGAATAAACCATATTATGCTCATCTGCCTGATCAAAAAAGAATACAATTTCCAGGTGCGAAAAAGCTTCAATCCCATCAAATGCTTCAGTGGGTATATTTTCTTCAAGCGTAATTTCAGAGATAATATTCCCCCAATCATCATCAATTGCAACCTGCCTTGAATTACCAACAAAAGCTACTGGATTGAGTTCAATTTTCATAATGTTATAGAAGTATTGCCAGTATTGTAAACAGCGCAAACACTACACTGGCTATACCATTGGTATTGCCAAAAGCCATATTCACCTTGCTCAGATCGTTTGGTTTAACCAGCATATGCTGGTACACCAGCAACGAAATATAGATCAGTGTGCCTACCCAGTATATCCACGAAAAATGACCTTCAACTCCAGCCATAATCACAAATATACCTGAGCCCACATGCAGCAGGGTAGACACCAGTAAGGCATTTTTAACCCCAAGGGCAGCCGGTATGGAATGCAGTTGCTGCCCACGGTCAAACTCCTCATCCTGCAAAGCATAAATAATATCAAAGCCTGCCACCCATGTCAGCACAGATAACGAAAACAATACCGGCAGCCAGGCAAAATAACCCGTAACCGCCAGAAAAGCCCCGATAGGCGACAGCGATAAGCCCACACCCAGCACTATATGGCACAGCGCTGTAAACCGCTTTGTATAACTATAAAAAAGGATCACAAACAAAGCCACAAACGATAACCAGAAGCAGGCAGCATTGATAAACCAGGTAGTAACTACAAATAATACCGAACTGAAAATGGCAAACAGCAACGCCTGTTTTGGCGAAATAACACCTGCCGGAATTTCCCTCTTGGTAGTGCGCGGGTTCTTTGCATCAAAACTGCGATCCAGATAGCGGTTGAAAGCCATAGCAGCACTGCGGGCAAACACCATGCAAAGTAGCATCTTTACCAATAATTGCCACTGAAATGGATGATGATCATGTACCACAGCTATCACAAAACCAATAAATGCAAAAGGCAATGCAAACACCGTATGACTGAACCGTATCAGCGACAGATAATTCCGGAATTTTGTGATCAATGGCATATAATTATCCATATTTATTCTTGCCTCTTTTAAGATTGCCAGGCTTTGTGCCCTTTCCTTTTATCTGTTTTCACACCTTGTCCATTGTGTTTTGTCTTAGTGTCCATTGTGGTAAAACTACACCATTGTTGTAAAACAGAATCTTTGCATGAGGCATCTATTTTATCTCCGCATCAAATCCTATAGACACCGCCTCCGGAACTGCATTAGAATGTACCATTATGTTTTTATGCTGCGTTCCCGATTTCCCCTTAGGGTTAAACGAAACAGTAATCTCTCCATCCGTCCCCGGGGCTATCGGGTCTTGGCTATAACTGGGCACAGTGCATCCGCACGATACATCTGTCTTGGCTATCATCAGCGGATTGGTACCTGTATTCTTAAACTTATACACATACTTCACCACGCTATCCGCATGTATTTTCCCGAAGTCATGCTTGGTTTCATAAAAACTCATAGTTGTCTTCAGCATGGCATTTACCTTCTGAGTGCGAGGGTCCGCTGTAGCCACAAACGGTTTGGCCGCCTGCCTGTTGTGCCACAAAGCATTAAGTGAATTGTTGCTAATACCGGTCAACTCTATGATTACCAATGTAAAAACAGATAATGTCAGCACGGTCAGCAATACAGCCTTTAAATTCGGATTCATTGTTTTAGTCTTAAGTTGTAAGTATTTAGTCGTAAGTCTTTTATTTAAAATTTTATATGTTTACGGGTTAGATTTGTCAACTTTTGAAAAGTTGACAAATCTTTTTTTATAGCAATCCTCCTACCCCAAATTCCCAATTCCCAATAACTAATTCCCCCTCTCCTCCCAAATCCCACTCAGATGCACCAGCATCTCTACCGCCTTTTCCATATCCTGTACGCTCACATATTCCTGCTTCGAGTGTATACCCATTTCACCGGTAAACAGGTTGGGGCAGGGCAGGCCCATAAACGACAGCCTCGATCCATCCGTTCCTCCCCTTATGCTCTTGCGCTCCACAGTCATGCCTGCACGCTCATAAGCCTCCTGAGCATAATCCATCACCTGCGGATGCAGATCCAGGATCTCCTTCATATTCCGGTACTGCTCCTTCACTACAAAAGTCGTGGTTACTCCGGGGAACGCCTCAGCCGTTTTATACATCAGTTCCCTCAGTTTATCTTCATGTTTTACCAGTTCATCGGTAACAAAATCGCGTACAATAAATTGCACCGTAGCTTGCTCCAGTCCGCCTTCTATAGATGTAGGGTGCACAAAACCTTGCATACCCTCAGTCGTCTCGGGGCACCACTCACCCTTTGGCAAGCTGTCCACAAATGCCGACGCAACTTTAATGGCATTCACCATTTTACCCTTTGCATAACCCGGATGCGCGCTCACACCTGTAAAGGTAATGATCACTGCATCGGCCGAGAATGTCTCGCCCTCCAGGTGCCCGCGCTCTCCGCCATCCAGGGTATAGCCGAAATTGGCGCCCAGCTTCTTCATATCTATTGCAGCCACACCCCGGCCCACCTCTTCATCTGGGGTAAACAGTATACGTATTTTGCCATGCTTTATTTCAGGGTGCTGCACCAGGTAGCATGCCAGGTCCATTATTATAGCCACACCAGCCTTATCATCTGCTCCCAGCAATGTATGTCCCGATGCTGTAATGATATCATCGCCTATGCGTTCTTTAAGGTAGGTATGGTTACTGGAGCTGATTACCACATTGTTATCATCCGGCAATACTATATCCTTGCCATCCCATTTCGGGTGCAATATGGGTTTCACATTCTTGCCGCTGCAGTCAGGCGCAGTATCCACATGCGAGCAATAGCAAAGCACAGGCACTTCCTTTGTGGTAGTAGCCGGCAAGGTAGCATATACATACCCATGCGCATCCAGTTCAGCATCAGCAATCCCCAGTTTTTTCAGTTCCTCCACCAGTATCCTGCTCAGGTCTTTCTGTTTCTCAGTAGATGGTTGAGATGACGAAGTCGGATCACTCTGTGTATCCACCTGCACATATCTCATAAATCGTTCCGCCGCCGTATGTTGATAATTGCTTAAAGCCATAGCTTGATTTTGAGGTGCAAAAGTAGTGAGTTTATTGCAAAAGGGTAGGGTATAGCATAGTTAAATTGGTAAAGGATTAAAAAGGGTGTTGTACCGGCTTTATTTTAGCTATTTGGCTTCATTGGGTTTGGCACAGTTCAAGTAAGGCTATCTATTGTTCTTGCCTGCTATTCCCATAAAAAGCTGCAACCAACCAACAAAGATGAATTAAGCGATGGTGCAAATTCCCCCTTGCCGCATAGGCTTGTGAGTGTGCGAAGGGGGATTATGGGGAATGTTAACCCGCGTCCATCAGGAAATTTGCAAACTCCCCGCTTTTTTTCAAAGGAGGGGACTATTTGAATGAGACGAATGCCGAATGTAACTAGAGGGGTGGGAATCTCGTGCAGTGAAACAAATAGGACGCAATTCAAATATCAGGTCACAATAATTGATAAAATAATACGCAACAAAAAATTGGCTAAATAGCCTGTGGTTTTGCCGAATTACATCCACTGAGCATCAATCGCTGAATTTCTCCTGAAACTACCGAAGGTTTCAGCCATATCCGGCGTCTAAAATTAGAGTATACCCTTAAGTCTACAGGAATAATACCGCCTGTAATCCCATCTTTTCCTCTTCATTATTATTATCTGCATTGAATTTTAGGTACATAAAATAAATTTATTTTATTATTAAACTACCTTTAGACCTTTTAGTCTTATAATGGTACATTTTTATAAATAACTAATAAATTTAAAAACTATTGTATGAATAAGATATTTTTTTTCCTGAGTTGCATTTCCTGCAACATTTTGTTTACTATAATCAATATAAATGCACAAACACCCACAGTTGGTTTAATCAGCCATTTGAGTGGCAGCCTCGACGACGGATATGTGCTCTTTGCGCCTATTCGCTCAGATATTACTTATCTCATTGATAAGTGCGGGAGAGAAATTCACAAATGGGCCAGCGGAAATGCACCGGGCTTATCAGTTTACTTACTTTCTGATGGCAGTATTCTGAGAACGGAAGCGCTGATGAGCTCGGTTTTTAATCTCAATGGTGCGGCAGGAGGTAAAATTCAAAGAATAAATTGGGATGGCAGTGTATCATGGTCATATACTTTGCACACTGCAACAGAAACTCAAAACCATGATATATACCCGCTGCCTAATGGGAATATTTTGGTTTCGGTATGGGTTGTTATATCCGATAGCCAGGCAATTGCAGCCGGAAGAAATCCCGCTCTGCTTGGATCCAGTTTGTGGAGTGCCGAAATAATGGAATTACAGCCGGTCGGCACCAGTTCAGCCAATATCGTCTGGCAATGGAATTTATGGGATCATTTAATTCAGGATTTCGACAGCACTAAAAGCAACTATGGTGTAGTTGCGGATCATCCCGAATTACTGAATCTGAATTTTACTGCAAGCACATCTCCCGATTGGATACATCAGAATGCGGTTATTTATAATCCTGGTTTAGACCAGGTCATGATTAGTGCACACAATTTAAGCGAAATTTATTTTGTAGATCACAGCACTACCACTGCGGTAGCTGCCTCCCATTCCGGGGGTATTCATGGCAAAGGGGGAGATTTTTTGTACAGATGGGGCAATCCTCAGGCATACAATCGGGGCGCTGCCACCGATCAGAAATTATTTCTGCAACACAACCCGACATGGATCCCTCAGGGTTATAAAGATGCCGGAAAAATAATGATTTTCAATAATGGCAATGGCAGGCCCGGAGGAAACGCATCATCTGTTGATATTATTAACCCGCCTGTAGATTCATTGGGCAATTATACCATCTTAACCGGGCAGCCCTTTGGCCCATCGGCTTTAGACTGGACGTATATGAATGTTGTTCCTGCCGATTTTTATGCCAAAAGTATGGGAAGCGCCCAGCGACTTTCCAATGGCAATACGTTGGTAGACGCCGCTACCACAGGTGATTTTTTCGAAATTTATTCAGTGAAAAATACAGTATGGGAGTACATTAATCCAGTTGATTCCACCGGCCCGATTTCCCAGGGAACAACAAGTGCTTCAACACAGGTTTTTCGTTGTGTTTTTTATCCCGATACCAGTTCTGCATTTACCGGAGTGGTTTTAACTCCGGGCAATCCGATAGAGCAAAATCCATATCCATATACCTGTAGTCTGAATTCAACTTCAGGGATAGCTGAAATAAAAATGAATCAGGAAATTACTGTTTTTCCAAATCCCACGTCAGGTTATTTCAATATCGAACTGGAGAATGGCGAAGTAACCAGGTCAGTTGAAGTAACAAATTTACTCGGTCAAACCGTTTGTCTTTCAACCAGCCAGGAAATAAATTTATCTCAAGAGCCTGTTGGATTATATTTTATAAAAGTAACAACCCGAAATGGTAATTTCATGACTGTGAAACTGATTAAAAATTAGGCAATTTATAGTCCGCCCAAAACCAGAAGCAAACCAGAAGCGATCTGGAACCAAAATCATAAGTTTTAGGTAACAAACAAGAAGCAATTCAAATAACAGTACCCAATAACTAATAAAATAATACGCAACAAAAATTAACTATAACCCTTTGCTGAGTTGAAAATCCCGATCCTTCGGGTTTTACAATTGTATTTGTTCTGAAATATAAAAGGTAGGGACATTGCATGGGCAGTACCCACATGTTTGCTCCAATGTCGCCTTTCAGGAAATACAGAATTACCCCAATGGCAGACCCATCTGTCCCGAAGGAAACACAATCAATCGAATAAAACTATTATTATCTTTACATCAATATTTTTATGCCATGCAGCTATTCCACCTCAACAAAACCGACATCTCCCAGATCGTCACAGTTACCTTTACCCTGTTTGCGGTTATAGATGTACTCGGCAGCCTGCCGGTAATCATTTCCATCAAGAAGAAGGTAGGCGATATCAATGCCTGGCAGGCCACGCTTGTATCCGGAGGACTGATGCTGCTGTTTTTCTTTATAGGCGAGCAGATGCTCGAGTTTATGGGACTTGACATCAAATCGTTTGCCATCGCTGGATCCATAGTTATCTTCATCCTGGGCCTGGAAATGATCCTCGGCCTCGAATTCTTCAAACCCGATCAGGATGCTGCCCGCACCAGCACACTGGTACCGGTAGCCTTCCCGCTTATAGCCGGGTCAGGCACACTCACAACCGTCATGTCGCTTAAGGCCGCCTACGAAGAGTATAATATACTGATAGCCATACTCATCAACCTTATTATCATCTATATTACTTTAAGGTCAGTCAATTTCCTGGAGCGGATGCTTGGCCCTTCGGGTATAGCAGTAGTGCGAAAATTTTTCGGTGTCATTCTGCTTGCAATAGCAGTAAAGATATTCCGGAATAATATCGGGGTAATGAAGTGACTTTTATTTTTGTGGAGGCAGAAAGTCCGGGCTATAATAGATTACTGAGCCTTTACCGGTAGCTGTATCAATTTTCACCCGCATCAATTTTTTATCATCTCCCACAAGTACATCATATTTAGGATCTTCATTCAATAATTGACTCACTTTTGATTTCAGAAACGGGTCCATCCCTTCCACATCCACATACAACCTACCCCCATGGATATGCACATAGTAATACTTTTTGGCATCAGAAGGCAACACCTTCAAACCCCTCATTTTATAGTATTTGCCATCGGCTTCCACGCCTATTTTATACATACCTGTAGGAATTAGCGTGGTGTAAAACAGCCCGTTGTCATCACTCCTGGTCTCAATCATATCACCCTTCCATTTCAGTTGTATGATTGCTCCCTTCAGCGGCAGGCCGTCTTCGCCCAATATCTTACCTTCAAACATTGTCAGCTGGGCCATTGCAGTAATTCCTGAAAGCAAGGCAATAATCAGCAACATAAAGAAACCACGATGTTTCATAACAGAAAGTTTCAATAAAGATAGCAAAGAGGTTGGAATTATCTATCCATGAATTCCAATCTCATTAAATGTTTAAGGAAGTCTGAAAGACTTCAATGTTTATAGCAGGTGGTGAAACCACGGGTAATCATTTGTATATTCCGACCCGGAAGCGGGTCGAATACGTGTTGTGGAATATGGTAATGGCTCAAGGCCCTTAATGCAATAATTATTAACTATGGGTGTGATAAATAAGCTGCCTGGGGACGGCTTTGCGCCATAATACTTACAGTAACTCCTTGTGCATAGAGCTTGAAGTTGTAATATACTTTCACTCTCCCTTCAGGCTGAATAAATATTCTTTTATTCCTTACAATCCTGCCATTGGCATTAATATCAGCATAATATTCCCCAGCGGCTATATGTGAAATAGTAAACAAACCTTCATTATCTGCTATAAGATCCGCGCCTGTACCATGCTTGAAAATCCGGATATGGCTGCCTGCAACCGGGTCATTATGTTCATCTACTATTTTACCGGTAAATGAAGTTATTTGCCCGAAAGAAGATTCTACTGTTAAGAAAAATAAAACTAATAATAAATATAATGTCTTCATGTTTATATTTTGGATTTTGGGCGAAGGTACTTTGCTGATCTAAATTTCGCTGCTAATTATGTGTTAATAAGATCATTTATTATTCGCCTGCTCATTTGCCCGTACCTTCCGAAAAGACTAATTTTGCAAAACAATTACCACAATTCATACCTGCTTTTTAATATCAAACCAACCACTAATATGCTGAACGATATTATTAATATTGCTAACCAATATGCCGTTGGCCTGGAACAGGTGCAAAAACGAAAAGCGCAATGGATTACAAAACATGAGGAATTAAAAAACCACCTTAAATCAGTTGCCGAATCCTTAAATGCCAATACTACCTATAAACAAGGGTATTTTGTAGATAGCCTTCATGCTTTTGACGAAGAAATGAATGGCACCTGCTCAGGTATGCAGTGTTTGGTTTTCCGGTCGGGTGATATGCCCATGATGGTGGCTTTCAGCAATGAGAAAGGCGAAAAGAAAGAGTTTACCGAACATGGTTTCCAGATCACATTTACCCCCATGGTTACCGGCGAGGTCATTGTTTTATTGCTGCCTCATTTCAGTGAGCTCAATAAAACTCCGCCGCAGTTGGAAACCTTGGCAATTATCAGCAACGCAGCTGAGATAACAATGGATGATATTGATGAATTGCTGGCAAGAGGCATGGAACTGGCTTACTACACCAGCTTCACAGGTATTGCAACTCAGAAAGAGGTTCAGGAAAACGGAACTCCCAATATTCCCCATCACAACCCAATAGGATTTAAAAGGTATGAGACTACTGAAAAAGCTAAGTAATTACAGTGCAATGGGTTTGCTGATGCTGGCTGCCGCATGCAACAATGATAATAAACCTGCAGAAACCGCAACAGCCGAGAATAAGGATGCCGTTGCCATACCTGCTACCATATCCTGGGATTTAGTGCATGAATACCCGCACGATCCCGGCGCATTTACCGAAGGACTGGAATATGCCGATGGCTTCCTGTACGAAAGTACCGGCCAGTATGGCCAGTCTGATATCCGCAAAACCGACCTTAAAACCGGTAAAGTGGTACTGCAAACCAAAATGGAAGGCAGGTATTTCGGCGAAGGGTGTACCCTCCTGAACGGGAAAATTTATCAGCTCACCTACCGGGAAGGAAGGGGCTTTGTTTATGATGCCGCAACATTGAAGCAAACCGGTACATTTCATTTTGATGCTGCAGAGGGGTGGGGCATGTTCAACAACGGTACCAGCCTGATATTTGATGATGGCTCCAATGTTTTTCATTATATAGACCCTGCAACTTTTAAAGAAATTAAAAAGCTTACTGTTACAGATGAACATGGCCCGGTAAATGAGCTCAATGAACCTGAGCTGATCAATGGCTTCATTTATGCCAATATATGGGAAACAGAGAAAATTGTGAAAATAGATACTGCCACAGGCAGGGTAGTGGGCAGGGCAGATTTAAGTGGTATAAGAGCACGCATTGGTATACCAGGCCTTTCCCGAAGGCCCGGCTCACCTGAAGTAATGAATGGCATAGCCTGGGATAAATCAGGCAACAGGGTTTTCATTACAGGCAAAAACTGGCCTAAAGTACTGGAGATTAAGCTGGACAATTAACAACATTTAACCTTGGTTAACCTTGCAAATTGATTAAGTTACATAAATTTGATGGTGAAATATTATGAGTATTATATAAAAAATATTCAGTAACTTAGCTATCCAAATTCCAGCTTATGACACTCTTCCTGATGCTTCCCGGCAGCCCGATACCAGACTGGCTGATATTGCTCTCTCCGCTTGCTTTATTGTTACTCCTTATCTATTGTGGTGAGCGTATCCATAAATGGAAAAAAAACCGGATGGCCATGCACCATCATAATAAAGAATCAGAATTTATCCAGAACCCGGATATGCCGGAACAATTGTGATTCTAAACTTGCGCCGATCATAGAGTAGTTGTTATTGGTTTTACCAATTGCACTATAAGCACAATTACGCATTAACCACATTTGCACATTTGCACATTACTACATAACTTTGCACATGGCAATAAAATCCAAGTTTTACGGTGAAGGTCTTACATTTGATGATGTGCTCCTTATGCCGGCTTACTCCGAAGTCCTGCCTCGCGAAGTAAGTATAGTTACCCATCTCACAAAAGATATACGGATCAACATTCCCATGGTGTCGGCTGCTATGGATACCGTTACCGAAACACCGCTTGCTATCGCATTGTCGCGGGAGGGTGGTATAGGCATACTGCACAAGAATATGAGTATTGAGCGCCAGGCCGAGCAGGTGCGCAAAGTAAAACGTTCAGAAAACGGACTGATCCTGGACCCGATAACCCTTAAGCCCGATGCTACTGTAGGCGATGCCCTGAAAATAATGAAGGAAAATAAGATAGGCGGTATACCTATTGTAGATGACAACTCGTTGCTGGTAGGTATGCTCACCAACCGCGATCTTCGGTTTGAAAAAAACCTGAAGAAAAAGGTAAGTGAGGTTATGACCAAGGACCGCCTGGTAACCGCCCCAGCAGGAACCGATATGCTGAAGGCTGAACGGATACTGGAACAATATAAGATTGAAAAACTGCCTATAGTTGATAAAAAAGGTAAGCTGATAGGACTGATCACTTTCCGCGATACCATACAGATCAAAAGTCATCCCAATTCCTGCAAAGACAATATGGGCCACCTGGTAGTAGGTGCGGCTATCGGCATTACGGCCGATATTCTGGATCGTGTTGAAGCGCTAAAAACTGCTGGTGTGGATGTAATAACCCTCGACAGCGCACATGGCCACTCAAAAGGGGTAATTGATGCGGTGAAGAAAGTAAAGAAAGCCTTTAAAACTGTTCAGCTCATAGCTGGCAACGTAGCCACAGCAGCCGGTGCAAAAGCCCTGGCCGAAGCCGGCGCCGACTCCGTAAAAGTAGGCGTAGGACCAGGCTCTATATGCACCACAAGGGTAGTAACAGGCGCCGGGGCGCCACAGCTTACAGCCATTATTGAAGCATCCCAGGCGCTCAAAGGCACGGGAATCCCTGTTATTGCCGATGGCGGCATTCGCTATACCGGCGATATGGTTAAGGCCATTGCAGCAGGTGCATCTTGTATTATGGCTGGCTCAATATTTGCCGGCACAGAAGAAAGCCCTGGTGAGACAATTATATATGAAGGCCGTAAATTCAAGTCTTACCGCGGAATGGGTTCGGTAGAAGCGATGCAGGAAGGTAGCAAAGACCGTTACTTCCAGGATATGGAGGCCGATATCAAGAAGCTGGTGCCCGAAGGCATTGTGGGCCGGGTGCCTTACAAAGGGCTGCTCAGCGAGGTGGTTCAGCAGTTTGTAGGTGGCTTGCGGGCTGGTATGGGTTATTGCGGTGCAAAGGATATAACTGCCTTGCAGAACAATTCGCAGTTCGTTCGCATCACCCCCGCTAGCATGGCCGAGAGCCATCCCCACGATGTGGTGATAACCAAGGAAGCGCCAAATTACAGTCGTTGAGTAAGCAATCTATAAATGAATATTAATAACTGATAATCAATAGTTTATCAAATTTAGTTAACGGTTTACTTCAGACAATTTTTATATAAAACAAAAAAGCCTTAGGAGAAATCCTGAGGCTTTGCTGTTTATTTGGAAAAACGGTAGGGAGTTATAGATTGTGGTCTATAGTTTATTTAATCAATTTATAGCCTAGGGTAAAACGGAAATAGGTACTTGAAAGTGCGCTGTTTATATTGTAGCCACCCTGCATATTTGCAGGAGCTTGGGTTTGCTGCATAAGACCATCAACGAGCCATCTTTTCTGGTATTCATAACTGAAACCCACCATATACCCCGCCCGGAAACTGCTGGCTGGTACCGGCGGGAAAGGGTATTTGTAGTTAGAAATTTCATTGCCTGTATATTTTAGCACTTGATTTACGTTCAATTGCGGTGATGGCGGTGTGGTTATTTCTATTGCCTGAAGAACATACTGACTGGTATCATTTTTCTGTTGAGTGCTTGAGTATGTATTTTCCTTTACCTTAAGATAATTATTATATACCAGGTTTACTCCTCCATATACAGAAATCCCATGCGCTATATTGTATTTAATAAGTACAGGTAGCTCATATTCTGTGTAACCACCACCAAATGAATAACTTTTCACTATGGAATCATAAGATTGGTGATAGGTAAAATCCCATTTATTAAAATCACCTACACCAGGAACATGAACAATATATGGGTCTTTAACAGGTGAACTTATTGAACTATCGTTATTTTCTTTATAATAATTTTGAGCTTTGCCAATACTGCTGGTTTGTAGTGTTCCCTTTTTTATAGCAGGTTGAATCATAATAGAAAACTTAGGGGTTATATTATATTGCACATATGGCGATACAACAAGTTTATTGGCAGTCGTTGTATTAAAACCGGTTTCATACCCCGCTTTAATACCCGCCTCAAATCTTATAAAGCGGGGTTTTGATGGCTTGGGTTTTCCAGTGAGTTTCGCAGTTGCGTTATCGGTCTTTGGTTTATCAGGGGCTGGTCCCGGTTTTTGTTTATCGTTTATATTGTCTTTTGTTTTATTGTCGGCTAAGGATTGCTCAGCATCGCCTGTTGATCTGCTGCTGTTATACTCATGTATTTCCTGGTTATCTGCCAGTTCTTTTTCATTTCCGCTGCCGCCTGCCTGTGCATTACTTTTGCTTGTGGTGGCATAGGCATCTTTTTTCAGGCCCTTTATGCCGGTCATCTTTTTATATACCTGCAGTGCTTTTTTATTTCCGCTATTGCTGTTGCCGGGTATGGCCTGATCGGTTATATTATTTTTAATTTGGTTTTTATCGGGGTTGTTGTTCAATGATCCTGCAATACTTTTATCAGCTATTTGTGTGCCCGCTGCTTCACTAACTGGCCTGCCGGCAGCGGGGTTATTGCCTTTCACAGGCAGATTAATTGTAGAAACATCTGATGACAGGTAGGCCATATGATCCACATACAGCTTCTTTGCCACAGATACGCTGAGCAGCAGCAAAGAGGTCACCATAACCAGGTACAGGGCCTTACCGGGATTTATCGCCGCCCCGCGCGGAGGAAGCTTGTCCAGTCTTTTCTCAAGCGCATCCCAGGCCATAGGAGGCGGAGTTTCGGCATAGGCGCCTAGCTCGTCTTTGAAAAGGTTATCAATATGTTTGCTATGTTGTCCCATCGTTTTTTAATTACTTCAGGATTAAATTCAGTTTTTCTTTAAGTCTTTTTCTGGCGTCGTTCAGATGCCATCTGCTGTTATTTTCGTTGATACCAAGTATATCACCTATTTCTTTATGCGAATAATTTTCAAAAACAAAAAGGTTAAAAACCGTTCGTTGCGTATCGGGTATCGTCTGTATCACACCCAGTAATTCTTTGTGCGTGATTTTTTCCAGCGAATCACTTTGCACATAGGCATCTTCGGGTTGCACTTCCTTGTGCGGCTGATCTTCTTTAATGTTCTTCCTCAGGTGATCAGTTATTGTATTAATAACTATCCGCCTTATCCATCCTTCAAATGCCCCCTGGAAGGTATATTGATCCAGTTTTGTCAATACCTTATAAAAACTGTCATTCAGTATTTCCTGTGCCAGGGTTTCATCTTTATATAAATACCTTTTTATTACGCCATAGGCTGCCGGTGCATAAATATCATACAGTTTTTTCTGGGCGCTCCGGCTTTGGGCAATACAATCTTTAATAAGCATACTGAGCTCACTATGCACTGCACTGGTGCTTCTTTCAGTTACCCGAAACGGTGCATGTATGTTGATTGCTTCTGCCAAAATGCCTTAAACTATTGTAGTTTTGAACTTTATAAACTTACAGTTACTCGTATAGACGAGAGCTTTGGTAAAAATGTTAGTAATTGTGAAAATATTTTTTAAAAATACGAATCTATCCATGAAATTTCCATTTTTCCGGGTCTATCAGGCGGGAAGCATAATTATATTATAACGGGCGTTCTACGACACGGTTTGTTTTTTAAGCCTTATTACAAATGTTCGAAGGTAATCCCGAAGGGATTGTATGTTTGTAGCAATCGTTTCAGATAGTACACCGATGCTGACCGCGTGCCGCCATAGCTTCAGCGGAGGCGCAAGGCATCGCATGTATTGAGGGTCAAAAAGTTAATCGCTCCAATAATTGGAAAATCAAATTGTTTTAACCCCAAACTGATGTTATAATTGGCATACTGCAAAGCCGGGCCCGGAATGATAACAGATAAAGATGTAATAATAAATTACCTGCTATCCTATATTTTTGCTAGTTGTTGATTTCCGGCACATGATTTGCTTTTTATTCTGATTATCAAACTGTTTTAAAAATTCGGGTTATACCCATTTTGCCCCTAACAATAATTTTCAGATTATGAAACGTATACTTTACTTAACCATTACAATAGTCTGCTTGTCTGTATATTATGCTTGTGCACAGCCAGCCGAATATTCCCGTATTGACCTGGTCAGCCAGCCTGCAAACAGCCTCAGTTTAAATAAAAATACCTGCAACAACCACCATAAAAAACATGGCAATGGCTGGCATGTGGGTGAATATATGATGTGGGGGGGTGGGGTACTGGCGCTTGCCGGAGGTGTAATGCTCTATGATAACAGAAATATTATTACCTATAATCAGCAACCTGCCGATTTTATAGCCCTTACGGGAGCTATTATTTTTGGTATTGGCTTAGAGGTGTTCGGCTATAGTTTCAGAGCGGAATATGGATGGGGCAGGCGGTTTGTTTTAAAATCAGAGCGGAACCGTTTAGGCTTAGCTTATAACTTCTAAAGGATATTTTGATAAAACTCTATAATTTTCCTGCTCTCTTTCTACATTATGTTAAGTACACAAATTCAATTAGGCCCCCTTTATACTTATTAGTTACTATACAATTGCCAGGTAATCTTGCAGAGTAGAAATGATGCAGCCTATGGATAGCCTGAAATTAATGATTAACTGACCCTCTGTTTCATAAATATCGGTGAGCAAGTAGCAGGCCTCTTTAAGCCGGAGTTCAAAAGGGTACCAATCATTGTAGGGGATGCTGCGCTGCAATGCCCAAATGATCAGATCTTTGCTTAACCAATCGGGTTATTGATTCCTCGTTTTCATACACAGCATATTCATCACGCTGCAGCCATTCCAATAGCTTCTTAGCCCGGCGCGAAAGGGCAGCTCTTTTTTCAGGATAAAGTTCCATTGGGTCATGCAGATCAGTATCATCGCTCATTTGATTAATGTAAAAGCTGATAACCATTTTTAAGAAATTTCAGCCCTTATGATTGCAGTTTTCTAATTTTTTTTAAAAAATTTTTGATACTTTTATTTTGATCGAAAGAATAACACAGGGTAGGCTCTTTTCGAACTTAATAATCAATTTGATTTTTACTTTCATCATATGGATATCTGTTTTAACTGTTTAGTGTTTCTTTATTTAATCTACTTAACATAATGCTACCTTTATAGAGCCCCTCAACTTATCAATTTCCAGAGGTTTATGCAGTTAAATCAGGGTAGGAGAGAAGCCATCATCCGGCAGTTAAATCAGGGAGGGCGGTAGCTGACGGGATATAAAAAGATGAGCGTTCCGATTATTGCGAAGCATTTTCTAAAGTAGCTTTAGAATTGTATGTTTGTGGGTATGGAGTTTGATAGAGATACCCAACAGTGTATAGATGATGTGGATTTGCTATTGTATAAAATGCCAGTATACGCCCCGTTTCAAATACGTGGGTTATTTACACTGGCATTAGGATATAAAACAGATGCACATAAAAGTAAAATATTAGCTGCGTTACACTACGACAGACTATCAAATACGCAAGCATTTTTATTGTCGGAGAACTTAGTATCTATCCTAGATACTGGAATGTTAGCCCTTACGGACAGAGGCAGAAAGCTAAAGAAGTCTGGAAGCTATAATAGATTGTTGAAGATAGAACAGTGGGAGTTTGATGCTAACTGGTCGGAGGCATTTAGGAAATCCTACTGGTGGGTTATTGCGATTATAGGAGGACTAATTGGGTATTTATTACCTACTATTATAAAAGCATTAGTAAGCTGCCAATAAGCAGCCCTAATCCTACGGCTGGCAATAGTATAGCTTTACAAAAGCATTTAGCACACCAGATAAAATCCGTTATAGATTCTTTCATTTTAAGTACATAAAAACTGATTTGTAAATCAAGAACGGCTTGAAGCTGAGAGCTGTTCAATTTCTGTTCTATAATGAAATATTATGTTACGTTAGCCGTTTCAATAAAAAATCAAAAGCGGCATAGGCTACTTAACATAATATCGTTATAGAACCTTTGCGGTGATGAGGGGTAGAGATACTGCTTAATAGATATTCTAAAGTAACTTTAGTTTTTGTACTCTCTTTGTTCTTTACAGGTACTGTAAATACTAAATAGAGAAACCGAGGTTGTAAGTCTCGGTTCAATTATTCTCAGGTAGGTAGTTCTCTCACGAGTAAAAATGCGGCTACCAATCCTGAATTAGTTGCAAAGATAGTACAAAAACTGTGTTATAGATTCTGATTATAGTGCCTCTGAAAACATTCGCAGTTGCGTATAATTAGTAAAGTAACTTTAGAAATCTGTGGGGTAGGATTGAGGCTCGTTAGTTGCCATAAAGGTTCTATATCCATTGCTCAAAATTGACTAAAATGAGCAATCAGCAAAAGCAACGTATCGGGGTAGTAACAGACATTAAAATATCTCGTATGCGCTTAACAATACGAGAATCAGATGCTAACGGCAAACTGCTAATGGACACTACTGATTGGGATGCGTTCAATGAACGGAGATCAGAAATGAGTGCACCTCACAATGGTAGGTTTATGGATTACTTTTGCATCCAAAAGATTTCAGAAGTTCAATATCAGGCCCTAAAAGTTTATTACTTGCTTCGGAGGATAGGTAGTATGTTATATAGGAGTTCTCCTTATCGTCAATTCTATCTAACAATTCCCCAGGTTTCGTAATACTATGAACACCTAAGCATTTCATTAATGCTGCATTAAATTCAAGATCATTTCTACGACTTACTTTAAATTGATTTTCCATCTTGTTATGTTTTTGATTAGACACCACAAATATAACAAACTAATGCCGCCCATTCAGGCGGCATTTTTCATTTCTAAAGCTACTTTAGATTTTTGCACAAACCCATTTCAAATTGATGCAGCCCAACAGTTGCTCCGAACTGCCTGTTTAGTACGTAAGCGGAGTTTGTAGCTGATGTTTGCCTACTAAGCCCAATGCTTACGCTATGCTGGTCTGCTCAATGGGTAGAACCTTTTTCCCGCTTCTCTACAATAAACCGAAGGAATTGTTCTTGAGGGAGCCTCTATAAAGTACCTTATGTTACAGTACAGAACAGCCACGGGGAAAATACTCCTTCCTGCGGTAGTGGCGGTGGGGTTGAGAGGTAGAACCATTACAGGAAGGGGTATTTTTCCCACCTACCGTACTTAACATAATGTAAATTATAGAACAGTTACTTGTAACTCCGATGCGTTCATCATTGATATAACTTGGCTTAGGAATCTTGGATAATTTTATTATGATAAGTAGAAATGTTTTTGAATCTACCATGTTGATTTCTACTTATCATAATAAAAGCTATCAGATAGCGATCACGACAAGTAATATCAATTTCTGAATGAAGGGAACCAATTAAGATTGATAAAAACTAAAGTAGCTTTAGAAAAAAGCTTGTGGAAGGTGTAGTTATTTGCAGGGGGTTTTATTACGGAGTGTGTAATAAATGAAAAGGGCCGCTTATGTAAGGCGACCCAAACTTACGAGGATGAATTGTGCTGCAATACCTTCCAAAAGTATCGCAGGTTTGGTCAAAACTCCCCTCGTAACTCCTGCAAATGTGCTACATAAATTCTAACTATCAATTTTGATTATAGTACCTCTGAAAACATTCGCAGTCAGGAAGGGAATCTGTAAGACTTTAAAATCATGTTAGTCGGACTACTTTGGTGATCGTCCTGATTTTATTACCCGTAACATTCCTATACTTAGCACTCCTGCTATTAGAAGGTATAGCAGGAAAGTACAGGGATTCTCTTCGTAAACTTTTATTCCTTCCGAAGTTGCCAACAGACAAGTCGCAATCGCCAGGACAGCAGTCAGCAGATTTAGATTTTTCTGATTCTGCTCTATCTTCTCGTCATACTCCTTCTTCATCTTATCGGCTTGTTGGGAAATCTCTCGTACGCTCTGATAACTGATTTTTTCCTCTATGAATAGAAGTCCCTCGAAAGTAATACCCAACTCTCTATCTTTCATCCCTGTACTTGCGTGTGTTACCTCTATAGGATGTATGTAGCCATCAGCGAGTAACTTCTTAAGGCATGAATTAGTATTGTTAGTACTGTTTATATCCGCAGCATATTCTGGATAGTCGTGGGGAAACTGTTGCACTACGTAGGTCGGAGAATGGGAAGCATTTCTATTTTGAGGTAATG
>Ga0214164_1000276_pt1 | contig 34971 bp, 34 predicted proteins | sample TroBogepilimnion_13_FD_153003 | JGI IMG/M metagenome (GOLD analysis project Ga0214164, IMG submission 153003) | Freshwater microbial communities from Trout Bog Lake, WI - Practice 03JUN2009 epilimnion v4 | ecosystem: Environmental > Aquatic > Freshwater > Lake > Epilimnion/Euphotic zone ...
TGTTCAAATTTTTAAAGAGCAGGTACTACTAAATTCTTTTCTACTTCGCCATCCGCAAATTAACTCCGCGTTAGCAACGAGAGGGGCGCATTATACAGAGCCAAAAAATCTCGTCAACTACTAAATTTGGTATTACATTTGGTTGCGGGGGCAGGATTTGAACCTACGACCTTCGGGTTATGAGCCCGACGAGCTGCCAGACTGCTCCACCCCGCGTCCGATTCGACATTAGTGCCGTCGAGAGGTGAGACTATAGCAAGCTTTTAGCCTTGCTGTCAATGCTAAAACGGGATTATCTTATAGGGATTCTGTTGCTTATTTGGATTGGCCTGCAACAATCTTTCTAACAAGCGCTAGATCTTGAGGTGTATCCACACCGGTAGCAGGCGCCTCGCCCACAACCGAGACGCTAATTTTATGTCCATGCCACATTGCCCTCAACTGCTCCAAAGCTTCATATTGTTCAATGAGCGCTGGCGTTAGAGTTGCATAGGCATGCAAGAAGCTTGCACGATAAGCATAAATTCCAACATGGCGATATACAGGCATACCCTCTGGCAAATCTTGAGATTGCCCAAAAGCATCACGCGCATAAGGTATCGGAGCTCGACTAAAATACATGGCATAGCCGTGTGCATCCATGACAACTTTCACCACATTAGAATTAATCATGGTTTCTTTGTCATGAATTGCATGACAAACCGTTGCAATTGAAGCTTGGGTTTGCGCATTCAAATCAGCCGCAACTTGCCGGATAATTTTTGGATCAATTAGAGGCTCATCACCTTGCACATTTACCACCAAAACATCATCTGCCCATTTAAAATGGGCTGCAACCTCGGCAATTCTATCTGTCCCAGAAACGTGATCTTCACGCGTCATTACCACCTGAAAGCCAGCTTGCTTAACCATATTGAATATATCAATATGGTCTGTTGCAACAACAACTTCTTCTGCACCACTCGCCACCGCCTGATCTGCTACGCGCACCACCATAGCCTTACCACCAATATCCAACAAGGGCTTGGCTGGCAAACGGCTACTCGCATAACGAGCTGGGATAACGACTTTAAATTTCATATGCTTAATCTTTGGCCAAATCGACACTAGGCCTCTTCTGTATCCGCCAGTTTTCTTGCCTCGTCCTCAAGCATCACAGGGATGCCATCCTTAATCTGAAACCCCAAACGGCAAGGTTTGCATACCAACTCATGCTCCGCTTTGCGAAAATGCAAAGGACCTTTGCAAATAGGGCACACCAAAATGTCGAGTAATTTAATATCCATACTATTTTCCTTCGCTTAATGATGCCAACTTTTGCAACACGAATTCATTCAAGCCATCGTCTATATTAGCACTGACCGGTAGCATCCAAATATCGAACTGCGTGTTATCTTTGGCAAATTGCGAACACTTCACCGCATCTTTTTCCGTCATCAGAATTGTCTTACCCACAAACGGCAATAAATCTTGAGGCGTAAAAGCGTAGTGATCAGCAAAACTTTTCCGCTCAAAAACCAAACCCATTTTTGTCAATCCATCAAAAAAGCGTTTAGGATTTCCGATACCAGCAATTGCTACCAATTTTTTATGGTCAAAATAATTAGATTTCTGCTGAGTTTTGCCGTCAAACAGAGAAACAAAAGTGTCTCCTGAAAGCTTCATCTCAAATACCGAGGGCAAAAATTTCGTTTTAATTGAGGATTGCTGATGGGCATTTGTCATTACAATCGCATCAACTGTATTAAGTCGAGATTTGATCTCTCGCAAAGGTCCTGATGGCAACAACAATTCATTACCAAAAGCACGCTCACCATCTACAGTTGCAATTTCAATATCGCGTTGCAAAGAATAATGCTGAAGGCCGTCATCACTAATAATTACATTCACTTTAGGGTGAGCTTTCAACAAAGCCGCCCCAGCATCCACACGATTATTACAAACAAAAATTGGGCAGATTTCTCGCTTCGCGATTAGCAACGGCTCATCTCCTACGTGGCTTGCTAAATCATTCGCAAAAACCTGAGTCACATAATTTGCTGAACCACCATAGCCGCGGCTAACAATCCCTGGCTTTAAACCATTTATCTTTAATTGCTCCGCCAGCCAAATAACAAGCGGGGTTTTACCTGTCCCACCCACACTAATATTACCAACCACGATAACAGGAACAGGCAATTTATAACGTCTTAAAATGCCTAAACGAAATAGATGTTTTCTAGAGATGCTCAGCAAAAAGAAAATAAAAGAAAGGGGCAAAAGAACTAAATGCCAGATTGAATAGCCCTTCCATTGTTTTTGGATCCAATCAGCCATTTATTTGCGCCAGTCTTTAGTGAAACTGCTTTTGATAAAGCTTAGCGTAATGGCCGCCTACTTTTAATAACTCTGCATGTGTACCGCTCTCAACAATCTCACCATGCTCCATCACAAAAATCCGATCAGCATTTTCAATAGTTGATAAACGATGAGCAATCACGATGCTAGTCCGATTTTTCATCAAAGTATCTAATGCTGCTTGAACATGTTGTTCTGACTCAGTATCTAGCGCAGATGTCGCTTCATCTAACAATAGAATAGGTGCGTCTTTCAAAATCGCACGAGCAATGGCTAAACGCTGTCTTTGTCCACCTGAGAGTCGAACACCTCTGTCACCAATCTCACTTTGCAATCCATTTGGGAGTTGCTGAATAAATTCCCAAGCATGCGCCGCCTTCGCAGCCGCAATTACCTTTTCTTCACTTACCTCACGCAAAGCACCGTAAGCTATATTGTTAAAAACCGTGTCATTAAACAAGACCACATCTTGGCTTACTAGCGCAAACTGCTCACGTAAGTTAGCTAGCTTTAATGCGCGAACATCAACGCCATCCAATAACACCAAACCCTCTTGATGCTCATAAAAGCGAGGAAGTAAATTCACCATCGTGGTCTTCCCGCCACCAGAACGACCAACAAGAGCTAACTTTTCACCAGGCTTAATGGTGAAGCTGATTTGATTAAGCGCGTTGCTTTTTGCACTTTCATATCTCAAACCAACACCCTTAAATTCGATCTCACCTTTAGCACGACCAATTTCAAGCGTGCCTTCATCCAACTCTGACTGAGTATCAATCAGACCAAACACGCTTTGGGCCGCCGCAACCCCCACTTGCAAAGTCTCATTCATTTTTGTCAGGCTTTTGATTGGCGGAATCAACATCAGAAGTGCTCCAATAAAGGCTGCAAACTCACCTGCAGTAAACTTACCAACTGAATAATAAACAACCGCACCCAAAGAAAATGCCGCAAGCATTTCAATCACCATGCTATTAATGCCTGAAATGCGGGTTAAACGAATTTGCATATGGCGATTCTTAGCTACAACAGAAGCAAATCGTTTTTGCTCGTATTCTGCGCCAGCAAAAATCTTAATCATACGTTGCCCTGCACTTGCTTCTTCTGCAACTTGAGTCATTTCACCCATGCTGCCTTGATTGGCCCTGCCCGCCTCTCTTAGCTTTGGCGTCATCTTATTAAGATATAGCACCATGAGAGGCGCTGTTACTACAAAAATTAAAGTCAACTGCCAATCCAAATAAAGCATGTAAGCAACCATGCCCACAATGGTCAAGCTATCGCGCACAGAGCTTACTGCTGCATTGGTCGCAGCGCTAGACATTTGCTCAGTATCGTAAGTAAGTTTAGACGTCACCACACCAGCCGAAATAGAGTCAAAGAAGCTCACTGGCAGAGTCATCAGCCTAGCAAATGCTTCAACACGCAAATCCTCAACCACTCGACGAGCTACCCAGCGCATTGCAAAAGTCGAAGCAAAGCCGGCAAATGCACGCAGAGCCAACAGACCAAACAACATAAAAGGGAGAAGGTGCAACATGGTAGTGTCATGCTTAACAAAACCAGCATCTGTTACCAACTTAATGGTGGCTAGAAAACCGGTATTTGTCGCTGAGAAAGCAACGAGCGCAAGAATGCTAAACCCGAACATCTGCCAATAGCGCAGTGCGTATTTGAGCATTCGCAAATAAAGCGTCTTAGCTGAATATTGATATATTTGAGATTGAGTACGACTAGATTTTGACATGAACTCGACTGCTTAAATCAACAACCCCAAACGCATCATTGACAAGATGTATTTGGGGCGTTTTGGGAGTGACATCGACGGATAAATATCCATCAACAAAATGCTTAATTATTACCACCCGTTTGTGTTGCAAAAGTAATGTGCGTGAAGCCAACTTGGCGTGCAGCCTCCATGACATTAATGACTGACTGATGCGTTGTGTTAGCATCTGCATTGATAATAATCGTTGGTTCTTTTCCATCACCAGCTGCTTTTTTCAGCGCGGCGCCAATGGCAGATACAGAGCCATCTGACAGGGCAACCTTGCCCACTTCATAATGACCTTTTGCATCCACGCCCACATCAATGACTACTGGCTTTTGGTCCGGCGAATTTGCTTCAGCGGTTGGCAAATTAATTTGCAATTCACTCATACGAGCAAATGTTGAGCTAACTACCAAAAAAATAATAATCACCAACAAAACGTCAATTAATGGCACGAGATTCATTTCTAAATCCTCGTGTTTTTTACCGCGATGAAAATTCATTTTACTTACGCTCGCCGTTTAGGATTTCCACCAACTTAACTGCTTGTTGTTCCATTTCAACAATCAAGCCATCCACTTTAGCGCGGAAATAACGATATGAAATCATTGCTGGCACAGCTACCACAATGCCGCCAGCAGTATTGTAAAGCGCCACTGAAATCCCTTTAGCGAATTGTGCTACGTCATGCCCAGAGCCAGCCGCGTTAAATGCACCAAACAACTCAACCATACCAATGACCGTACCCAATAAACCAAGCAACGGGCTGACGGTTGCAATCGTACCTAAAGTAGACAAGTGCTTTTCTAGCTTATGTGCAACAGCACGACCAGATTCCTCAATCGACTCTTTAATCATCTCTCTTGAGGCGTTTGCGTTATTGAGTGCACTTGCAAAAATCTCACCCAACAAAGAGTGGGATTGTAACTTTTCACAAGTATCTTTAGTCACACCGCCTTGTGCTAACCACTTTTTAACTTCAGGCAATAAGTTAGAAGGGGCAATCACCTCGCTACGCAAAGTCCAAGCGCGCTCAACAATAATGGCAATCGCGACGATAGAAGCAAGGATAAGAGGATAAATTGGCCATCCAGCAGCTTTAATGATTTCTAACACAGGCACTCCTAAAAATTCTTAAAAATTCTCACTTAGCCAAAAAGTTAACTAAGTCGTATTAAAGTGACGTTACTTTAGCGCGTCAGTGCTTTTTCAGCAAGTACACTTAGGTCAAACCAACATCAATTTGCCATCCACTAATTTGTATTGGCGTTTTAATTTTGCAGACAATTCCATATCGTGTGTCACCACTACCAAAGCTACGCCTTGAGTTTGGTTCATTTCTAGCAACAAATCAAAAACAGCATGCGCTGTATACCTGTCCAGATTACCTGTTGGCTCATCCGCCAACACGCATTTCGGCTTAGTGACCATAGCCCGAGCCACCGCCGCGCGCTGGCGTTCCCCGCCAGAAAGCTCGCCAGGCATATGTTCCATGCGATGGGCCAAACCAACTTTTTTCAATATCTCAGTAGCCAACACCATCGCCTCTTCACGAGGTGTACGGCGAATTAATAAAGGCATCGCCACATTTTCTAGCGCTGTAAATTCTGGCAAAAGATGATGGAACTGATACACAAAACCTAGAGATTGATTACGTAATTCACCACGCTTTGTTTCACTCATTTCAGCAAGCGGCTTACCTAGAATACTGACATCACCAGCACTTGGCGCGTCTAATCCACCCAACAAGTGCAAAAGTGTGCTTTTACCAGAACCCGAAGTACCAACAATCGCGATTTGCTCACCTGCCTGCACATCCAAATCAATGCCGTTAAGCACAGCCACATCTAACCCTGTGTAAGTTTTCTGCAAACCTTTTGATTGAAGAATAAATTTAGTCATAGCGCAAAGCCTCAGCAGGATTCATTTTAGATGCTTTCCAGCTTGGATAAAGTGTTGCAATCAAACTTAAGAAGAAGGATAAAACAACGATAGTAACAACATCACCCCACAATAAATGGGAAGGCAATTCGCTGATGTAGTAAATGTCTTTTGCCAAAAACTGCACATTAAATAAATGCTCGATAAAAGGCACAATAGTACTGATATTGAGCGCAATCAACACCCCAAAAAATGCACCGACCACTGTGCCAATCAAGCCAATCAGCGCGCCCTGCACAATAAATATTGCCATAATGCTTGATGGGCTTGCGCCAAAGGTTCTCATAATGGCAATGTCAGCGCGCTTATCCGTCACCGCCATCACCAAAGTGGAAACAATATTAAATGCCGCTACCGCAACAATGAGTGCCAAGATAATAAACATCACACGTTTTTCCATCTGGATAGCACGGAAAAAATTAGCGTGCTCTTGTGTCCAATCAGTTAAAAATAGCGACTGGGATTCTTCGCTTAGCACGACAGCTAAATCTTGCGAAATTCTTGGTGCTAAGAATAAATCATCTAATTTCAAACGCACTCCAGATACGTTATCACCCATGCGGTAAAGCTTAGCAGCATCATCAATGTTAATCAGTGCCAAGCCTGCGTCATATTCATACATGCCAACTTGAAACAAACCAACCACCGTGAACTGCTTAATACGTGGCACAACCCCAGTCGGTGTAAATTGACCCTGTGGCGCCATCAGCACAACTTTGTCACCTAAAATCACCCCTAACGATTGGGCAAGCTCAGCACCAAGGACTATGCCAAATTCTCCAGCTTTTAAATTGGCTAATTGTCCAGCACGCATATGCTCAGCCAAATCAGACACTTTGCTTTCCTCGTTAGGCAACACCCCTCTCACAATCGCCCCCTGAACGGCTTGGCCATTAGAGAGCATCCCTTGCGCCATAATATAAGGCGCTGTGCCCGTCACATGTTTAGCAGCTTGCACCTTAGAAGAAACAGTTTGCCAATCTGAAAGCAAGTTGTTGGCCCCTGTGATTTGTAAATGGGAAGCTACACCCAAAATACGTGATCGCAATTCCTCTTGAAAGCCATTCATCACCGAAAGCACAACAATAAGTGCCGCAACCCCCAAGCCTATTCCCACCATGCTGGTCAGCGAGATAAAAGAAATAAAGTGATTGCGTCGTTTGGCGCGGGTGTAACGAATGCCGACAAAAAGCTCGAACGGCAATGTTTGTTTGATGGATTTAAGACGATTAAACATAATAATTATCTGTCGCTATTCATGCATTATTCATTAACATCAGCTTCAACAACCAAAGGAATGTGAGGCTGTTTAGACCACGTTTGCCATTGTGATTGCGAAAGCACGCCCGCAATTAGCGCACGATAAGGTTGTTGATACTCTGGCACTAGATCACCTAGTGGACGCATTTTGTCAAAATACATCACCACGCGACCATCGGGGTGCGCAGTAAACCAAGCTTCTAACTGCCCTTCGTTTAACTCTTCGGGAGACTTCAACATTCTGCCCACAAAATTAAACTGTCCGTGATATTTGCCAATGTTAGCCAAAGGAATATTTTGGTCTTGCAAGTCTTTTAAGTAATGGCTGATTTTCGTCATGTCATAAGCCGCGCCAGCAGAACGAATGACACCAAGATACAACATCGCTATCGCCAATAAACCCAATAAAGCTAAGTGCTGTAAATAGCGGATTTTGTGGCTTCCCACGCTCATCATTAACATGACACTACCCAACACCAATAGAGCACCAGCCCAAACTGGAATATTTGCAACCCAAAGCGCTAAATAGTGATGCTGATTGTAACTAGGCAAGGCGAGCAACAACACGCCAATAGCAATACCAACCAACGCTGGCAGGAGCTTATCTATCCATGTGAGTGCAACGATATCATCCCATCCACGGGCTACCAACAAAGCAAAAGTGGGCATAATCGGCAACAAATAATGGGGCTGTTTACCGCTAATCAAACTAAAAGCAATAAATACGGGAATAAACCAAGCCAAACAGAAACGAACGCCCTGTTCTTTAATCGCTGCAAAAGTTTCACCCAAAGCGCGCCAAACAGGCAAAGCAAATAACCAAGGAAATAGCATGACCGGCAACATCGGCAAATACCAATAAACAGGACGGCGATGTGCGAAAGATTTCACCATGCGGTCTGCCGTTTGACCCCAAAAGATCTCATGTTGATATTTTGGGCCACCGTAAATGCCAGCGGGAATTGCCCATGCCAGCAAAATTAATGCGCCTACAATCAACGCAACCAAAATACTTAAATACCAATGTCGTAAATTTGGCTTGTTATCCGAATTACCCGTCCACCATGGGGCCAGCACCGCCAAAGGCAAAATCTGTAGCAATATCGTTGGGCCTTTTGCGAGCAAACCGCCAGCGATCGCAAGCGCGACATAAGCCCAACCCTTCTTGGCTTCGCCTTGCCAAGCGATGAGCAACCCCAATGCCCCCCAAATAGTGAAAAACGCCACCAACATATCGAACATGGTCGCAGTGGTAAAGACTGCCCACATGCCACTACCTAGCAAGATTAGTGATGCGACATACCCAATATGAGGACGCTCAGGCCACAATCGGACCGCGATTTTTTGCGTCATCAACACAGCGCCTAATGCAAAAATGGAGGGGAACAATCTCGGCCACCAATCATTGACACCAAATACCGTCCAACCTAAATTCATCAGCCAAAACAAAAGGGGTGGTTTGTGGCTGTAAGTTTCACCATTCAAATAAGGGACTAAAAAGTCATGATTTAAAAACATATTCCAAGCCACGGTGACATAACGTGTTTCATCAATCGGCAAATAAGAGCGGCTAAACAACGAAACCAACACCAATACTAGCCAAAAAGCGCCAATATGAAGTTGCATTTGCTGAGATTGATTTTGCGGTTGGCTCATGAATAATTAGACTAAAGCAATAATGTGAATACGAGAATTTTAGCAGGGTTAAGCCATCAATCTGTTAAAATTGCAGAATGTTTACAGGAATAGTTCAAGCCGTTGGCAAAATCGAAACTGTCACCCCTGCGGGCGATGACGTCAAACTGCATGTCAACATCGGCTCCCTCAATATGTCAGACGTGCAAATCGGCGATAGCATCGCCGTCAATGGCGTATGTCTCACCGCGGTGACTTTTAGCGATAAGCACTTTGAAGCACACGTTTCAAAAGAAACGCTAAATTGCACAGTAGGCTTAGATTCGCCACGCGAAGTCAATCTTGAAAAAGCGTTACGCCTATCAGATAGATTAGGCGGTCATTTGGTCAGCGGCCATGTAGATGGTGTAGGGCAAGTAGTTAAATTTGAATCTATCGGTGACTGCTGGATATTAGTCATTCGCTCACCACACAGTTTATCTCGCTATATTGCCATCAAAGGCTCTATCGCGGTTGATGGGGTCAGCCTCACAGTCAACACTGTCGACAAAGACACCTTCAGCATGAACCTTATACCTCACACGCTAGAAAAAACGTCGCTCAAACATTTAGGTGTCGGCAGTCGTGTGAATTTAGAAGTCGACCTCATCGCGCGATATGTTGAACGTATGACGCAATGGGGCAATGAAAGCGAGCCCGCATGAGCGCATTAAGAATCAGCCCTACGGATGAGATTATTAGCGAAATTCGCAATGGTCGAATGGTCATTTTGGTGGATGAAGAGGACCGTGAAAACGAAGGCGACTTAGTCCTAGCTGCGCAATTCGCCTCACCAGAACACATTAACTTTATGGCAAAACACGGCCGCGGCCTTATTTGCTTAACACTAACTGAAGCACGCTGTCGCCAACTGAATCTTACCTCGATGGTAGATAAAAATGGTTCCAGTATGCACACCAACTTTACCGTGTCAATTGAAGCTGCTGAAGGTGTCACAACAGGCATCTCTGCTGCTGACCGTGCACGCACGATTCAAGCCGCAGTTGCCAAACAAGCCTCGGCAAAAGATATCGTCAGCCCAGGCCATGTATTTCCGCTCGCTGCAGAAAACGGTGGCGTATTAGTCCGCGCTGGCCACACAGAAGCAGGGTGTGATTTAGCCTCGCTTGCAGGTCTAGAGCCTGCATCGGTCATTTGTGAAATCCTAAAAGATGACGGCAGCATGGCACGATTGCCCGACCTCATTGAATTCGCCCAAACCCATCAACTCAAAATCGGAACGATTGCAGATTTAATTCATTACCGTAGCGAAAATGAATGTTTAGTTGAGCGAAAAGCAGAACGCAATATTGAAACCCCTTACGGCAAAATGCGATTAATGGCCTACACCGACCGCATGGCGCAAGAAACCCATTTAGCCTTAGTTAAAGGCACACCAAGCCCAGACCAAGAAGTGCTTGTTCGTGTACATGAGCCTTTATCCGTTTTTGATTTTCTCGATAGCAGTAGTCTTAGCCATTCATGGAATATGTTAGACGCCATGAAAACAATTAGCGAAGCTGAAAGTGGCGTGATTGTGATGCTCAATCGCAATGAAAATGGGGATGATTTACTTAACCGCATCGTGAATGCAGATGAGCCAATTCGCCTCAAACAAGATTTACGCAACTATGGCATCGGGTCACAAATACTGCTGGATTTAGGTGTGCGTAAAATGAAGCTCATGGCCACACCACGCAAAATGCCAAGCATGGCTGGTTTTGGGCTCGAAGTGACAGGATACTTAGAGTCGACTTAGTTCGACAGAAAAGATATAATCCGCAACGTGGAAAACGTCAATCTTACTGGACACTTTCTCATTGCAATGCCCGCAATGACAGATCCACATTTTGCAAAATCTGTTACCTACATTTGTGAACACAATGAAACAGGCGCGATGGGCGTGGTCATCAACCACCCGATTGAAATGAAATTAGATGCCCTGTTCAAACAAATCAATCTGAATATATCCGATCTTCCAATCGCGCAGCAAACAGCACATTTTGGCGGGCCTGTGCAAATCGAGCGCGGCTTTGTCCTTCATCAACCACCGGGCGATTGGGATTGCACCATGGCCGTGCTTGGCAAAACTGCTCTTACCAGCTCCAAAGACATTCTGGAAGCGGTTGCGAATGGCAACGGCCCAGAAAAAATACTGGTCACTTTAGGCTTTGCCGGCTGGTCGGCTGGTCAACTAGAAGACGAAATCAGCAAAAATGCTTGGCTCACCGTTGAAGCCAAAGAATCAGTAATTTTCGACACCCCCAATCAAGACAAACTCAATGCAGCAATGGGTTTGCTTGGCTTGAGTTTTGCGAACCTTTCCGAGGTGGCTGGCCATGCTTAAATCATTGCAGGCCATCAACAACGACAAAACCATCCAACCCACTTTTGAAGGTACTGTCCTTGGATTTGATTTCGGCCTCAAACGCATCGGCGTTGCCTCCGGTGAGCACATGCTAGGCATCGCGCATCCACTTACTACACTCAATGCAGAATCCAACGACGACCGATTTAATTTAATCGCCAACTTAATTAAAGAATGGAAGCCAAGCACTTTGGTGGTTGGCTTGCCACTCAGCTTAGATGGGGAAGAACACGAAGTCACAATGCTTTGCAAAAAATTTGCGCGCCGCATGGATGGTCGCTTTAATCTACCTATCATTATGATTGACGAGCGGCTAAGCTCCGCAGAGGCCAGCCAGACTTTAAGTGAAAGTGGGATCAAAGGTCGCAAACAAAAACCGATGTTGGACCAAATTGCGGCGCAAGTCATATTACAATCTTATTTTGACATGATTACCCATGAAGTGAGCAAAAAGCATCATCATGAATCTACCTAACGCAGAAACTCTTTTTGAAACCCTCACTGAGCGCATCAAGCCAGTCATTAATGCAAATACCGCCATTGTCGGCATACATAGTGGTGGCGCTTGGTTGGCTGAGCGGCTGTTGCCCATTCTAGGTAAGGATTTAAAGCATGGAATCCTGGATGTATCGTTTTATCGTGATGACTTCAATGAGCGCGGTTTACACAGCGAAACCAAGCCATCGCAAATCCCATTCGATGTGCAAGACAAACACATCCTCTTAATTGATGACGTTTTTTACACCGGTCGTACCATCCGCGCCGCAATGAACGAGTTGTTTGATTACGGCCGCCCTGCCAGCATTACTCTTGCTGTGTTGGTGAACCGCGGTGGGCGTGAACTGCCAATTGCGCCGCAAATCAGCGCTTTTGATACTGAGTTAGCTGACTCACAAAACCTACAATTACTCCGCCATGAAAATGGCACTTTTTACTTTACGCTTGAAGAGAACACGTAATGCAAAATCCTCAACTGACCAACGACGGCGAACTGAAACATCTACTGTCCATTGAGGGCTTGCCCAAAAGGATCTTGAACCAAATCTTGGACACAGCAGAATCGTTTGTGGGGGTAGCAGAACGCGAAGTAAAAAAAGTACCACTACTACGCGGCAAAACGGTATGTAACCTGTTCTTTGAAAACAGCACCCGCACCCGTACCACTTTTGAAATTGCGGCCAAGCGACTTTCAGCAGACGTAATTACACTCAACGTGAGCACTTCGTCACAATCCAAAGGCGAAACCATACTCGACACCATCGACAACCTCACCGCCATGCACGCAGATATGTTTGTGGTACGTCATGCACAATCTGGCGCAGCTCACATGATCGCCAAACACGTTGCGCCACACATCAGCGTCATCAATGCTGGGGATGGCCGTCATGCACACCCAACGCAAGGTTTGTTAGATGTATTTACCATTCGCAAATACAAACCTGAGATGCACAACTTACGTGTCGCTATTGTCGGTGATGTTTTGCACTCTCGCGTAGCACGCTCTGAAATTCACGCGCTCACCACGCTAGGCGTGCCAGAAGTGAGAGTGATTGCACCTAAAACCTTACTTCCGCAAGATGTTGAAAAACTAGGCGTTCATGTCTTTCACGACATGAAAGAAGGCTTAAAAGATGTAGATGTCGTGATGATGCTTCGCCTGCAAAATGAACGTATGGCTGGCGCGATGCTACCAAGCTCACAAGAATATTTTAAAACTTACGGCCTCACCCCAGAAAAACTTGCACTAGCAAAACCCGATGCGATTGTTATGCACCCAGGCCCGATGAACCGGGGCGTGGAAATTGATAGTGCGGTAGCGGATGGTTCACAGTCCGTCATTTTGCCGCAAGTCACTTATGGGATTGCTGTACGCATGGCGGTAATGAGCATTTTGGCGGGAAATTAATCATGAAAATACACATTAAAAACGGCCACTTAATCGATCCTAAAAATGGCATTGATGCAAAACAGGATTTATATATTGCTGCAGGAAAAATCGCAAGCATAGGCAAAGTACCTGAGGGTTTTGTTGCTAATCAAACGATTGATGCAACCGATCTTATCATCATCCCTGGCTTGGTTGATTTATCTGCTCGTTTGCGCGAACCTGGCTTTGAGCACAAAGCCACACTAGAAAGTGAAATGTTAGCCGCAGCGGCAGGAGGCGTGACTAGCCTTGCCTGCCCACCAGACACCGACCCTGTGCTTGATGAGCCAGGTTTAGTTGAGATGCTCAAGCATCGCGCCAAACAACTTAACCAAGCACATGTTTATCCGCTTGGCGCCCTTACCCACCAATTGGCGGGCAAAGAAATTACCGAAATGTGTGAACTAAGCGAGGCTGGTTGTGTTGGTTTCTCTCAAGCAGATGTCGCGATTAAAGATACGCAAGTGTTATGGCGCGCAATGCAATACGCAGCCACCTTTGGCTTTACCGTTTGGCTACGACCAGAAGAGCCCTACCTTGCTAAAGATGGTGTGGCACATGATGGCGAAGTTGCGGCACGGCTTGGCCTTAAAGGTATCCCTACGGCAGCTGAAACGTTAGCCATTGCCAGTATCTTACGCATCGCCAAAGAAACAGGCGCCAAGGTGCATTTATGCCGACTCTCGACTTCAGAGGGTGTAGAAATGGTGCGTGCCGCGAAAAAAACAGGTCAGCAAGTGACCTGTGATGTCAGCGCAAACCATCTTCACCTTACCGACTTTGATATCGGCTATTTTGATGCCAACACCCACCTCAAACCACCTGTGCGAAGTCAACGTGACAAAACTGCACTTAGCAATGGCTTAGCAGATGGCACGATTGACGCTATTTGTTCAGATCATACCCCAGTGGATGACGATGCAAAACTCTATCCATTTGCAGAAGCTGAAGCTGGCGCAACAGGTTTAGAGTTGCTACTTCCCCTCACACTCAAATGGGCAGAAGATAACAAGCTAAAATTAAGCGATGCAATAAAGCACATCACCCAAGTACCTGCTAATATTTTAGGCGTGGCCGCAGGCGATTTAAGCGTGAATGCAAGCGCTGACGTTTGCGTGTTTGACCCGAAAAAATATTGGAAGATAGAACCGAAAGCTTTACTCAGCCAAGGCAAGAACACACCGTTCTTGGGCTTAGAGTTAGCAGGAAAAGTGAAATACACCCTTGTTAATGGGCATGTGGTGCATGGGTAGATAGCGTACTAGAATAAGAAAAGCGCATTTTAATGCGCTTTTCTTATTCTTTCACCTCCACTAAGTCTACCTGTCCAGCGTTAAAAAACGACTCAATTTAGGGGTCATCCACTGCTCAAAATTGTCAATGAGCACATACACCACTGGCACAAATAATAAACTCAATGCAGTTGACGCGATCAAGCCGCCGATGACTGCAACTGCCATTGGTTCGCGGAAGGCATTCCCTGCGCCAAAACCAAGCACCAATGGCAACATACCTGCAATCATCGCCATTGAGGTCATAACAATCGGTTTAGCACGTTGTTGAGCCGCTTCTAAAATGGCTTCGTGACGAGATTTGCCAGAAGCAATAGTTTCTATAATGCAGTCCACTAACAAGATTCCATTTTTACCGACGATGCCTGAGAGCATGAGAATGCCGATGACTGATGGCAATGAGAGCGACTCACCCGTGACCCACAACGCCAAACAAGCGCCAAAAATAGAGAGTGGTATAGCGACCATAATCGTGACAGGTTGAAGCACAGTGCGGAATAAAAGGACCAAAACACCAAGCACAACCATGGCGCCAAATATCATCGCCATTAAGAATGAATCAAACATTTCACCTAGCAATTCAGCATCGCCTGTATCAAAACGCTTCACAGATTTTGGGAGGTTTTTCAATGCTGGCAACTCATCAACTGCCTTTAAGCCCTCGCCCAATCTTGCATGATTTAGATTGGCTTCTAGGGTAATTTGACGCTGTCTGTCGTAACGCAAAATACTAGCTGGGCCGGCGCTAAAGTGCACATCCGCCACAGCAGAAATCGGCAACATCGTGCCTTCGCTATTAGGGACCAACAATTGATTGATTATCGCACCATCTTCTTTTGAGGCCGCATTGAGTTGAACACGTAATGGAATTTGTCGACCATCTAAACTGATTTTGGCAAGATTAGAATTCATATCACCCATTGTTGCGACACGACCTGTTTCCGCAATCACATCCGTACTCACCCCAAAGCGAGCAGCATCATCCGTTCTTGGTGTAATCACGTATTCAGAATGTGGCAGCGGAATGGTCGATGAGACTTCTTTTAGGCTAGACAATCCACGCATTTGAGTCTCTAAAGCACTAGCTGTTTGCGCCAAATCTTCTGGATTGCTACTAGCCAATGAGAGTGTCAGCGCTTTGCTTCCATTTTCATTGAGTACTGAAATACGCGCGTTAGGAATGTTTGCGAAATCTTGAAGAATGGTTTGCTCAAAAGTTTTCACGTCCACGCCACGTTCAGATTTAGGTTTGAGGCGCACCAAAACTGACGCTCTGCGAACTTCACCATCAATATTAGTATCAACATCCGCGCCTCCCGCTAATGAGTATACAGACTGCACTTCTGGTTTTTTGCGTAAGACTTCTGTCATCAACCCCAACACTTGATCCGTTTCTTCAATACGCGAGCCCGTTGGTAATTCGACTTGTAAGGCAGATTGCGATTTATCTTCAAAAGGCATAAAGTCAGTTGGCAAGCGAGATGCAATCAACACAGTCACCCCCATAATGCAAATTGCAACAAGTAGCGAGGTTTTCGGTTGAGCCAAAGCTCGCTCTAACCACTGACGATAGTTCACCATCCATGATGAAGGCGCATAACCTTCATCAAAAGGCTTGAGGAAGTAAGCCGCTAAGACAGGAGTAATAAATCGCGCTACAAATAATGAGAAGATGGTCGCTATCGCAACCGTTAAACCAAACTGAATAAAGTATTGCCCAACTACACCTCCCATAAAGCTGACAGGTACAAACACCGCCACAATCACAACGGTTGTTGCAACCACCGCCAAACCAATTTCGTCCGCGGCATCCATCGCTGCGCGGTAAGCGGATTTGCCCATGCGTAAATGGCGCATGATGTTTTCAATCTCTACAATGGCATCGTCAACCAGCACCCCAGAAACAAGCGACAAGGCCAACAAGCTCACCATGTTGAGGGAGAAGCCCAGCCATTGCATGATAAGAAAAGTTGGAATCACCGAAAGCGGGATGCCCAGCGCGGTAATCCAAGTCGCACGCCAATTGCGGAAGAATAGAAACACCACAGCCGCTGCGAGTAATGCACCTTCGATAAAAGACCACAGCGCGGCGTGGTAAGTGTCTTGCGTAAACTCAACCAAGGTCTGAGCCTCGGTAAAGCTAACATCCGGCTGGCTGGCATGAATATCGTTGAGCACAGCCTGTACTTCTTTTTCCACGCTGACTTCACTGGAGGTTTTTGAGCGGTACACCGCAAAACCCACCACAGGCTGACCATCTAATCGAGCAATTTGACGTTGTGCTGAAGTCGTATCAATCACATCACCCAAATCCACTAGTCGCACAAAGCGCTGCCCTGGCAGAGCAATATTCATGTTCTGCAAGCTAATTACATCGGCTGGAGCCCCTAAAGTGCGAATAAGCGTTTCTTGCCCTGCGCTATCAATACGCCCTGCAGGCAAATTTTGCACTGAAGCAAGCAATTGGTCATTAATTGCCGCTGCTGTCACGCCATAACTTTGCAATTTTACGGGGTCTAAAGCGATACGAATTTCACGTCCAACGCCGCCTTGTCTCTGCACTTTCGCAACCCCCTTAATCGCTAGTAATGCGCGACTAATTTGGGTATCCACAAGCAACGTTGATTGTTCAATTGAGCGCTGCGGCGCTTGAACAGCATAAGTCAAAATCGGCATAACATCAGCATCAATGCTTTGTATCATCGGCTCTTCAGAACCCCGTGGCAATAATGGCTTAATGCCTATCATTAAATCGCGCACTTTCGAGAGTGATTGATTAATGTCTGTGCCTAATTGAAACTCAATTTTGGTGCTTGATACACTGTCCGTGACGTTAGAAGTGATGTGTTTGATATTACCAATGCCTGCTAATGCGGTTTCTACTCTTAGCGTGATTTGGGATTCAATTTCAGTCGGCGATGCACCAGGTAAAAACACCGAGACATTGACCACAGGAATATTGACATTCGGCATGCCATTAACTGGCAAACGAGAAAATGACATTAAACCAGTCACCACCAAACCAACAAAGATGACAATTGGCACAAGTGGACGTTTAATTGCCCATGAAGAAATCCGCAAAGCCATTAGTTTGCAGACCTTGTTGTTACTTTAACAGGCTCGCCATCGCGCAAAAATGATGCTGAAGTATCAATCACCACCATACCTGCTGAAACGCCATCAAGGATCTCTAGCTTATTCCCAATATGCTGACCAACTTGGACTGACTGACGTTTTGCCAAGCTTTCTTTTACGGTAAATACATAAGCAGAAGAACCTTCGAAACGCACTGCGGTGTCAGGCAAATAAATGCCATCTCTTGAACTAACATTCACCGCCACACGCGCAAACTGCCCAAGAATTAAATTAGGTGTTTGGTCAAAACGCACACGTACTTTTGCGATTTGGTTTTGGCGATTAATTTGTGTGGCAGCACGGCTGATTTTGCCGTGATAGCTACTAACTGATTGCACGTTATCGTTATTGGATGCTTTAGTAGATGAGGCGTTTGCGATCAAATCAATGCTCACTGGCATCCCTAGTTTCAAACGCGAGGCATCATCGGCAGAAACCTCCAACTCGACTTCAATATCATCATCCCGCAACACATTAAACAAAGGCTCTGAATTTTGCGCTAGTGACATGCCAGTGCGCGCTTTTCTCTCTATTACTGTGCCAGAAACTGGCGAGCGAATTTCGGCCTGATTTAAATGCAGATCAGACTCTGCAAGCTGTGCACTCGCCAAATTAAAATCAGCCTGTGCCATGCTTAAGCTATTTTTCATAGCTTGCAAACGTGCTTTTGCCAACTGTTCTGCTGTGATACGCTGATCTCGTACTTCGCGCGAAATCAAGCCTGTTTCAGCCACAATCTCAGCTCGCTGACGCTCTGCTTGCGCTTGGCTATATTGAACTTGCGCTTCCTCTAGGGCATTTTCTTGCTGTTTAATGGCTAAGCTTGCTTTTTGTAGAGTCGCTGCCTGTTGCGCTTTTTGAATACGTAAAGCTGAGGCATCTATAGTGGCTAATACCATGCCGGCTTTTACATGCTGTCCAGCTTCAACCAAAATTTTATCAATACGACCTTGGGCTAACTCACTATAAACAGGCACCTCATCACGTCCAACAACGGGGCCTGAAAAGGTCATATGCCTCTGCACGATCCCGAGGTGTGCAGTCACTCCAGTAACCGCTATCGCTTGGCCATTTTTTTTATCCTCAGCATAAGCTTTAGGCGTGATGCCAGTGATGAGCACAAGCAGAATAAATGTCACGCTTGCAAACATCAAACTACGGGTGAATTGATGGTTGGTGTATCTCTTCATGAAGCTTTCTACCTCAAGCAATTTTTAATTAAATATTATTTGGCTGATATCGCTGGATTTTCAGCCATACGTGCTTTTTCAATGTTCATATTAGTTTGCGCTTTATTTGCCGCTGCAAATGCTGAAAGCCAAGCAGCTTGATCATCTGCAATGGTCAATTTACGTTCCAATAATTTGGATTGTCCGCGGAAGGCATCTAATGGACTCAAGTAACCTGCACTCAAGCCAACTTTATTGCGTTTAGCCGCATCCTCTATGCTGACAGATTCCTTAGTCGTTAGTGCCATCCGCTCATCCATCGCGTTAAAATTAGCTATGGTAATTTCAGTTTCAGCAATTGCCTGCAACACGGTATCGCGATAACTCAAAATCGTGCGACGCAGTTCCGCTTCACTCGCATTCTTTTGTTCACGTGCCATCCCCCAATCCCAAATAGGGAATTTAAGGGAAGGAGCAATAAAATTAAGAACACCATCTTTCGTTGTTGAGCCATTTCTGACAATCGTCCCGGAATAAAAAAGAGCCCCTTCTAAACCTAATTTAGGATAAAGCTCAGAATCTGAGATTCCAACTACTGCCGCAGCATGAAGAACGCTTGATGCCGCTGCTTGAATATCAGGTCGCTGCATAATAACGTCCACCGGCACCGCAAATGGTGCGATCTTTGCTCGTTCAATTTCCCATTGAATTTCGTTGAAATTTAAAAATTCCGGCAATGGGGTATCCAAGCCACAAAGCACATCTAAACGCTGAATCGCAGACTCACGAATGGCATTCATTTCGGATAGTGCAGATTCCGCTTCAATCAATTTGCTACGCGCTTCCATCAGATCTTGCTGAGATGCTGCACCAACATTAGCAGACCGCTCAAACATCTCATTGATGCCTTGATTGTAAGCGACTATTTTCTTGAGTGACTGCACTTTCTGGTCAGCCGCTCGAAGCTCTCCGTAAACACGAACAACCTCAGCAACTATAGTCGTCCTAGCCGCAACCATTCCCGCAAAAGCCATATCAAGATTAGCTTGCGCAATTTGGCGCTCCCCCTCTTTTTTAGAGGTATAAGGAGCTTCCCAGCTAAAATCAAATCCCAAAAGGTAGGCAGATGATGTTCGATAGTTACCATAGGCTACAGAACTATTTGGACCAAAATAGAAACCAAACTTTGGCTTATGTGACGCTATAGTCGCCTTTTCTAGGGCCCTTTCAGTGCTTAAGCGCTCATAAGACTGGGCAACGCTTAAATTATTTTTTAACGCCAATTCAACCGTATTATTAAGTACAGGGTCTTTTAGAGCGGTCCACCAAGCCTCATTGGAAGCATTAGTTGAAGTTGAAACAGCGGAATTACGCCACGCGGCAGGCGCTTTTACATTTAGATCAGGATGAGGAAGGGAGCCGCAAGCAACAAGCGCCAACGACAAGAAAAATATCGTACATGAATTTACTTGCTTAACCCACAGAAAATTATGTTTTTTATTGTAAAAATCTACCATGCAAACGCCTATAAACCCGCTTCACTATTGGCTCGACTTTATTGCGAGCATATTAGCCTACAATAGTCCCACAAACAGAAAAGCCAGCGCAAGTCATTTTGCGTATTTTATCGGCAGACAAATCCTTGTTAAATCACATCTAAACCTTGTAAGCCATGCCCCAAATCCATCCCGCGATTGGCCTTGCCATCCAATTTAATTTTAAGCCTTACATCATTGACCGAATCAGCATTACGGATAACCTCTTCATAAGAGACTGAGCCCGCTTCATGCAAATCAAATAGCGCTTGGTCAAAAGTCTGCATCCCCATCTCACGAGACTTTGCCATCACCTCTTTTATATCATGAACGGCACCTCGCATAATAAGCTCAGAAATAAACGGCGAGTTAAGCATTACCTCCACTGCGGCGGCGCGCCCTTCACCATCTTTTTTCGGGATTAAGCGCTGTGAAACAAACGCTTTCATATTGAGTGACAAATCCAAAAGTAACTGCTGGCGACGTTCTTCAGGGAAGAAATTTATAATGCGATCCAACGCTTGATTCGTATTATTAGCATGCAAAGTTGCCATACAAAGATGGCCTGTTTCTGCAAATGCGATAGCATAATCCATTGTTTCACGGTCACGAATCTCACCAATCAAAATGACATCTGGCGCTTGTCGCAATGAATTCTTTAGACCAATCGCCCAGCTTTCAGTATCTACTCCCACTTCACGTTGCGTCACGATACAGTTTTTATGCTCATGCACAAACTCAATAGGATCTTCGATCGTCACAATATGTCCGTAACTATTTTCATTACGATATCCAACCATGGCGGCTAAAGAAGTAGATTTACCCGATCCTGTTGCCCCCACAAAAATAACTAACCCTCGTTTTGATAAAGCCAAATCGCTCAAGACCTTGGGCATTCCTAACTCTTTGAGCTCGGGCACCTTCATGGCGATGGTTCGAAATACCAAACCAACAGCCCCGCGCTGAATAAAAGCATTGACCCGAAAGCGGGAAAGTCCATGAATCCCAATCGCAAAATTACACTCATTATTTTGCTGAAATTCTAAATATTGCTTTTCATTCATTACTGCTCGCGCCATTTCTTGCGTTTGCATGGCGTTGAGCGGCTTAGGTGTGAGTGGCGTCATTTTGCCATCCAGCTTCATCGCCGGCGGAAAGCCGGCAGTTAAAAACAAATCAGAGGCTTTTTTGTCGACCATGCGGCGAAGCAAATCAAAGACGACATTTTGAGTTTGTTCTAGACGCTGATTTTGCTCTAGCGGTTTGGCTTGCTCTAAACTCATGTTAAGCGCCTAAAAAGTTATCTTTATTAGCCGCTTTTTTGCGAGCCTCGCCGGATGAAATAACACCACGGCTTACCAATTCTTGTAAATTTTGATCTAACGTTTGCATGCCAACGTTTTGCCCTGTTTGTATCGCTGAATACATTTGGGCAACTTTGTTTTCACGAATGAGATTTCGAATAGCTGGCGTGCCTATCATGAATTCATGCGCTGCGACTCGACCCTCGCCATTTTTGGTTTTGCAAAGCGTTTGAGAAATAACAGCGCGTAGCGATTCAGATAGCATAGAGCGCACCATTTCCTTTTCTGCAGCCGGGAATACATCCACTACACGGTCGATCGTTTTTGCGGCAGAGCTAGTATGGAGGGTACCAAACACCAAATGGCCTGTTTCAGCAGCACTCAAAGCCAATCGTATGGTTTCTAAATCACGCATCTCTCCCACCAAAATTACATCAGGGTCCTCACGAAGTGCAGCTCTTAAAGCATTTGAAAATGATTGCGTGTGCGGACCAACCTCCCGTTGGTTAATCAGACATTTTTTAGACATATGCACAAACTCAATCGGGTCTTCTACAGTGAGAATATGTCCGTAGTCTTTTTCATTCACATAGTCCACCATGGCAGCCAATGTGGTGGACTTGCCTGAGCCAGTCGGCCCAGTTACCAAGACCAAGCCACGCGGAGTTTCTGCAATTTCTTTGAAGATTTTAGGAGCTTTTAATTCATCAAGCGTTAATACCTCCGATGGAATGGTACGAAATACTGCCCCAGCGCCCCGGTTTTGATTAAAAGCATTGACACGAAAACGGGCTAAATTAGGAATCTCAAACGAAAAGTCACACTCTAACGTTTCCTCAAAGGTTTTACGCTGACCATCATTCATAATGTCATACACCATCGCATGCACTTGTGCGTGATCCAAGGCTGGCAGATTAATCTTACGTACATCGCCATGCACACGAATCATTGGCGGCAATCCTGATGACAAATGCAAATCTGATGCTTTATTTTTCACTGAAAATGCCAATAAATCGGAAATATCCACTCAGCGCTCCTATATAATCAAAATAATATACACAGCGCATTAAAAGCTGTCGTAGTTTAAAAAAGCGAATAAACGAACTGATTATGGTCATAAGCAATGAACGCTTGCAAGCTGTGCAAGCTGATATTAAAAAAGCAGTTACCAAACGTGACACCGAGCACATCGTCAATCAGACTGGCGAGGTTACATTGCTTGCAGTGAGCAAAGCACAGACCGCAGAAAAGTTGCGTGAAGCTTACGAGGCAGGCCAAACAAAATTTGGCGAGAATTACCTTCAAGAAGCACTGAATAAACAAGCCGAACTTGCAGACTTAAATATCGAATGGCATTTCATTGGCCCGATACAAAGCAACAAAACTCAGCTCATCGCCCAACACTTTACCTGGGTACATGGCGTCGACAGACTCAAAATTGCTCAACGACTCAGCGATGCAAGACCAGCCGATTTGCCACCTTTGCAAATCTGTTTGCAGGTGAATATAAGTGGTGAGACTTCAAAGAGCGGCGTTACGCCAAATGAACTTTTAGATTTGGTTAGAACAGTCTGCGCCCTACCAAAACTAACATTAAGAGGCTTAATGACCATTCCAGAACCTACAGATGACGAGGCTTTGCAACACCAACAATTTAAACAAATGCGTGACTTGCTGAACGATTTAAACAAACAAGGCTTTGCGCTTAATACGCTTTCGATGGGCATGTCGAGTGACTACAAAGTTGCGATTGAAGAAGGCGCCACCATCATCAGAGTGGGGTCGGCGATTTTTGGCGCACGCCCTGCAAAAGTTTCACTTGAAGACTCAAATTAAATCACGCACTATCAAAGTGCAATTAAAAGTAAAAAAACCAACAGAAAAATTGAAAGTAAAAAATGATTGATCACACCATCGGAAAAATTTGTTTTATAGGCGGCGGCAATATGGCACGCGCACTTATTGGTGGCCTACAAACCAATGGCTACCTGATGAGCGACATCAATGTAATTGAACCTGATGCTGAAAAGCGCTCACAACTCAAGATTGACTTTGGTGTTTCAGTCACAGAACAACTTCCTAGTGTAGCGATGGCAGACATCGTAGTGTTAGCTGTTAAACCTCAACAGTTGCGCGATCTATCTATTTTCTTGGGAAGCCTAATACAAAAACAATTGTTGATTTCCATTGCAGCTGGCATCCGCTCCAAGGATATCGCTCGCTGGCTTGGTGGCTATCAGTCGATTATCCGCGTTATGCCAAACACCCCAGCCCAAATTCAATTGGGCGTGTCGGCACTGTATGCCATGCCAGAAGTGACGAAAGTACAGCATGAGCAAGCAGAGACCATCTTAAAAGCCGTTGGGGAAATTTTGTGGCTCGATGAAGAAGCGAAGATGGATGCAGTAACTGCGATTTCAGGCAGTGGCCCAGCTTATGTATTTTATTTTATCGAGGCCATGCAACAAGCTGCTTTGGAATTGGGCTTAAATGATGATCAAGCAAAAAAACTGAGCCTGCAAACTTTCATTGGTGCCAGCAAATTAGCGGAAGAAAGCCACGAATCACCAGCAATCTTGCGCAGCCAAGTGACATCCAAGGGAGGTACTACTGAACAAGCCATCTTGACCATGGAAAGCGCAGCGGTCAAATCCTCTATCATCAAAGCAGCGAAAGCAGCTGCGGCGCGCTCAGAAGAGCTTGGCGATATTTTAGGTAAGGATTAATCATGCTGACTAATGCGCTAGCATTTTTATTGAATACCCTTTTAGGGCTAATGAGTCTTGCCTTTTTACTACGCTTTTATTTACAGGCAACCAATGCACCCTTCCGAAATCCGCTTTCACAAGCAGTCGTCACGATAACCGATTTTGCGGTGATTCCTGTAAGGCGCATCGTGCCCAGCATACTCAAGCTAGACACTTCAACGCTTCTACTTGCATTTTTAACTCAACTTAGCTTGCAGTTTTCATTACGCTTCTTAGAAGGCTTTCCATTTGCGTTGGCAGGAAACTCAATCTGGCTAGGATTAATAAGCTTCTCAGCGCTGCATGTCGCTAATTTAAGTATGGATTTGTTTCTTTATGCGATCGTTGCGCAAGCCTTGCTAAGCTGGGTGAATCCATACACGCCTATTGCACCAGCATTGGACGCATTAACAAGACCAATCCTTAATCCCATTCGTCAGATAATTCCATCTCCAAATGGATTGGATTTGTCACCTTTAGTGGCTATTCTTACTGCACAACTCATTCAGATGTTAGTGTTTGCGCCCTTGGAAATGGCTGTCACAAAACTTTCTTGATTTGCAAAAACCAACTTACATCAAAACAATATCAAACGCTTCTTGTGAATATTGATTTTCCACCTGCAATGACACAGGCTTGCCGATAAAGTCAGATAAATTTGCCAAGCTTTGTGACTCTTCATCCATCAATAAACCAATGACTTTTTGGGAAGCCAGCACACGAAACTCTCTCGCGCTAAACTGTCTTGCATGGCGTAACAATTCTCGCAAAATTTCATAGCATACCGTTTGCGCAGTTTTAAGTTCACCACGTCCGCGGCAACTGGGGCATGGCTCACAAAGAATATGCGCTAAACTTTCACGCGTGCGCTTGCGGGTCATTTCAACCAAACCAAGCGTCGAGAAACCATTTACACCAATGCGTGCACGGTCTTTTTCAACCGCACGATTTAATTCTTCAAGCACGGCTGCACGATGCGCATCTTCATCCATATCAATAAAGTCGATGATGATAATGCCACCCAAATTACGCAGTCTTAATTGGCGAGCAATACATTGAGAGGCTTCTAAATTCGTCTTAAAAATAGTATCAGATAAGCTCTTACCACTAACGAATCCACCCGTGTTCACATCTACAGTCGTCAATGCTTCTGTTTGGTCAAAAATCAAATAACCACCTGATTTCAGTTCCACTTTGCGAGACATCGCCTTTTCGATTTCAACTTCTACGTTATACATATCAAATAAAGGTCGCTCGCCTTGATAATGCTCAAGACGTTTCACTGCACGTGCGGCATAAAGCTCAGCAAACTCAGAAAGCTTTTGAAAAGTTTCACGAGAATCCACCACAATGCGGTCAGTTTTTTCATTTACCACATCACGCAATATGCGCATCGGCAAATTTAAATCTTGGAACACCAAAGACCGTTCAGAAGCGCCATGACTAGCAGCTTGAATATTGCTCCAGACCTTATCCAAATAAGCGATGTCCGCTAAGAGCTCTTCATCACTGGCCGTTTCAGACATGGTGCGTATGATGTAACCCCCTGCGTGATTCTCGGGCAAAAGTCCAAGCAAACGATCACGCAATATTTCACGCTCCGCTTCATCTTCAATACGTTGAGATACCCCAATGTGATCTTGCTGAGGCAGGTAAACGAGAAAACGACCCGCAATACTGATTTGAGTTGTAAGGCGAGCGCCTTTGGTACCAATTGGCTCTTTAACCACTTGCACCATTAATGGCTGACCTTCATGCAATACTTCTTGAATGGTTTTTTCTTGATTGGCGCTAGTACATTCCAGCACATCTGCCACATGCAAAAAAGCGGCACGTTGCAAGCCAATTTCCACAAAAGCAGATTGCATGCCTGGCAACACACGGCACACTGAGCCACGATAAATATTACCCACTAAGCCCAAAGAGCTACTTCGCTCTATGTGCAACTCTTGAACGATGCCCTGCTCAACAATCGCCACCCTTGTCTCCTGCGGGGTGACGTTAATTAAAATCTCTTCACTCATTTCAACTCACTTTTCTAATTTCAATTCTGAATATTTTTGCATTATAAAATGCGAATACCTGCCTGACCGAGTAGCTGTGCGGTTTCAAAAATGGGCAATCCCATTACACCTGAGTAGCTACCTTCAATGCGCTTTATCAGCGCGCCAGCTAAACCTTGTATGCCATAAGCGCCGGCTTTATCACGCGGTTCACCTGTGGCGATATAGGCCAAAATCGTTTCCTCAGTTAGTTTCGCCATTTCAACTTTAGTCGTCGAAATCGCTACTTGCACACCCTCGTCGGTCGCTACAGCAATTCCGGTATGCACTTCGTGGCATCGGCCTGACATAATAGATAGCATCTGAAAAGCGTCGTCATCGTCTTGCGGCTTACCTAATATTTTGCCATCTATGCTCACTGTCGTATCCGCCGCCAACACAGGGAAAATAATGGCGGATTGGCGAATTAACTCATCATAACAAGCCCGTGCTTTTTCAGCGGCAAGGCGCAACACATAGGCATCTGAGTACTCATTGAGTAGCGGCGTTTCATCAATATCGGAAGGCAAGACAATAAACCCGATGCCTACTTGCTTAAGTAACTCTGCTCGCCTCGGTGAGCGAGAGGCCAAATAAATTATATTTTGAAGTTTGCTTTCCTGCATTTTCTTAAAATTTTCATTTTCACAGTCGATAAGAATACTAACTGAAGCCTAGATATCCACCAACAAACAAATCGTAAATAAAAGCCTTGCTGGTTTAGTCTGTCTGCTAGCGGTAAAATGACGCTTTAAGTTTTGAAGTATCTCAATGATTTGGAAACCCAATACCACTGTTGCCGCCATCATCGAACAAGATGGTCGTTTTCTAATGGTGGAAGAAAACACTGCTGATGGCGTTCGGATTAATCAGCCAGCGGGGCATTTAGACGAAGGCGAAACGATTTTACAAGGCGTGACGCGCGAGACGCTGGAAGAAACTTCCTACGATTTTACACCTACAGAACTATTGGGTATTTACCATTGGCAACGTCCAGCGAAGGACATTACTTACCTGCGCTTTGCCTTTGTTGGAAAATTAGGGGCTCATCACCCAGAGCGCGAATTAGACGATGGTATTATTCGTGCCGTTTGGATGTCACTGGATGATCTACGCGCAAGCCAATCCATTCATCGTAGTCCCCAAGTATTAAAATGTGTAAAAGATTATTTAGCTGGGCAGCGTTTTCCTTTAGCGGTGCTTACTCATTTATAAAGCAAAAAGTTTATGAAAAACAAAAAAGTTGTTGTTGGTCTTTCTGGCGGCGTGGATTCATCAGTCACTGCTTTGCTGCTCAAGCAACAAGGTTATGACGTTGTCGGTCTTTTCATGAAAAACTGGGAAGATGACGACACGGACGAATATTGTTCATCCAAACAAGATTTGATTGATGCCGTATCTGTTGCGGATAAAATCGGCATTGAAATAGAAGCTGTGAATTTCAGCAAAGAATACAAAGAGCGCGTCTTCCAAAACTTCTTAGATGAATACCAAGCAGGCCGAACACCTAACCCAGATATTTTGTGTAATGCCGAAATTAAATTTAAAGCTTTTCTAGACCATGCCATGGGCTTAGGCGCAGATCTAATTGCCACAGGCCATTATGCACAAGTTCGTGAAAATCCATTTGAAGCAGGTAAATATCAGCTACTCAAAGCAGAAGACGGCAGCAAAGACCAAAGCTACTTCTTGCACCGCCTTAATCAAGCGCAGCTTTCAAAAACATTATTCCCACTTGGCCATTTACTCAAACGCGAAGTACGTGAAATCGCGCGTGAGGCAGGCCTTGCCACCAGCGAAAAGAAAGACTCCACAGGGATTTGTTTTATTGGCGAACGCCCTTTTCAAGAGTTTTTAAGTCGCTACTTACCACGTGAACCAGGTGAGATGAAAACGCCTAATGGCAAAGTAGTTGGCAAACATGACGGGCTGATGTATTACACACTGGGTCAGCGCCAAGGATTGAAAATTGGCGGCTCTCGAGAAAGCAACGGCGAGCCTTGGTTCGTGGCTCAAAAAGACATGAAGAACAACGTACTGATTGTAGTGCAAGGGCATGAGCATCCCTTATTACTTAATGATGGTCTGCAAGCAGGCCAAGTTCATTGGATTAGTGGTGAAGCGCCAAAAACCAATTGGGTCTATGCGGCAAAAACACGCTATCGCCAGCCCGATGCGCCATGCGAAATTGAACGGTTAGGAGATGATTTTGTTGAGATTAAATTTGGTCAAAAACAATGGGCGATTACCCCAGGCCAATCAGCCGTTGTTTATGAAAGCAACGTTTGTTTAGGCGGTGGCATTATTACTGGGGCAATTTGATTCTAGCGTTAAGCCTTAGGTGGCGCAGTTTCTGCAATTGATACACGTGAAGCAAGCGATTTATTGAGCCTTGCCAAATTCGGATATCGATTATCCAAATCAACCTTCTCGCCAAAACGCAAATCCAAATATCCTAAGACGCAAACCAAAGCGATGTCAGCTAAGCTAAAGGTTTCATCCACGCAAAATTTATTCTGGCCTAAATCGTTATTGAGTGCTTCCAAGCCTCGTTCGACTTTAGTCCATTGCTTGTTAATCCAGCCTGGATCTTGCAAGTTTTCTGGGCGACGTTGCTCAACCATCACAGCAACACCAGCATCACAAACGCCATCAGCCAAGGACTCCCATCGCTTCACTTGGAATTTAGATTTAGTATCTTGCGGAATCAAATGTGATACAGGGGTGCGTTGATCCAAGTAATCCACAATCACACTTGAGTCATACAAACTCTCTCCATCGTCCATAATCAAGACTGGGATTTTGCCTAATGGGTTATGGTGGGGAACGGGACAGTCGGCATCAGCCAACACAACCTGTTCTAGATCAATCGCAATACGTTTTTCAGCCGCAACAATTCGAACTTTGCGGGCATAAGGGCTGGTGAGTGAGTATAGAAGTTTCATAATTCAGCTATTTTACTTTTCAAAATGCGCCATCGAGACATCTCAAGCGGATTCTCATTATAATAGAATTTATGAACGAATTAATCAGCAAGCATGTATTGGCAGAGTTCGCAGGGGCAATTAAAGCAAATGTCCATGCAGCTATTATTGAAGATTTACGTGGTGTGGGCAGCAATTCAAAAGATTTCACCGCAAAACTCATCGCGAGTAATCAACTAGCCCAAGCTAGCATAATCTCTCGAGAGCCGGCTGTGGTTTGTGGCATTCCATGGGTCGAAGAATGCTTTAAGCAAATTGCACCCAGCGCTGCTATCACTTGGCAAGTCAAAGAAGGTGACTCTATAAAAGCCAATCAAATACTTTGTACAATTAAAGGTAGAGCAGATGAGATGCTAAGCGCGGAGCGCTGCGCCTTAAACTTCTTGCAATCTCTATCTGCAACAGCGACCGCAACCCAAAAGTATGTTGAAGCCATTAGCGGCACCAAAGCACGCATTTTAGACACACGCAAAACCATTCCAGGCTTACGCATTGCACAAAAATACGCGGTCACCGTTGGTGGTGGATTAAATCAACGCATTGGTCTTTACGATGGGATTCTCATCAAAGAAAACCACATCGCTGCTGCGAGTAGCATCGAAGCCGTGCTTGCGGAAGCCAACAAAATAGCTGCTGGGCAAGGCAATAATTTAAGCATTCAAATCGAAGTCGAAAACATAGCGGAATTAGAAAGCGCTTTGAACGCAGGCGCGACATTAATCCTACTAGATAACTTTGATACAGCCTTACTAAAACAAGCAGTAGCGCTCAATGCGAACCGCGCAATCCTTGAGGCTTCGGGTGGAATTGACCTCTCAAATGTAAGAGAAATTGCGCTAACTGGTGTGGACAGAATTTCAATCGGCAGCCTCACAAAAAACATCCAAGCTATCGACCTTTCGATGCGCTTTTCAAACATTTAATCAAAATGCACTTCAAAAATACAATAAGCCTATGTGTTTTAGGGTTTATTTGGCAATGAAGAGCTTAAGATTCTAAGCCTCCAGCCTTGACCAAAAGGCCGTAAACGGTTACTGTTCAGGGTTACCCGATTATTAGCAAAAACAAGTACGTTTATGGACGATAGCAATCAGCAAAAAGTGGGACAAATTTCAGGCGCGGAAATCATCATGCGATGTTTGCAGGAAGAGAACGTCAAGTTCGTCTTCGGCTATCCGGGCGGCGCTGTGCTGCACATTTACGACGCATTATTTAAGCAAAAACACTTCAAACATATTCTCGTTCGCCATGAACAAGCTGCGGTTCATGCCGCTGATGCTTTTTCACGTGCAACCGGTGAAGTTGGGGTAGCGCTTGTAACTTCAGGGCCAGGCGCAACCAACGCAGTGACCGGCATCGCAACCGCTTATATGGACTCTATCCCAATGGTGGTGATTAGCGGCCAAGTTCCAACCGCCGCAATCGGCATGGACGCTTTCCAAGAAGTCGATATGGTAGGCGTCACTCGTCCTTGCGTTAAGCATAACTTTTTGATTAAAGATGTGCGCGATATCGCGATATCGCTCAAAAAAGCATTTTATATTGCAGCAAGTGGTCGTCCCGGCCCTGTTGTAGTGGATATCCCAAAAGACATTACCGCTGAATTCGCTGACTTTGAATATCCTAAGAGCGTAGAAATGCGCTCTTACACGCCAGTGACCAAAGGTCATTCAGGCCAAATCAAAAAAGCAGTTAAAATCTTGCTTGAAGCTAAACGTCCAATGATCTACACGGGCGGCGGTTTGGTATTGGGTGATGCTTCAAACGAATTAGTTAAATTAGCAAGAACGCTAGGTTATCCAGTGACCAACACCCTGATGGGCTTGGGCGGCTATCCCGCAACCGACAAACAATATGTGGGTATGCTTGGCATGCACGGCACTTACGAAGCTAACAATGCGATGCAAGACTGTGATGTATTGCTTGCTGTTGGTGCGCGTTTTGATGACCGCGTAATTGGCAATCCAGACCATTTCTTGAGCGTTCCACGCACAATTATTCATATCGACGTTGATCCTTCATCCATATCTAAGCGCGTAAAAGTAGACGTGCCTATCGTTGGCCACGTGCAATCCGTACTTGGTGAAATGAATGAACTTCTAGCCATTGAAACTAAAAAACCTGATGCTTCTGCATTAAAAACTTGGTGGGCAAAAATTGACGGCTGGCGCGCTAAAAATACATCAAGTTACGATGGCTCAAGCAGCGCTATTATCAAACCACAATACGTGATTGAAAAACTCTGCGAAGTGACTAAAGGGGATGCTTTTGTGACTTCTGACGTTGGCCAACATCAAATGTGGGCAGCGCAATATTACAAATTTGACAAACCTCGTCGTTGGATTAACTCTGGCGGCCTTGGCACAATGGGTGTTGGCTTGCCGTATGCGATGGGCTGTCAATTAGCTTACCCAAATGCTCAAGTGGCTTGCGTGACAGGCGAAGGCAGTATTCAAATGAATATTCAAGAGCTTTCAACCTGCAAACAATTCCATTTGCCAATTAAAGTTATTTTGCTTAACAACCGATATTTGGGCATGGTTCGCCAATGGCAAGAGTTCTTCTACGAGAACCGTTATTCAGAGTCCTACATGGACAGTTTGCCTGACTTTGTAAAACTTGCTGAGTCTTACGGCCATGTTGGTATGAACATTGAAAAACCAGGCGATGTTGAAGGCGCGTTGCAAGACGCATTCGCGATGAAAGACAAATTTGTGTTCATGAACTTCATGACGGATCAAAAAGAAAATGTATTCCCTATGGTGCCAAACGGCAAAGGCTTATCTGAAATGATTTTAGGCTCAGACCCCAATGCCAATGATGCTGTAGACGAGATGGAGGGCTAAGATGAAACATATTATTTCCCTACTCATGGAAAACGAAGCAGGCGCGCTTTCACGTGTAGCAGGCTTGTTCTCAGCTCGTGCATACAATATTGAATCCCTGACAGTAGCGCCAACTGAAGATGCTACTTTGTCACGTATGACGATTGTCACATCCGGATCGGATGAGGTGATCGAGCAAATCATCAAACAGCTCAACAAGCTGGTCGATGTTGTAAAAGTCCTAGACCTGAATGATGGCCGCTATATCGAACGCGAGCTGATGCTGGTCAAGGTCAAAGCCACTGGCGCGTTGCGCGAAGAAATGAAGCGCATCAGCGACATTTTCCGTGGACGTATTATTGACGTAGCAGATGGGAGTTACACCATCGAACTCACAGGTTCTGGCTCAAAATTAGATGCCTTTTTAGAAGCATTGGATAAAACCGTGATTCTAGAAACTGTGCGCACAGGCGCTTCAGGCATTGGTCGCGGCGACAGAATTTTAAAAGTTTAATTATTTAATATCACCTAAGCAAAAAGCACCGAAAGGCAAAAAATGAAAGTTTATTACGATAAAGACGCTGACCTCTCAATCATCAAGAACCTTAAAGTCACCATCGTTGGTTATGGTTCACAAGGTCACGCACACGCTCAAAACTTGAAAGACTCTGGCGTTAACGTCACAGTTGGGATCCGTAAAGCAGGTAGCTCATGGGCTAAAGCACAAGCGGCTGGCCATAACGTTGCTGAAATCGCTGATGCAGTGAAAGCTGCTGACGTTGTGATGATTTTGTTGCCTGATGAAAACATGGCATCAATCTACGAAGCTGAAGTTGCGCCTAACCTGAAAAAAGGCGCTGCATTGGCATTCGCTCACGGCTTTAACATTCACTACAACCAAATCGTTCCACGCCAAGACATGGACGTAATTATGATTGCACCAAAAGGCCCTGGCCACACAGTGCGTTCTGAATATCTTAAAGGCGGCGGCGTTCCATCATTGATTGCTGTTTACCAAGATGCATCAGGCAAAGCTAAAGATATCGCATTGTCATACGCAGCAGCTAACGGCGGCACTAAAGGTGGTGTAATTGAAACTGATTTTCGCGAAGAAACAGAAACTGACTTATTCGGAGAACAAGCAGTATTGTGTGGCGGCGCTGTTGAATTGGTTAAAGCTGGTTTCGAAACTTTGGTCGAAGCTGGTTACGCGCCTGAAATGGCATACTTCGAATGCTTGCACGAGTTGAAATTGATTGTGGACTTAATGTACGAAGGTGGTATCGCGAACATGAACTACTCAATCTCAAACAACGCTGAATACGGCGAATACGTGACTGGCCCTAAAGTGATTAACGATGAATCACGTTGGGCAATGAAAGAAGCCTTGGAAAACATCCAAAACGGTGAATACGCTAAGAAATTCATCTTAGAAGGCCGCACTAACTATCCAGAAATGACAGCACGTCGTCGTTTGAACGCAATGCACCCAATCGAAAAAGTGGGCGGTCAATTACGTTCTATGATGCCTTGGATTGCGAAAAACAAATTAGTTGATCAATCTAAAAACTAATTTAGGCGCGCATTGAGCGTTAATCGCTTAAAATAGAAGGGCAAGGTGGAAACACCCTGCCCTTTTTACTTTTAGACTTTCGAGATGTTAGTGAATATTTGTGAATACTAAATTAAAAGTTGTGCCGCAATATCTCATCCCCAAACAAGCGATTACTGCGCTTGCAGGCAAGCTCGCTTCAGCCAATGCTGGCAGGCTGACGACATCAGTGATCAAATGGTTTGTAAAACGCTATCAAGTCAATATGGATGAGGCTGAACAACCAGACATCACCTCTTACGAAAGCTTTAACGATTTTTTTACGCGCCCTCTAAAAAAAGGCGCGCGGCGCATCACCAAAGCGGATTTTATTTGCCCAGTTGATGGCGCGATCAGCCAATTTGGCGATATTAAAGCCGACCAAATATTCCAAGCCAAAGGCCACCAATACTCAACACTGGCAATGCTTGCTGGCGATAAAACCTTAGCCGCTCGTTTTCAAAATGGTCATTTCGCAACGCTCTATTTAAGCCCCAAAGACTATCACCGCATCCACATGCCATGTGATGGCACCCTTAAAAGCATGACTTACGTACCAGGTGATTTGTTTTCAGTCAATCCAACCACAGCGCAAGGCGTTCCAGGTTTATTTGCAAGAAACGAACGGGTGATTTGTGAATTCGACTCAGCCCATGGGGTATTTGTACTTATTTTAGTTGGCGCGACAATTGTTGGAAGCATGGCAACTGTTTGGCATGGCGTTGTTAACCAGCCAAGACTGGGCACTGTAAATACTTGGACTTACGAAAAGCAAAGTATCAGCCTTAAACAAGGTGAAGAAATGGGACGTTTTTTACTTGGCTCAACCGTCGTGATGCTTTTCCCAGCAAAAACTCTCAACTTCAATAGAGCATGGAAGCCAGAAAAGCCAATCAGGCTTGGTGAAAAAATGGCGGATACAATCAAGCCTTAACTTAATAGAGGCCAGCCAATTAAAAAGCCGCTTCAATTGAACTGACCCACAAAAGTTGGACAATAAATCCAACCGATGAGGGTCAGTTTCATGAGCAAGTACGATACGCAGTTTAAATTATCAGTAGTCCAAGAA
>Ga0214164_1000277_pt1 | contig 34906 bp, 9 predicted proteins | sample TroBogepilimnion_13_FD_153003 | JGI IMG/M metagenome (GOLD analysis project Ga0214164, IMG submission 153003) | Freshwater microbial communities from Trout Bog Lake, WI - Practice 03JUN2009 epilimnion v4 | ecosystem: Environmental > Aquatic > Freshwater > Lake > Epilimnion/Euphotic zone ...
ACTTTTCGATTAAATGTTTAAATGATCAGTTCACTGTATGATGACTGTATGTACTCGTATGCACTCGTATGATCACAGTATGGAATGAACTCATATGACTTAGAATGTATGGAAGAAGTATTTTTTCTTATTTTTCTTTTTTTGAAAGGGGTACCGTAATTGATATTATTTTTGCAAAATTTAGACTTCTAAATATGGCCCTAAAAGCCCATATTTTGCAAGTTTTCCCCCTAAAAATATGGCCCTAAAAGCCCATATTTTGCAAGTTTTCCCCCTAAAAATATGGCCCTAAAAGCCCATATTTTGTAAACTTCCCATGAATATGGCCCTAAAAGCCCATATTCCGTAACTTTATGGCAAAACTCCTACTTCAAGCAAGATTCTTTTCCAAAAGTATTAAACTTTTTATCTGTTACTGTATTAAATACTTATGCAGGAACTCATGGTTTCTAAAAGGTTTACTACTCTAATGAAGCAAAGTAAACTAAAGAAATACAAGTTTAAGTATGTGTATTGAGAAATGAGTCGGGTCGATGTGTCACAACCAGGACGATTCGATCTAACCAAAGATTTATTTCTTGAAACCTTGCTTGAATTTGTAAAGTAACTAGTTGAAACACTTTATAAGAAAAGTTACCGAATCATGAACCCATTGAGGACTTGTTTTAAGTATTTAGGCTAGAACTACTAAGTCTTTAAAGGATTAAAAGGACTAAAAAGCGAGAATCAAGGGCTTTTTCATAGACTCTTAAGCACACTAGAACTTTCCAAGGATCTAGAGATAAGGCTGGACTGTGGTATACGCAATTGTCGAGATACTCTAAGTAACAGGCCTAGTTTTGATACCTTCTGGTGTTAAAATTTGGTTGGATTGCTATACAATAACACAGTCGTCGAGATACTCTAAAGTAACAGGCTTTACCTCTATGAACCTTGTTGAAAAACCTTTTAAGTGCTTGAAAGACTAGAAAAAGTGAAAAAACCGACATTCTTGTTACAGCCCTATAAGATCCTTAAAAGACTACAAAATAACAATAAGTTTTTTTTGTAAAAGGTAGTTTTATTTAAACAGATAGATCATTGATAGGATAGGTTAGGGATTTTTCTTGAACATAACCTCCAAGTAAGCTAGACATGATGCCATAGAGGACAGAAGAGGTATCTTGGTTAGAAGAAGTGAATACACTCTCCTGCCTTGAAACCTTATCCGCCCTTGAAGGTAAATGACTAGTGGAGAGCTGTTCAAACACAGGTAGTTTTAGATAGAAAGAATTGTCTCTTGCAAGCGCCATGTCGTTGACGGACTTGAGGTGTAATGCTTCAGGTTCCTGATAAATCGCCAGTGACTTCTCTGGGAGAGGTTGAGAGGTCACCCTCTTGATTTCTTCTGTTGAAGGCTGCTGGGACATGTCCCGCTCTATCTCTAAACCTAGAGATATAGCCTGCGACTGCAAGTCACATTCTTCTATGTTAGCATAGGTAGCTTTTAGTCTTTTGTACGCAAATTCCTTAGGATGGGGACCAGATTCAGCTACTCTCTTCAGAGAGCGAGTCTTCTCCATGGTAGACAAGATAGTTTGGTAGTTTTGGAAGTTGAAGACCATCTTGTGACCCAGAAGTAGAGAGAAGGTAGGCACTGTAACCACAACCCAAGTAGGAAGCTGAAATTCCCAGGTGTAGAACATGACCCTTGGAATTTGGCAAACAAGAATGTTTTTGCATGTCATGAATAGGGGATCCAGAATGAAGAATCCTGTTATGACTAGGATAGCTAGCTCTTGAAGATAGCGCAAATGGCCTTCTTCACCTTTAGCTAGGTAGATTTCTCTTTCGCTCATCAACTGAGATTTGAAGAAGTCTTGAGGGGATGTGCGAGATAAGCGGGAGTATTCTTGGATGTTTTGTACATGTTTGATGTGATGAAGAATGATTGTTTCGTAGATGCGATACTGCTCAGTATTCATGTTGGGGTCGACTTGAGTATAATGGAAAGTGACTTCCCCACTCTCCTGTTGAACCAAATCAAGCCCGATTTCCTCAGCAAGTAGATTGAGCTTTTGTCTGACAGCACGAAGCATGGAATATAAGCCATGGTATCTTTTCCCCTTCCACCGAAAGGGATTGGACACCACTTTTGGTTTTAATTCCATTTCTTTTTCTGAATGTTCTTGTCTTGGGACAGTAAAATTTGAATGATGACCCTCTGTCAAAATGGAACCTTCTTATAGCAAATTTCATCTAGATTTTTGGTAGAAACACCCCCCCTGTTTGTTTGAAAATTTTGTGAAACGATCATTAAAATGACCATTTGGGAAAATTGAAAACTGGACAAGAAGAGATTTTGAAGAGCAGCAAAACTTTTTGACATTTGACAAGTACGAAAATTGAACCAAAAAACTGAGCAAAGGGTTTCAACAACCAGCTCTGATTTTAGCGTCACTCGGAAATTTACGCGCCTTTTTGAGATATTTATGTTGGGATCAAATCGAAAATTGAAAATGTAGTAATGACACTTAAAAAGAGATAAAGTAAAGAACACAACATAGATGAGATAGAACGGAGAATAGTTCTTTTTGAACGGAGCGACGGACTTTGCTTTCAAAATGATTAATAGAAGGTTTGCTAAGTTGAAAGTTTTGGAAGTGAAGCTGGATTGTCGCAAGAGCTATCGTCGAGATATCGAAAGATAACAAGCCTACCTAGAGAGAGACCTTTTTGGTATCTTAATAGGGAAGCCGGATAGCCTTGCATAAGAACAATCGTCGAGATACCTTTTGGTAACAGGCCTCGCTTTCCAGAACTGAAACTTGCATGCTGAAAATTAGTTTATTGGAAGCATAAATGGTCTTAGTTGTATCCTTCAAATAAGGAGATTCTCCCCCTCTCTCTCTCTTTTTCCTCTTTCTCTCTTTTTAACTTTTTGAAGATAGACAATTGGCAAAAATTGGTGGCGCCGTTTTTCAAGAATACGGACGGTCAACAGAAAAAGTTTTTGTAGAACGAATGTTTTTGAATAATCACCTTTGAGAATTGTTGTAGGTTGTTACAATTTGAGTGTTTTAGGAACTAAGAAAACTAGAAGAGAATAAGTTAGAATTGTCAAACTGACGAAGACAATTTTGAACCTCTGCACTAGAAATAATTGTAAAATTGTTTTTGGAAACTGGTAACTCATGCGATTCTGTAAAATGGTGTAACAAATGATTCTGATGAAAGTTTAGAATGACGGAAGTTTTTTGAGGTGAGAATTCACCTTACAAAATGACTATCATTAGATGTTTTTTAGACAAGGGTTAATTCTCGCGTCTCATTTGTAAATATGGAAAATTGTATGCTTCTTTTGGTATGGGTGTTGTAGACATTCTTTTAAATTGATTTTTGAAAATCAGTAAGGAGATAATTTTGTGGCGAAAATTTATGGAGATATTGTGTGTTTTGATGGTTTTTCCAAACACCTTTTTATCAAATGACGAAAACTCAAAAGTTTGGCTGGATTGCCGTACAACGTGACGCCGAGATATCGCAAGATAACAGGCCTACCTATAAAGAAACCTTTGGTATCTTAATAGGGAAGCTGGTTCACTTGTACATAGCGCAATCATCGAGATACGTAAAGTAACAAGCTAAGCTAATGAGAATTTGTCTAAAAATAGTGGATGGCAAACGAGTGTACATGTTTGAGACTCACTCTTTGTTATTTGCTATGATATTGAGGCCATGGGAGAATCATTAGAACTCTACAATTAGGACACTAACATTTTGACATGACCTTGCCACTGTGACATAGTTGAAGCCTAGAAAAAGATGATATTCTTAAAAGTCAAGCTGGACTGTCGCATGCGCAATCATCGAGATACGTAAAGTAACAGGTTCGAGCTTTCAATAACCTTGGTTAATGAAAGTAAGAGCTGGATTGCCTTGCATTAGAACAGTCATCGAGATACCTTGGTAACAGGCTTTACTATTGAGAATTGAATCTTAATCTTGGTCGAAGTTTTGTCATGATGGGAAACGTGTCTTAATGGTCCACTCTATTTATTTTTAACATCGAGTTTTCACCGAGCAGATTTAGAGAATTGAAATAATTGAACTCGGCACCTTTTTACCTCTCTTTTGTTTGCAATAAGTACATATTTAAGATGCGATGGAGAATAAACCCTTCTACTTAAGATAAATTCCCTCTTTACTTTGCCTTTTTATAAGTAAAGAGCTTTAGGAGTTGTCTTAAGAGGCAGAATGAAAAACATGTCCTTTGTCACTTGAGATTAGTTCCCTCTTTACTTTGTCTTTTTATAAGTAAAGAGCTCGAGGAACTATCTTACGAGAAATGAACGCTCAAAATATTAGGAGTTACTCCCTCTTTATTCTGTCTTTTTACGAATAAAGAGCTCGAGGGGTACTTCTTCAATATTTTATTGTATACGGAAACAATTCCCTCTTTACTTTGCCTTTTTATAAGTAAAGAGCTCGAGGAATTTTTCATTTGTATTTTCACCTTAACGTGAAAAACGACGCAGCTTATTTTCATAAGTTCCGCGTCTGTCCATTTTTGTGAAATGAATCCTTTTTCAAGGATGATTTTTACCAAAAATGAGCATTTCAGTTTAAGTTTTCACTTATTCTGAAATCAGACAAGAAGAAAGAAAAAAGAAGAAAGAAAAAAGAAGAAAGAAAAAAGAAGAAAGAAGCAAGAAGACAGAACAACGGTCTAGCTTACTGCGATAAGTTAGGCGCCTGTCCTTTCTCCACAAAGCGAACCTTATTTTAAGGACACTTGGTGGAAAATGTGGCAGGTTTCACAAAAATCGCAACCCCTTGGCAACTAATATGAAAATGATGATTTTAGAAACCAACCATAATTTTTGACAATAAGGCGAGAGGACACACTCCGTCTTATCTGATTCAAAATTATCGGTCAGGTTTTCTGAAATACAAAACGTCATTATTCATATTTTTTGACACCATCAGTTTCTGGAGAAACAACTTTTCCTGACTCAAATAAAAGGAAAAGATTTTCCAAAATCGTCTTCAATTCCCCAAACAAAACAAACTGCAAAACATCAAAAATGAGGGTGGCTATTCCCAAACTTTACTTCCCCATCGATCCCCAAGACAACATGGATGAATACCTGAAGAACACTGAGAAAGTGGCGGCACACACACTCAGAATGCTCGACAAGGAACAAAAAATCAACACCTACCTGAAGACTTTTGCTGACCAATTAGGAGGCGACGTGCTTGCCTTCTACCCTCCAAACAAATATACGGATGGCCTTATGGAGAAGGTCATTCACACTTTCCGCAACATTCGAGATGCATTCAAACCTTTCTGCAACTTCGGCCCGAACCGGAACTTGGATGTGGATGTACTCTCCTACTACTCTCAGGAGCAGTACCGGAACCTGCTTGCAACCTTAGAATACTGTGGCTTCACCATTTTCAACCCTGAACTTGGTCTTAAGCTCAGCGACAGAGCCAGATTGGAAGACGGAAGACACGTCTACTGTCATGATACTCTTAACGATAAGCTAACCCCGCACTCACATGCGCAGTTGCTTAGAGTTGAGTTTCATCCTGACTCGCCGGGGATTCGAACCTATCACCTCGGATCCAATAGGCCTGAAGAGTACTGAAGAAAAAGAAAAACAGAAGACCGATTCTATTTCTTTTTTCATATTGATGAATGTATATCTCGCTTTTTTATGCATTAACATCAAAAGTACTCATTTCCAATAAAAACCAACAAAATTGATGAACATTTCAATTTTTCGAGACGGAGAAACTTTGGCACTTTTTTGAGAGGGGTACAGCGATTAAGCTTCGTAGAATGACCACTAGGTGTCGTCTGTACGTTGCAGAATCTAGTATATTCGAAATTCTTAAACTTCGTAAAATGGCCACCAGGTGTCGCCTAATACGTCGCCGAATCTAGAATATACAAAAATTCTTCAGCTTCGCAAAACGACCACCAGGTGTCACTCGCTACGTCGCCGAATCCAATGTACACAAATTTGCCCGCCAAAAATTAGACGGTTTTAAGATAGAGAAAAATTACCCAATCCTCTTCAACCCTGTTTTGTTTTGGAAGCATAGCCTTTTTTAAGGTTAAGGTTATGGGCCTTATCTGTAATCTTTTTTCAATAACAAGCAAGGTGCTGAAGGATTTGTGTAAACATTCTCTACCTATAAAAAACCATAATTTTGGGTAAAATTAACAAAATATTGCAAAATATTCTTGAAAATATGAACTGGTTGATATGTCTACAAGATCCCTATATGTCTTTATATTGATGCACACGTAGTCATCGAGATACCTTTCGGTAACAAGCTTTTATTTTTTTTGAGAACTTCGGAACTCTTAAAACAAAAAGCTGGACTACTGTACAACAATCTGACATATATGAAGTCAGGATATATCAACTACACCAAAAGTTTATATAAGTAAAGGGTATTTTTGTAAAACTCTTGGCGCCTTCACATTTGTCCAGAGTAACAACCGAAAGAGTTAATAGTCATTTTTATGATAATTAGCTCTGACCACAAAACTCTTGACAAGTGACAAGCGTGCTGAAGATTAATTAACCCTCTCCCGAACAAGTCTGTACCTGCTGAAATCATAAAAATGTCACTTTCTGGCGCCATTACATTTGTCCAAAAAATAACCGGTCGAGGCTAACAGTCGTTTTTACGATAGTAAGTTTAGACCATTATATTTTTGACAGATTAAGATTGATAGATGTCATTTTTTGACACATACTCAATTCTTTGGTGCCTTCACATTTGTCTTAAATGAAGTAGGTCGAACAAACAGTCGTCTTTACGATAGTGAGTTCAAAACTATTACATTTATGATAAATTAAATCGAAAAAAGCGACATTTTTTGGCGCCTTTATATTTGTCCCAAAAAGTTACTAAAAAGAGTAGATGGTCGTTTTTACGATAGTCAGCTCTAATTAATATACTTTTGACAAAAATTCCCACCGTTTGGCGCCCTTACTTTTGTCCTGTGTGTCAACCGAAAGAGTGTGCAGTCGTTCTTACGATAGCAAAACTCTGGTTCCCACACTTTTGACAGACAAACGTCATTTTTTGGTGCTCCACCTTTGTCTCAAGCGTCAACCGAAAGAGTGTGCAGTCGTTCTTACGATAGCAAACTCTGACTCCCACGCTTTTTGACAGGTGAACCCAGAAACGTCACTATTTGGCGCCCTCGCCTTTTACACAAGAGACAACCGAAAGAGTGTGCAGTCGTCCTAACGATAGCATATTCCAACTGTTGTACTCTCTAAAAAGGTGATGAGCGTACCCACGCTAATTTACTTTTCCTTTCTTAAACAAAAAAGAGAGATGGAGAGTAAATTTTGCCGCCAAAAATCTTTCTGACAATGACGCTTGAAAGGGATCCTTCTTAATTAATTAAAATTAATTAATTAAAATTCGTAGCTACTCTTTATTTAACTTACATATTCATTGAAAATTAAGACCGTGTTTTAGTAATAAAATACATCTTAACAGAAATGGATCAAGTTGAAAAAGAGAAAAGCAAAAATACGAAGAAGGAAACAAAACCCTACGTTCAGCAAATATACGACATCATCAAAATCCTTAACGGCGCTTTTAAGGATTTTCCAGATCCAGAACAAGGAAAAGAAGTATTAGAGAACTTTATACCCAGACTGGGTAAAGTTGTCAAAAAGCTAAATTGCATTGAACCTCAATTGCATACTAGTTTTACTTCTACAGACACCTTGGAAGAATTGTTCTCAGCTCTAGACGTTTTTAGAATACACCTTAAAACAGCCAGAGATCATTTAAAACTTTTTGATCTCTCTGAACTCGTTTTGAAAGTTGAAAACACTTTCATAAACCGAGTGGAGTATCTCTTAAAAATCGTCGACACCAGAATCGATTACCAAGACCATCGAGACTGGCTGTTAGCTATGAAGAACAAAATTGGACAGATTCAAGAGCAAGATAAAAAGCCCGCGCAAAAATCGAGACGATTTTCTACATAAATAAGGAGCCAACCAAAAACAACTCCCCATTTTATGAACCATTTTCGAAAGAAAAACCTGGACGCTCAATGGATCGGCAAACAAGACTTTCAGTCATAGCTTCTATTCGTTCATACAGAAGTCTGTGTATTTTGCTACAAGAATATTCGAACAGAAACCTCATTCACCCAATCGTTCTGCAACAATTGGCGGATTTCTTGTATGCAATTCACTACCACGACACTGTGTTGCATGATTTTAGAAGTTGTGAAACCTTGTTAAACCCCTACATCATTGAAGCTCAACCTCCATATCCAGGGAGAAAATCGAACTTGAAACTAAGAAAAAGATCAAAAGAAATGCCTCTTGCCACAGCCTTCAGGCCTCCGCCTCAATTGTGAAGAAACAAGAAAAAGATGTCATGCCCTTGACCGCTGAAAATATCTCGAGGATAGCTGATATTCATATCAGCATCGAATCTTACAAACAAATTCGTTACATCCTACAAGAGATTTATAAGAGAAACCTAATTCACCGGTTTGCTTATCATCAGCTGCTGCACTTTTTCTATTGTTCACACTTTTTCACAAATTTGCCAAATTTTTGTGAACACTATCACCATTTTTTGTTACCTCTGTTGCCACAACTAGAAAAACCCTTACCTTTAACACCTATACCTTTGAACTCTGCTAGGCTCGAACCTACAGTAGTTCACACTTGGAGTTTAAAACCTCCTAGTGAACACCCACCCAACTTCTTGAGAGATATAATTAGATTTTGAGAAAGAAGAATTCAAATATGTTATGGACGACTATCGCTATGATACAAATCATAGGCGTATTTCTCCTATCTTACTTTCTTCTTAACGCATACCTTGCTCTCTGGTTTTTGTATTTTGAGCTCTTTGATCACTACCGTACTAATTCACGCAGATTAGCACTGTTATCAAAAGCAATCAAATCAGAAGCCGACGCAATTGCAATCAAAAAGAAATAAGAATGGCCATCAACATAATTGATTCTTTGACATCAATTCTCATAAATCTATTATACACTCTCTTGACAACTACCTTAGCATCCTTTTTCTTGCAAAAACTGATAACTTTTTTGACCCTCCCTTGCTTATACAAGACTAGAACAACCATTAGAGAATACGAAAAAAGAATACGCCCCTCACGGTTAGACATTGTTAAAATTTCACCGTTCACTCTTTCTTACAAAAATCCAAAACTAGAAAATTAAAATCTGTAACGTTTCATGTTTTGTAAAATGACAATTGACATTGTAAACAAAATAAATGACATCTGAAAGATGAACATTTTTTTTCTTATTTTTCTTTTTTGAGAGGGGTACTAAAGATATTATAACAAATTTCATCGCCTTCTTGAAGATAGCAGATATACTCTTGTAAAAATGAAACTATCCTTAAAAACACAACGGATTTTTAGCACACTGACTAAGAGCCAATAAGGAACAAACTTCGGTGGCCCATTAATATCTAGCTGAAATCTCTCCGTTTATCTGAGCGACAAATAGGTGTACATGTTTGAGACTCATCTTTTGTTGCTTATGAAGCTTAAAGAGGGTGTAGCTGGGCAAGGACTCATAAGTTTGGCTGGATTGCCGTACAATGTGACGTCGAGATATCGCAAGATAACAGGCTTTTTAAAGCTGGTTCACTTGTACATAGCGCAATCATCGAGATACGTAAAGTAACAAGCTAAAACTATTGAGAAATTGTCTAAAAAGGTTACATAATTTTTGAGTTTCTAAAGGGTGAATTGAGAGATGGACGAAAGATTTAATGTTTGACTCAAAGTTAATCTGCAAAATCCCAAAATGTCAAAATAAGGATAATGAAATTGCACAAGAAAACGTCGGGTTATTTTGGATAAGTCGAGCGATTGAAACAAAATTTGTTGTATATTTCCCTGACCCCAAAACAAAAAGAGAAACTAAGATCAAAAACGAGTTCAGAAACAGAAAATGTCATTTTGAGTGGAAAACTCAATTGTGAATTGTACAAACAAACGGAAAATTAAGAGAATCTTTTTCAAAAGTACGAGGATGATAAAGTAGAAAAAGTGAACATGAAAACTGCAAATTTCTAGACAAACTTTACAAAACTTTCTTGGTGACCTAGATACAGCCTTAAACAACCTGTATTAGGAACACGCAAATAAGTAAAACGTAAAAACTATTGTTAGGATCTTTGTGAGTAAAAACTAGACTAGCCGCAAGAAACAGGAGAAACCTTTTCTACCCTTCCCAACCATTCCTTCCCCACTTTGAATTATTTCCGAAAGAAAAGACGAGTACTGACCAAATAGACCAGGAGCAGTGTTTACAAATAACCACTCCTTCTCTATTTTTGGCGCCGAAAAGCTTTTTTGATACAGACGCAAAAACTGGTCAAGAACTTTTTCTGCGAGTACTCGAATAAGTAAGTCGGAAAAATTCAAGGAAAACTGAAGAAAGAAGATCATTTCAACTCTGCATTTAGAAGAGAGAAGACAGAAGAAAAGAAGAAGATGTGCGTTATTAACTGTTACGATTGTCCAGAATGCCCAGGACTTCGAAAGTTACCCACAAAAGAAAGTTACTTTTTAAGAAGTGACACTACAAACTTGAAGCCTGTCTCTGTTTGGAGCCGTGAAGCTATTAGAAGATGGGATGCTAATCTCCTAATGGACAGACTGCTTAAAAACAAGACACAGCCCAAGTTTGTAGGAAAAATCACCTGCAGCCTTTCCAGTTGCAGACGTCGAAGATATGATCCAGCATTAGGACTATCTAAAGAGAAGGGAGCTTGCTCAACAAAATGCGAAAATGGGCTCTGTTTTGTTCTTATCAGAACAGCAGAAACCTTTTGCGCAAAGCATCACCCTGATCTTGAGACGTACAAAAAGACCCCGGTTATCTTCAGTAAGAACATTGTGACTACTGAAGATTTCCTTGATTTTATTGTAAATGATGACTAAATTGTGAATTCTTTCTTTGCCATGTTTTTATCTGAGTCTATTATTTCGATGTAAGACAAAGATAAATGTTTCCTTGTAAAACCAAAAATAAAAAGTATCCTGTATCTCACTTTTTCTTTTTATTCATGTTCATAATCATAATCAGCGATTTCGAGATAAGGCTTTACAATTTTGTATTCATTCCATGATGGAATACTAGAGAACAATTTTGTATTTAAAGACATATCTTGAAGTCCTGGTTCGCATTTGTGAACAAGAGGAAATTCCTTTGGAAGACTGTAACCACACATTAGAGTACCTTTACTAGAGAATACTTTAATTAGGTTTTCGTCTTTATTGTAAGGATGTGTGATATAGACAAATGAAGCCATACATTTGTTGAAGTAATCTAGGACAATACTTTCACTATCTTCAGAAAAAGCTCGATATCCAAGGGGTAATTCAGGTCTTTGAGTCATCCTTTGCCTACCCTTGATACGAGGATCTCCCGTTTCTCTTAGACGGCGGAACTCGTTCATAGTGGGCATTCTTTCAAAAAGATTAGGATCCAGCTCAAAGATTTGATTATCAATTTTGCATCGAGCTAAGTAGAAATAGATAGACGTAGGAAAAATAGGGACATCCAGCACTCTTTTCCTATAGCATAGCAGCACTCCATTTGGCCTGAATGCAATGTATTCTTTTTCATCTCCTCCACTTTTCCATTTTTCATTAAAAGAAAAAGAACCGAAATATTCACTGCACTTTTGAACATCAATATGACGCTCTTCTATCGTCTTTTGAGCAACATTTGTTTTTTGAGCAACTGAAAAGAAATGTAAAAGAAAAAGCAAGTTAAGAGACCGCAATTGAAAATTCAAAGATTTTTTAGCAGATGCATTTTATTCATGGCCAGTGTAGTCATAGTTATCAAAGTCACCAGTTAGGAAATTTTTGAAGAAACTAGCATATTCTTTCCAAGTAGGCATACGGTTAAATAAGTTAGCATCTAGATCATTTCCCCCTTCTGTAGCAGAACAAGCATGTAGAATAGGCACTTCTACCTTAACTACTCTGACACAGTATTCCAAAGAACCTTCTTTGAAGATATGGTAACCTTTTGGATGCAATTTCAAGAACGTTTCGGACATTAAAAGGCAATCCTTAACAGATTGAGAGAGGCTTTCAAAAGTCTCATCTGAATGTTTCACTTTTAAATCAGTCCAACCCCTTAGAATTGCAGTCCAAGAAGGTAACTCTCTCTTTTCTGAATGGTACATTGACTGGTACTTAGACTCATCTTTGACAGAATCATTACACCACTTATTCGTATCGCATGATAACCATAGCAAAGGTAGAAACTTCTTGTTATAGCAAATCAGTAATCCATTTGGCCTATAGGCAAGAAATTCGTCTTCTTCATTTTGACTGCGATCAGATTCTTCAAAGCCGAAAGTAGTGATAAAACTTGAGCAGCCATAGACTGCCTCACGGTAGCGGCCTAAGTCAGGTTTTTTCATCAAGGTAGCCTCTATAAAAAGAAGTAGAGGTTTTACACTGTAATCTGTTTTGAAGAATCTGTGATAGTTTAGCATTAACTTCAATTAAGTTTGAAAAAGCTTACTTGAAGATGAGGTTAGCAAGAAAATGCTGAAGACGAGAATGACGATTCCCATTTTTGGCGGATTCTTTTTAGATGTTTTGATGGCAGATATTTTTGAGCGACTATGAGTGTTTTAGGTTTTGATTCGATTAAAATATCGATTAAAAGTAGGATCAATGATAGAAACGTTTGGAGAGGTGATTAATCAGTCATAAAACTTTTCTTTCCTTCTTTTTGACCATTTTGTACGTTTTCTCTATTTTTCGTCCTTCTGAAAATGGAAAAACTATCAAAAACGTCAAAATTCAAGAAAAAGGGAAACGAACTCTAGAAACGGGTTTTCTGGAACGTTCCTTTTTCTTGATACTCTTTTTAGACCCCTCTAGACTAGACAACCGGCGGATAGCAACAACAAATAACAACAGTAACCAAAGACAACAACACAAACAGACACAGACACAAACATAAACACAAACACAGATAGATACACAAACACACTAGCTTAGATATAGAAAGTAGACTCTAGTAGTAAATTAGTAGTTACGGAACACTATTAGTTAGCTAGCTGGGTTACTTTTTATAAAAACTATTTTTAGATTAGTAAGGGGATTAGTATTAGTAGGATACATTTCTCTTTTCTAAAAACATAGTTTTCCCGATACTATTTTTCATAAAAAGTTTTCCTTTGGCTCGAGGAAAGGTTTTTTGGAACATAGCATCACCCCGACAAAACCCTAGGTAATCTCTTAATTTGTTGAAGTTGAAATTGAAAAGTTCAAACGACAATCTAAAAAGGTGGGATCGAAAACTCAAAGCGAGATTTTTCGGTTCTTCAGAGGAAAAGATATCGAAGAAGTTTTCATTTTGACCAAAACGAATTATGAGATTTCGTACGTACAAAAGACAGACAAAAACGACTGACAAAACTGACAAACGACAAAGACGCCCTCTAACGAGGAAACCCCGAAACATCTGGTTTTGTACTAAATTCTAACGCGCGCTAAAAACTATATTATATGATCAATTTGTATTAATTTACATTTTTATCTATAATATGGGGAGTTTAGAACAAACCAACCAGAAGTTTCAAAACGACAATTGACATGACGACATACTAACCAACTAACCAACTAAGAGATACCATTGCATTGAATAAGGATGACACATTTTGATGACATTTTTGACAAAGCAAACTGAACTCATGACTGGCCCCGCCTTTGCGTTTTCTGTTTTTCTAACGAAAAATTGAAAATTTAAAGGTGACCAAATTAGGAATGGAAATTGTACTAATCGCTAAAAAGTGAGGGGGTAGGGTTATCTTTGCCCATCCGAACTCTGACGGTTGCGTATAAAAACAAAAACCTAAGAGTGTTTGAGCGAAGTTAATTTTTACTCTTCTCACCGTTAACACCGAACAAAGGTAAAAACATTTTTTGCGATTATTACATTTTTTAACACTTAGACTTAAGGAAAAGAAAAACTTAGTCATTTTTCAAACGATGAAGACATTTTAGATCTCATCTTCATGGAAGAGAAAAGACTTAGAATTTCTTTTAGGAGCTTTTACAAAGTGCGTTACTCTGAAAAACTTAGAACTTTTTTGGGAACAAAGTAGTGTGGAAATACTTTAAGGAATTTGACCCCAGCGGTTATTACCCTTTAGTATTTGCTCATGAAAACTTTTTTAAGCTCTAACCTGAAGGATAAGGCATTATTTGTTTTTCGGATTCCTTGAAAAATTTTAGAAATAACTTTTGTAACGCTATGCCCATACATGTTGAGGATGGTGAGCATTTTCTACACAAAGTTTCTTGATCATAATAACGGCATTTGTCTTTCGTTTCTATCATTACTAAATATTCTGGATTGATTTAAATGAGTATTAAGTGATGTGCTGATGTAACAACCAGGACAATGCACTACCAAACACTTTTTGCTTATGAAAGTCAGGAAAGATAATTGAATAATGATTGGAAGGAGAGATCTATGTTGGGTTATTTTCAAATAGATAGTTGTGAAGAAATTGTATTGCACTCTTCAAACACTAAAGGCATGCGGAGCATTAGTTAATTGTAGAGCATTAAAAGATTAGGCGCTCAAACTTTGGAAAATTGAAAGTAAAACCGGATTGTCGTATACGTGACGTCGAGATACTTTTAAAGTAACAGGCTCTGTCTTTAAGAACTTTCGGGAACTTAAAGACTAAGCTGGTTCACTGTACATTAGAACAATCGTCGAGATACTTTAAGTAGCAGGTTTAACGATCAAGATTCCATAAGAATGACACTAACCTTTCTTAAGATAGGTAGGAGTTAGGATAAATTTTTAAAGGATATCCTTCACAAAAACAAATTCCAGGCTAAGGTAAAAAGGCCCTTTCTTTTCGACAAAACTCTTTTATCAAACCTTGCAGGAAGAGTTTATAAACAAGTTTTCGAGGAAAAAAGGGTGTAACCAACAAAAAGATTTTCAAGACGTGAAACTGATCATTTCCACTTTGAAAAAACTTAGTTGTTACAGAAGCCTTGCAGAAATCTATTCTTAACAACCGGGTTATAAAATAGCATTTTTTAGCAAACTTCTGTATTTTTACCTGATCCGAACACAACATGGCAACCTAGGCAGCATTAGAACATTTTCGATCAATCAGAAAAGTGAATATGTCGATGCGAGAGTAGGACTAATGATATGTGACTGATTTCCTCAATTTCTTGTAATTTCAGCAAAAACCGACAAGTTCCTTGTCAAAAGAAGGTTCAAGCAAGACAACACCTTTTCCTGAAAAGGGATTGCAAGATCCTTTTTTAACCCTCTTTCCTATCTCTCCTTATTCTTCTTTCTGAGCATGATTGAAGCTGTGCAGCCTAGCACAAGTATGCAAGAGAGGAAGGCCTACCCTTGGGGATGTCCTTATCACTCTTGTAGAGGCCCCTTCCAAAGAGGTCTCCCCCCACATCGGTCCTTTTCAGGACCACACAGAGGTTTTTCCCATGGACCCTCCTACAGACCTCCTCTGAGGCCACCTGTTAGGAGAAACATCGCCACGAATCCCTACGTCAGGCCCCGATCCAGACCTAATCGGAACGACAACAGGAATTTCAACGACTTCACGCCTCCATCGGGAAATTTCACCCCTCATCCACCGGCCTCAGAACCTCGCTACTACCAGAAGTTCTCTCAGGCCTTGCCGAACAAGATGGAACCGCCAGCAGTCCTCGACTACAGGACTGGTGAAAAGGAAACACAGACGCACAAGAAGAAGAAACCACCCGTTAGCCGTTACCCAGAATGGCAAAGGGAGGCTCCACCATTTAAAAACGGTCAAATGGTTTGTCTCCTCTGCGGTGGTGGACACTACATCCGTTTCTGCCGTCATTCCTCCAACGCTCCGCCGAAGAAGACATTAGTCCCTTCCTACGACTCTTCCATTGAAAACGAGATCTCCCTTCTTGATCACCAGATCAATCAACAAGGTTCCCGCATCAATGATGTAATTCTTTTCTTCAAGGAGGAAAAGAACAATCACTTTGAAAAGGGATCTGTTTATGATCTTCTGATTCAGACATGTCAGAACTCGTACAAAGAATTGGAAGCTTTCCAAAAGAATGTCAGGAACCTACGGAGGAAAAGTTTCATCTCCATCCGTCGCCCGAATATGGCTTATTCCCAATCGACATGGGGAAGCTATATTCAGAAGCTGCAAGACATCAATGAGGAACACATCGCCGCCATCTCGCGACTCGCCATCCAGCACTTCCGTTACCCGGTTGGAGTTGTCAAAGCTATTCTAAAAGAGTTTTTGGAGAAACTCCTTTCAGAAGCGTTGGAAGAAGAGAAGGACCTCCAGTCTCTTCGAAGTTTCAACTATATGTTGGGACTCCAACATTGCTTTGCACTCGAGAGGACCATCACCCGGAAGCAATTCTTCATTGATCATCTTGGAACCACTTTCAACAACATCAACAAATTGGACAACCAGGCAATTTCTACCCTCAAGGAAAACCTAGAGGACCTCACCCTGATCAAATACAGGATTGAGGAGAAACTCGGAAGCCTGCCCGAAAGTCTCCACAACGCAGAAGACTCCAAACTACAAGACGCTCTTTTCTTCATCTCCAGCATGACTGAGATCTACTTTTCTCAATCCGAGGCTGGTAAATCACAGATCCAAGTGTGGCAGAATCATTTGCACAGGATTGTAAATGAATCCGGCCTTGTCCTGGAGCAAGTGATTTCCGACCTTGAGAAAAAGTACAAGAAACTCAAGACTCTCCAACACTCGGACTCTGACGTTTCTCTCAAGATCATGACAGAAAAGAACACCACCCTGACGGATCTTGTCTCCTTGGGACACTGGGACCCTGAAGATCCGCCTCCATTCTACATCCACGATCCAAAGGAACCCTACAGCGCATTGATGAACTACTACCGTCTCTGCCAGAAGAACCTCCATCAACAGAGAAACAAAATCCTTGAGAATCCCTTCCACCAATGGGGATCCTCCAAGCATCTGTTTTTGGACCAATACTTCTCGACTCTGCTGAGGGACATCAACTTGGATCTCCTCCTCTTCGAAATCCGATGTTCAGATCTCTCTTCATACAGCAAGAATGGTCCGTCCAAATTCCAAGCTTTGGATGTCAGACAGAACTTCCTCCTCAAATACTGTCCTTTGACCATTTCTGCTCTGGAAACACCCATTGAAGAGATCTGGGACGACTACAACTTCGTCTTCCACTATCGGATCCGTGCCCTTCTCCCTCGAATCTTGAAGAAAGAAAAAGACGCCTTCTACAAGGATTCGATAAAAGAAGAACCCAAGACGGGCCAAGACAAGCTCTCCTCTTCGCCTGGTCTTTCTCCGGTTTTCAACCATCATGATTGTGTCATCATCCTGAGCCCTACACCAAACTAAACATGATGCCAAACAGCGAAAACCAGAGAACAACAAGAAAAATGAAGAGCAACACACGTTACAGAAGAAAGAAGACTCTGATGCAGAAGACCCTGATGCCGAAGATCATTTTGTTAGCATTAGGATTTCTCCCCCTGTTATCTGCGGATGAGTGCGGGTATCATGCCTCCTTGGTAGGGAAGGAAGATTTTTATCTGACACAGCCGTTTCAGAAAAACATCTCAATTGATCTTCAAGATTACTTTTCCACTTTTGACGAGATCACGGCATATAAAGATCTCTTTGTAAAGCAATTCAGTAATTACAGCACCAATGCTCGATTGGACTCACTGGAGCCCTATCCCTTGATTCCTTTCACTGAAGATCAAAACCTTATCCATATCAAGGAGGAGATACCATCTTTTCGTGCTTCTAGGGAATGTTCTCTAAGAAACGCACAACTTGTGAGGATTACGAATTTAACCAAAGACAAAATCAAGCAAGTTCTGATAGATCATGGTATTCCTTATGTTCCTTTCCTGGGCATAGGATATCAGTCTTCAGTTTACACCCCAAACCAAGGATTTGAATTCTTTGACACACCTCCCTCAGGCTCGAAAACAATACTGAAGTTGCATGAACTGTCTTTGCCGTTTTTGGATAAGCAGGGAAATATTGCTTACCCTCCTACGACGGATGCTTCATCAACTCCTACTATTGGTACTACAACCATTAGCCCTGTAGGGAAAAGAAGTGTAACAACTTTTTCTCCTGAGGATAATGATGTGTACAAAAGCCAAGTGTTGTGTGCTAAGACTAATAATCCCTGGGATCTTTTACGCAATCGGGATTCATGGTTCAAATTGTACAACAAAGTTTCAAAAACCTTGAATACCCTTAGCAAAGCAATTCCAAAATTTGGTTCAGTTCGTAACACTCTCAAGACACTCCCCTCTAAGGCTAACTCAGTGCTCAACTTGATCAAAATCCAAGCACCTACTTACCTTAAAAACATAGCAAAAGTTCTCAAAACTTTTTCCACTTCTTCCCCTTGGGAGAAAGCAAATTTTTCAGTTCTGGATACTTTCAAAAATCTCATAAAGGACGTCAAAAAGACAGTATCAACTCTGGGACGGTCAAAAGGAATGCTTACAATGACAGAAGGTAATCCATCTTTTATCATCTCAGACGTGGATGAGTCAAATTGGCTTGGTAAATTAAATCTAGATGAGGACGTTTTTGGCATCGCAGGACCCATTCTCGTGGAACCTGTGGGTCATTCAATCCAAGCTTCAAAGGTAGTATCCAGGCCTACGATTCAGTCTATTGTCGTCAACAATGGCAGGGAGGATTCACTGTCAAACGCTAATGTAGAAATAGATAACTATGTAGTTAACCTCAACCTTAAGATTTATGATAGAATTAACGATAAGTTGTCAAAGTACTTGGTTAGACCGAATATCATTAAGAATAAGGTGACCACCGCTACCCATGTGGTGAGAACCAAGAAAAGTAGTTACGCGTTAATAAGGCAGCCATCTCTGACCAATTGTTTTAGGAAAGAAGAGGAGGCATATCCAATATGTCATTCCCTCGACTTTCAGAAGGATCTAGGGCTAGATAACTTCAATAAAGCTAAGTCTATCTCTTGTGGAAATTCCCTTTTTAGCAAAGATTATGACCCTAAGTTCCTGGAATGTCCCCTCGCGGATGCTCCAGAAACAACTTTAGCATATAGAGCACATTGTACACTACAGGAGGAAAGCAGTGATGACATTGTTGACAACAATATGGCTGCAATCGTAAGTTCCACTAAGCCAATTAGTCTCAGACTCATGTGTGATGATGTATCAAAGATGGATGCTAAATCATTTGAAGTTTCTAATTTTCCGATCCAGATTAGTACTCCTTGTGAAGTCCAAGAGATTAAGGAAGACACTTCAGTGACACTTTTGCCACAACTTAACAAGGATTTTGTCCAAAATCAGTTTAGCACTGAAATCCTTACCCAAACCCCAAATATTGTAAAACCCTCCTTCAATTTCCCCTGGCAACATCCCGCAGCAATGCCTATTACTATAGCATTGTCCATTTCCATCCCCATTTTAGTTATCACAATATTTGCTACTGCCTTGACATGTATTCTGACTAAGACCCCTTTTTGTAAGCCTAAACTCAAGAGGAAACCCTCCCTAAATGAAATCCCCCTTGAAGATATAAAACCTGTTGAAGTTGAAAGATTTCTTGAAGAATATGCCCTTACAAGAGGTCTTCCCGACTACACCAGGCTCTCCAATCTTTTAAACAGAACATCTAGACCCTCGTCTAGACGCAACTCTTTTTCCCGGCAATACCCCTGAGCAAAACTCATGATCCCCAAGTAAACAAGCAAAATTGGCATTTGTAAACAACATCCCTACTTTTACTGGTCCCACAAACCAGAGCAAACAACACCTTTCAAAGTAAAAATGGCCCAATTTTAAAGAAAAAAGGATTCTTTATATTGAGATGTCAAGGAGCAAAATGTGTTCTTTTGTGGAGGTAACAATCCACTTAAGTACATCCCTATGTGGTTCCCCATAGGTTTTTCTTTGACATTGATTTATCAGGATGTCCTTCTCCCTTGTGGTACATTAAAAGAGACCTTTGCTCAAAACCCTCCCTTTCTCCCTATCAAGTACTCTTGGGTTTTTGCAGCTCACATATTTGTTGTAACATGTACCCATTGCGGAGAGTTTTTACAGACATTTATTTATTTACATGTCTGTTCACCATTTGTAAACCATTTTTTCATGTTTTGTCTGCCAGAAGTGATGAAAATGGTTAAGTAAGGAAAATTTTCCCAAAGGGTTTTTATGTACTTATGGTGCCATTTCCATCACCCCTGTCACTTTTTTGAGAGGGGTAGATTAATATGTAAAGCTTTTTTAGTTAGAGAAGAAAATTTCGAGATTTACAAAGTAATGCAAATCCAGCAATTCTCCCCCGCAAATTAGAACATTCTAGATAACTTTTTGACCCCGCAATATTTTCACTTTTTCCCAAAACAGAAAGGAAGTTTAAGATGGTTTTTTGTCAGAGAGTTGAGTATTCTTTGATCAGATGTCGTTAAGTCGAATGTTATTTGGTTAGGGTCTCATTTGGTCAAGTATCATTTGGTCAGACGTCGTTTGGGCAAGTGTTATTTGGTTGAACGTTACTCTTTTTCGGTGACATCCGATGTACCGTTATTTGAACTCGAAAATATTCAATTTTCACCTGTCAAAATCCAACTCAGACCCCCCGCTGTTTATTTTGTTCACTCTCCCTTTTTTAGCAATTATGTCACCAATTTGGTTATGAGTTTAGAAATGACGAAGAATGTTTTCAAAATCCTATTTTGAAAACATCCTGAGAAACTTCTTTAACTCACTACTATAAAAGGTGATGTCCCTCCCCATTTTAACTCAGTACAATTTTTACCTTCAACAACGCCATTTCGCACCAGATAAGTTTTTCACCCACAACTCCGAACTTTTACAAAGTTGAATACTCTGAGTATTTTCTCTAAGTATTTTTCTTATAAAAGTACAACATAGACAATTTTCATAAGTGATTTGCATCACCAAGTGAAGATCGGAAGGCTCTGCCTTTCAAGCACCCTTGTGCTACCTAGCCCTTCCTTGCTCAAAAGCTATCTCTCTCAAAAAACAGACAAGTCTGTAAAGACTCTGCGCTGCTATTTGGAATAAAATAGCTAAAAGAAACCAATCACTCTTTTTATTTTTTACTTATTTTTGATTATTGTAAGGCACCCTAAGGTAGTCTCCATAGTATACAGTCCTAAACAAAAACTCACAAAAAGCCTTACATTTTCAAAAAGTGGTCCTTCGAGCCGTTGTGTTTGTTCTTTGTTAATTTAATTTCTTGAAACATAACCTGATTCTTGAAATTTTATTTTCCAAGAATAAAACACTTAAGAGACGAATTAGAGCTACTTGAAAAAGTAGTAATTTTTCACCTCTTGGTTTGGTCCATCCAGCAATTGCAAAATTAATTGGTCTCTTTCTGCAACATTATTCCGAAAAGTATTTGCAAGTCTTTGTCTTGCTTGGTCCTTTTAAGGAAACTTAAGAGGTTTTGCTGTAACGAAAGATTGCTAGGAATTGAGGAAGAGAGGCTAGCTTCTCTTCAATCCGTCACATCTTCATCGCCTCGCATCAAAGTTGCGGTAGGACAGATTTCACTTTTTTTGATTGATCGAATTTTACCGAAAACCGTTACACAACCGTTCCATAAAAAGTACTTAAGTTATATATGAAGGGTCGTAAGACCTTTCATAGAATGAGTGAGATGTGTGCGGATCCTGGTTCCTTTTCTAAGACGGAAAGAGCTTCTAGAAGTAGGACTAGAACTAGGATTTGTACTAGTAGAAGTGCAAATCGGGGACGCTGTTTAGATATGGCGCCATTGAGAAGCCGAAGTCCATCCAGAGGAAACTCTACCGATGCGATTTCTCGCTTTCTTGATGACAACATGAATAAATGGCATACCGTAGACATTTTAAATAGAACCATTACGGAAGAAGAAATTGAACAAGTCCATGTCGAGCTTCCTTTAGTTAGGGCCTTGACTATTGACCGTACAGTAGGTTTTATTTATTACAATAATAATTTCCATCTTAAAACTTTCAAGTTTGGAATGGAAAACATAGCTTCCCTCCTTATTAAGGCTTTTGGGAGCGACTTTGCTGACTTCCATGATGAACCTAACAATGTCTCTCGAGGCATTTTTAGAGCATTCATCAATGGAAGCGCTAAGTTGTTTCATAAAGTAGCTTCGGGGGTAGACAAAACAAGCGCACTTCCTCTCATGAAATTTGTAGCCATAGCCATTAGCTTTGGGCCGGATAGAGCTCTTTTCGCTCACAAGAATTGTGATCAGATGTGGGTGAAGTTTGAGCATGGATTTGAGGAACTCTATTTCTATGAGCACTTCACTGACAACTCCTTAGTCAATGCAGCGCCCTATCTCTTAAACCTTAGGGAAATCTTTAACCTTTACTTTAGAGATGGGAGATTAGAGCTCATAGATAGAAAAAGTAAGGGAAATGAGAGTGCTTCTTCCCATCCTAACAGATCGGAAAGCACCTCTACAGCTAGTACCCCTTTTCCTCGTTATGTAGGCGTAGCTCCTCCTACAGGAGAAACTACCATTAACAGTTCCAGAGCTGTTTCTGAAGATAGTTTTAGATCAAATAAGTCAGAAAAAAGCTTTACAAGTAGGAATAAAACGACTCGGGAGCGTTCTCAGGAAACTCTTGATAGTTTTTATAGCCAAAGTAAGATGATTGCAAGTCAATCCAGAGACGCTACACCCAGTGGAGAACCTTTTCCCTCTCCAGAAATGACGGAAAAATGGTCTTTTTCTGAGCGATTTCCTTCTTTTCATTCAAATTTGACGCAAAAGCAATCTGAAAAGGAAACTCCAGCTAAAGAAGTCCATTTTTCTAGACCAGAACTGACAGAGAGATGGTCTCCCACTGAGTATAGTTTTTCTCCTCCAAGAAAGGAACAAAGTGAGGATTCATTTGGGGTCCTTTTAGACGCAAATGATACTCCTAATTCCTCTAACTTGAAGGAGAAAACTGGAAATTTTGACATTTCTTACGGTAGACGGGATAGAGTTAGCTTTAAAGAACCTCTCCCCTCTAAAGAAAATGTTATTGATTCTCCCGAAACCCCCTTAGAGCCTATAGACATGCAGCTTGTCTTCGATCTTGCTTATGGGCATGCCCAAAGTATCGCAGACGTAGCTCATGGCTATAAAAAATCTAGAGAACTTTCTAAAGTACCTCTTGAGGAGATAACAAAGGAAGAGAATGCTGATTTAAGACTTGATCTTTTCGATTTTTGTACGTTTGGGAGGACTGTTGAAGAAATTTTGGGAACTAAGTTCGCAAAAACTTTCTTTCCTAACCCTGGATCTCGAATTGAAACTAGAAACGCAATTTTACAGAGAGTAGTCAATGACCCTTACACTTTAGATGAAACTAGAAAATTGGCACTAAGTGAGTTAGGAAAAATAGATCATCCCAAACTTTACGAAGAAAACAAAAGATATACAGTCTCAGCAACTCGGAATTTGTTCTTGAATCAAGAGCAAATAGAAAGAAAGAAGAAAATGCCTGTACCAATCCTGGGTTATTCTCCCTTGCCACGAAAAACACTAAAACTTGTTAAGTCTCTCATTGGCCAGTGGGGTCGATGCGATATGGACAATTTGAATGCAACACACATTACAGCTTACTTGAAAGAATTATGTCCTTTGATAACTAAAGAGCAATTGGCAGAAAGTAGTGCATACGCGTTGCTCCTAGCTGTAACCAAAGGAGAGACTTACAATTTGGTGCTAAGTAGCATGGACTCAGGGGTACCTTTTCTTCAAATTTGGGAACTTCTTTATAGCTTCCGTCCTCAAAGGAAAACTCAAGCAGAGATTTCCCTTGAATTGGATAGGGTTATAAGGGAGCGACCTAAAAACTTGACTATAGCTTTACACCAGATTCTTGGTCTCTGGGATTCTACTGGTGATAAGGATGATTCGTTCCAAGCACAAGTAGTTGAAGAAAATACTCTTTTTGACATGAGGAAACTTATTCATACTCACTTTGCATCTCAAGCATCTGGGGTTGAACTAATTTACAATAGCAAAATCGCAGCACAAGCTCAGGAGCAAAGAGACATGGTAAACATGAATCTAAAAGCCCCTGCTCTTATGCCCGGTTATATGCTTTATATGGAAGCAGTAAGCGAATTCGTTAAGCCCGAGATAATTGAGATGAAAGGAACAAAATCACCTTTCACCGTGAACCCCGCCAAAAGAGCCAAATCTGTAGATTACATTAGACATAGAACAAGACATAGGACTAATGTTAGGAACAAGGGTCGAAGCCATTCACGTTTGGCAGCAAAAGTGAATAGGAATAGATCCAAGACCCCCGTAGGAATATCAGGACAGGACGGGAAACAGATAGAAGGACTTAGAATTTCCTATTCTGGTTATCGTTGTAAGTTGTGTAATCTTCTGGGTCATCATGCAAGAAACTGTCGAACATATCCGGGGCGTTTCCCCTCCATTTTGATGTGTTCGAATTGCAAAGGTTTCCACAAACCTGTTCCTTGCTTTTTTGATCCTTTTGAATACGACAACTTCTTTAGGGGTAGACCCCCAAGAAACCTTTATCGTCCTGCTGAGGATGATCACAGGTACGACAAGAAAGGTTTCTTGAAAGACGAACATAGGTTCGGCTGGATCAACCCTGAACAAGAGCAACGAGAAATCAGAAAAGGAAGAGTAGGAGATTGGAGGGAGTATAGCGTAGGAGGTAGACTAGAAGGGAATACTTACAACCCCTATACCCCTAGCCGTACAGTAAGAGGATCTAGTTACTTAAGTAATGTAGGTAGGAATTTGCCTCCTTCCACGACCACACCCAGTGGGGTCACTAGAAAGCAGGACTCTGGAATTGGCCCTCAACTTTCTAGGGAAGGTGTTTGCAACGTAAAGAATTCCAAAAACCACATAGAACCCCCTCCCACTTCTTTCTCTACACACTCTACACATACACATACACAAAATCATTGCAATATCGATAAAGGCTTTATGGTCGATACGGAAACTGGTGTGTTATCTCCTGAATACAGACACCCCTTCCCACAAACCCAAAACACTACACCATTACACAAAGGTGGAATAAAGAGCAATATCAAACCAAACGAATTAAACGAACTTAACGGACCTAATGTTAACGTTCTTCAGACCCTTGGTGAATCCAGTGGTCATTTGAAACTTAACACACTCGGTAATGTCGTTTCGCTACCCATGTCTAGTGCTGGTTCCACTGTCATTAGACTATTGGGGTATGGTTTTTACGAAGACAATGTCTTTGAAAGACCATATGCAAACGAACTAAGGAACATCAGTAGCGAAGGCTGTTGTGTCCTTGACCATGTCCATTATGATAAGGTAGTCCGCGTGGGTGACAGGTCGTTGCGATCTTTCTTCGTGGATGGGATCAAATATGTGCGCATATATGACCCTGACACTGATCGCTTCTTCATACAACCTGTCCCCAAAGAGGGAAGCGACTTCTTCACAACTGAACTTGAAGCTTTTAGAAAACTCCACTGTGAACCTGATATCACAGGAAGGTTTCCTAAAAGGTTGTCAGGTTATCCTGGAACTGATGGAAAGGTTCAAACAGGAAAAGTCTATGATCTCTATAAGAATTATGGAGATATGGACACTAAGCTCATTATGGATGCCATCGGTATTCATTTTGGACTAATCCCTGATGACATTGACTCTCAAACAATGACTCAGGATGACTTGGATTATTACTTCTATGATAGGACTGGTATTAACCTCAGTCTTTTTGATTTGTTCAGGCTTCAACAATATCAAAAACACACTGGTAATACTGGTCTTCAAGATACATTGGAATTAGAGAAAGAAGAGAGAAAATTTCTGGAACCTCAACCTCAGGAGAACCTATTACCTTCGAAAGTTTGTGAAAACAAACCTGAAAAGTGTAAGAAGTCCCTGGGGGGCGACAGAAATCTTCTGCCTCTGTTTCCTATTGTATCGGAAGTGAAAAAACAAGTGGAACAGACGAACAAAATTGAAGACAAACAAAGAGCGTCACCTCTTGTGCGTCTATCATCCCTTGGAACGGATCGTTTTGAACCTCAGATTGAACCTGAAACAGTTTACTTCAGCTTGGCACCAAGCCCAAGTGAAGAAGCTGCGGATAGTCTCTCAGAGGATTCACAATTTTGTGACTCTAATAACCCTAAACATTTGCAATTAGAGTCAGAAGACGACTGGTCTGAAGATTCTAATAGGCCTTTGTTAGGAAGTTGGCCTACTGAATCTGACAAAGATTCAGAAGTCATTGTTTTTTCAAAAAGACAACTGAAAAAGCAAAGACAAAAAGCCAAGAAATCATCTGAAAACCAGATGAAAAAATCCAATGATGATGAAGTCCTATCTGATTTGTGGGTCTACGAGTCCAGCAAGAAACTCGAAAAACTCCTTATCATTTTAGTATGGATTCTTATTGGTCTGTACCTGAGTGTTTCTTTCGATAAGGAATATGTCCTAGTGTACTCACTATTTTCAATACTCTTTGTTGCGATATGTGTGTACGCTCAGTACGTATCATCTGAAGGAAAAAGCACAAAAGTACAGGATGAAGAGACTAACATCTCTATCATCTTTGAGGAGGATGGAAATACTTCAAAGACAAGAAAAGTAGATACCATCACTAGACTCCCTGTGCCCACACCACACATTAGAGTAGCCTCATTTAAAGCCTCTCCAGGGCCTGAGGATTATCAGTCCTATTCCCGAAAGACAAGCAGAAGTCGCTTTGATCCTTCCAGGACCACGCCTCCTGTTAGTCTTAGACAGGGAAGAAGACGAGTAGACAAACCACCAACACGCACAGGAAGAGCTAGTACCTCAAACTTCAACTGTCTTCAAAAACAGATGAAGAAAACAGCTTTGGCTCTAGATTATGAACCCACTATCTCCTCTGGGACATCTTCGCAGAAGAGAAGATCCCCAAAAGAGAAAAGTATTCATATATCTGAAGCTCGAGTTGTCAAAGTCATTGATGAAAGGCCTTACATCTATGTTACCTTGCCCAATGGTGACAAGAAACTTGCTCTATACGATACAGGAGCTAGTTGTTGTTGCGTCAAACCCAGCGTCTTTGAACAACTTCAACAAAACTCTCTGATATCGTGGGAACCTGCTAACTTCAACGTAAGTGGCATAGTACCAGGAGCAATGGAACAGGCAAACAAAATAGCATACATCGATATACAACTGGAAACCGGATATACCCTGAAGAGTATCCCTTTCATTGTGTACGATTGTGCTTATGACATCATCATTGGCAACAATCTTGTCAAATCACACCGTTGGTCCAACTACTGGAAAAACGACAATTTCTACATCAAATTGGGACCCGTCCCAAGTAGAAAACCAGTACAAGCCCATTTCAGACACTCTGTTAAATCTACTAAAGGCGTCTCTTTAGCAGAAATAACATTGCAACCTCAGGAAACTGCTATGGTTACTCTGAAAATCCCTGACTTAGATGCAAACTCCTATAAGAATTGGAAGAGTAAAGATCTGTTTGTGGAAGCTTTGTTTGACAAAGGAATTCAAACAGAAACTAACCCTAATTTTGAAGGACTAGAAGTTTTGCCCTCTTACACTAAGATAGATAAGGATAGGGAAATCACAGTTACCATTCGGAATAAGGATTCCAAGTCTCCTTTGAAAATACCGGAAGGTATTGAAATGGTGACGGTAACCACGGTAGAGAAAAGAGTAGATCACTTTAGCCTACACGAATATCAAGCAGCTAGAACTATCTTTAATCAGATCCCTAGAGTGCATAACATCGAATGTTATTGCCATAGACCCCCTCTTGAGAAAACTGAGATTAGCATATACATCGAGGCTAGTGATCCTTATGGACAAACATCCACAAGGAATTACAGTAATCCTAGCGGTCCTCTGGAGCCTTACGCACCAGGGATCCGTATTTTTAGACACTACGAAACTCCTTCACCGATTGGAGGACAAGTAGCACTAACCATGCTACTTATCCCCGATCGTACAGGGAATTATGCGGTAATCAATGAGCATGATATAGCGAAGGCAAAGGAAACAATCCACAATGAGCTAGGCTCTTCTGGATTGCAACCTCTGTACTTTTTCTTAGATCCAAAGCTAGGTTTTTCAATAGACACTAGGATATTGGTGACTGAAATTTACACTGCATTTCCTTTCACATTTCTCCCCGTCGCATATCATCCAAAACATGAGCAATGCATTAGGCCTGCTCTTCGCAAAAATTATCCAGAAATTTTTGTGAACACTGATAGGACTTTCATTCATATTACGAATGGAGGAAGTAGGCCCCCTGAGAATTCCCTTATGAAGGAAAATGGTACTCCTGTCTTTAAAACAGACATTATGGGTGCCTTTTTAGTTATGTTTAGACATCGGCAAGATTTAGTGTGTCATTTCCATATACCTTTAATGGATAATGACTCTAAACCAGTTACTGAAGTAGTTAAGGCTAGGTTGGTCCACTCCTTACTTACAGAGTTAAGATATATGAGGGTGCCCACTAACATGGTCATCTCAGTAGATGGTACCGATGCCATAACAGGACTTAAGTTAAACGAAAAACAGATAGCTAGATTCCTAGATAAGGTAGCTTCTAATCTCCCCTTTTTCCTGCCCGCGAACCCTCGTTGTTCATGGCCAGGAGGAGTTAGACCGCTAAAACCGCAGCTAGTGGACCATATATTAGAAGGATGTAGGTGTTCATGTTGTCTAACCCACAACACTTCTGGACCTTCTGGAAACATGTTAGTCTTTGAAGGCCAGATTAATGAACTCATAGCAAGAAATTCCAAAGAATCGGAATCTCTTCCTTGTAAGACTAGTAATTTTAGTGATATTAGCGCTATTAGTAATATGAGCACTAAGAGCTCTTACTCTAGATTTGCACCAGAAATGCAAGCTGCCATTTCTAGTATCACAGGAATAGACTTTAAGGATGATATAGATATGCCCCCCGATATTTTGGAATTATGCGATGAGGATGAAATGCAGAAATTCATCAATTCCCATCCTGGATGTGAAAATGACGAAGATCTTGAAAGTCTTGCAGAAAAATTAGAGCCACCACAGAAAACAGATCCAAAACTTTTTGGTGATGTTGATATGGTAGGAATTCCTGATCAGTTCAGACCAGGAAATTGGCGAGAAATCATGCCAAACTTAGTTAATGATATAGAAGACATTAAGCCAGAAACTAGAGAAGGACTAGGAAACTTGTTAGATAAGCATAAAAATACTACTTCTTTCTATCCAACGGACGGAAGACCTGTCTTCAAAGATGGGAAACCGGCTGTAGTAGATGTAGAGCTAACAAATTACGACCCTATCTTTCTAAAGCCCTTTATGACCATGGGACCTAACGTGGACATAATGGACAATAAGCTAGACGAACTAGTAGGTAGGAACGAAATCATGCAAATTGAATCACCGTATAATATGCCTGTTCTACTTACTCATCACAATTCATCAAACAAATATATTGATCCCTCTAAGAAAAAATATAGATTAGTCGTAGATAATCGAGTGATCAATAGTTTGATGAAAAATAAGAATCTTCATTCTTATTTAGTTAAGGGTTTTGATCCAGTACTTATAGCAGTAGGAAACGAAGCTGAATTTAGAACTACTATAGACATCACTAGGGCCTATCGAAGTATTGTTGCCTCAGATTTCTTAAGACAAATTACTGCATTTAGGACCCCTTCTTCTAAAAAATACCCCCATGTTACATGGACTTTTAGGAGTACATGTGATGGACTAGCCAATTTGCCAGGATACTATAGTTACCTAATTCAGTCAGCTCTTAGCCCGCAATCCAAGGCCTGTACTGTTTCACATATAGACGACTTAATGGTCTTCTCCAAAACTGAAGAGGATCATCTGAGAGATCTAGATAGTGTACTTACAGACCTTGGAAAGCAGAATTTCCTTATTTCTATGAGTAAATTCGAACCCTTCAAAAGACAAGTTCAGTTTCTGGGTCACATGATAGACAAAACAAATGTCTGGATTCCTGACCACAGAAAGAGTTACTTTGATGAACTAAAGCCCCCGAACACGAAAAAATCTCTACAATCTCTGCTGGGAGTATGCAACTACATGTCAACTTTCGTAGACAGCTACGCTATGAAAGTTGGGCCTTTGTACGATCTCTTAAAAGGAAAGTCGGATAAGGGTACGTTCTCAATGAACGATATCCAGATGAAGTCTTTCCTTGAGATCAAAAAATGCATCAAAGATGCAGAGAAACTCTACTTGATTAATACCTCCAAACCTGTCTTTATGGAATGTGACGCTTCCATGGTGGGTTGCGGAAGTGTATTATATCAAGAAGAGATGGACGAGACCGGGAAAATCAAGAGGAACATCATTCGCTACGGATCAAGAAAATGGACACTCACGGAATCCCTACACCACACATCGTTGGAAAGAGAAGCCATGGCAATACTTATCGGAGTGAAACAGCATCTGCTTTATTTGTCTGCTTGTACTGAAGCAATCATTAAAACAGATCTGAAATCTTTGATCACCATTTTGAGTTGCTACAACAATCCGGAGAGCACTAGAATGGCAAGGATTTCACACCGACTGTATAGCCTTCCCTTCAAATGGTCTCTCATCCATATTCCAGGAGTCGATCTACCTCTTGCAGATTGTTTGAGTAGGCTTTATACTCCATACCAGAACGCTTACTCAGACAGACATCTCCGATACCCAGACTTGAAAAGAGAGAATATCCAGATGCCAGACTGCTGGAAAAAGCCCGATCTTATCTTGACCACAGAGGACATCCTTGAAGCAATGAGACAGCACATAGTGTTTGTCGAAAAGTCAAGTATGCCCGTGAAAGAGAAAAGATTAAAGGCCCTACTGGACGAAATCTCTATATTGCACGAAAGGCTAGTCGAAGACGAGGACAACCTGTTAGGTAGGGTTAGTGACGATTTAAAATACGTGCAAAAAGTCAGGGAAGCTGCTAGTAAGAGAAAGGTTGAAATAACCCCTCTCACTGCAGTATCGGAAAGAGTATTGGTCACTCCTGAATACATCATCAAGAAGCAGAACGAGAACGAGAAGATTCACAACATCATCATGACTCTTCGAACAACACCAAGAGAGAAGATCCCCAAGGACATGTTGAAGAAATACCGACTACTCAACGACTCCATCCTGGTCACAAGGAAGCACATGGATTCACCTTTCGACGCCCCTGGAAACATCAGAATTGTATGTGATGTCACTATGTCACTATACATTCTGGCACTTCTCCATGTCATGTCATGCCACCCCGGCATGAATACTCTAAATCACTTATTCCGCAACACCTATAAGTGTATAGAGGCTAACGTGGCAGGATTAGTGAAACTTGTATGCACTGGCTGTAGAGCATGCAGGTTCCATCGGCCCATCAACAAGAAAGTCATACCGGAAGGAAGGATCCCTTTGCCAACTGAACCCATGGACACCTGGATGATCGACTTCATGGTCTTCAAAAAGGAACTCACATTCAAAGGACGGAAGATCACCGCGGCCTTCAACATCATGGATCTCTACTCCAACCTGCTCATCTCCTACTTGGTACCCAATCAAACAGCCAAAACCGTCATCAACTGTTTGAAGGACATTTTCCCCAAAATGTCCGTACCTCGTAAAATTGTTAGCGACAACGCACAGGCTCTTTGTAGAAATTCAGAAGTTCTGCATTTCTTGAAGACCAACAATGTGAGAGTGGTAACCACAACTACCCCTCATCACAGTGCGGCTAACAAGGTTGAAAGACTTCATAAGCTACTTAGGGAGTCTCTTCAACTAGTAAAGGAAACATTTCGAAGAGACAGCCAATTCGATATGTATCCTGGAGTTATCAGGATGATAAACTCAAGACCACTTACGTTATCACTCCACCCTAACGTAAAGGAGGTCTGCAAACAAATGGGCGAAGAACCTGGAGTCATCACGCCGTTCCAGCTACACTTCGGACTCAAGCCTCAGAAGAATCCTTTAATCCCCTTGGAGAACCAATTGGAACCGGAACACCGAGGAGCCTACAAGGATAAATGGCAGAAGATTCTGATAAAACATGATCAAATGCTAGAAGAGGAACTCCAACAGAGAATTGAAGCCTTCAAAGGGCATGAAATCGAAGTTGGTGATCTTGTACTAGTTAAGAACATGGTGGCTCACAAGGAACAGCTGAAGTACTACAAGGACCTCTACCAAGTTCTACGCATCGAGAAGTCAAGATATTACTGCGCACCTCTCTTCGGAAAAGGCAGACTCCTAGAAGTGAATGGAAACAACCTCAAACCATACGCTTACTCGGAGCTCTATAGCCTGTTGCCTCCAGAAATTAAAGTACTATTAGGCGAGAACATGTCCCCGGAAGAACTCAAAGACCATTCTCGAAAGGAACCTAATAGTAGGCCCATAGACTTTATGAGCCAACAATTCTGGAAACTTCCACCACCAATGCAACTACGAAGAAGGTTAACGCCGCAAAGCGTTAAATCAAAGCCAGCAATATCTATCCAAGACACGGACACACTATCTTCCCTATCTTCAACGACGACGACGGAGACATCAATCTTCAGAATTCCGGATAATCCTGTGGATCATCTGTCAGACATTTCCACTCTGCTACAGAACACAACATTATCAGGAATTTCCCAAGTCTTCACGACACCTAAAGGATTGGTCACCAGGAAACACGTCATACCCAAACAACATCACAGGAGGACGACGAAATCAATCTTCGAAGACACCGTGAAGACAGAAGATTATCAACGACAACTACAACGGACCGCCTTGAAGAAAGCGACAAGACAACCACGATCACCACCCAAAATGGTGACGAAGACACCAGACATATCTCAACGTGTCAATATGTCTCTGAACCCCACAGGAGATGGAACTAATCTTTTTGGATCACCACCAAAAGATACGATCCCTACTCCTTTGGATCAGAGTTTGAATGATCAAAATACCACGATACAAAGACTTAGGACTGTTTTGCCTTTGACCACTCCAAAGCGAACACCTAATCTCCTTGAGACGGTACAAGATCTTTCAAAATACAGTAGACAAGGAACTTCATTTGGTCAACTCCCACAACCTAGGAGAAGACTATTTATGCAGACTCCTTCGACTATTGGAGAACCGTCGTTACTGACTCCCTCACCAGGATCAGTAAGGCCTGTCAGGACTTATAGCCCTACAACGCCTGCAAACGATTATTCTCTATTGACACCTGAGACAGCCAAACGACAAACACACTACACACGACAACCCCCTACACAGACGAATACACTAACACCAAATACACAGTTTAATTGGAATAGAATGATGTGGGATGATTCAACTCCAGCGGTTGGAGTTAGTCCTCGGAGCCCCGACGGAACAGTCCCTAGACGTATGACAAGTACGCCTAAGGCTGTACCTGGCTTACCCACACCATACACTACTCCAATTAGACGACCAGACATTTTACCACCCTTGAGTACTCTAAGACGAACTGAAATCATGACACCTGATACTCCCCCTGTGCAGCGACAGTTGCCAGTAAGGGATAAGGTTCGTCAAAGAGCCCTCGAACAAAGGTTGGTACGACAACAACAAAATACTGGAGATCTGAGTATCCCTAACATTAGGGATATTTCTCCTCCAGTAAACCTGATACGTAGTCCTTATGGACAGACGACGGTTTCGCCTCCTAGTTTTACTTTGGTGAGTAGACTAGAGGATGAAACACCGCCATCTGCTCTGTATAAGACTACGCCAGGAGAAACAAGTCAGCAGGCAACGGCCTCACCTCCGAGTTTTACTTTGACGAGTAGAATAGAGGATGAAAGTCCGCCTTCTGCATTAGACAACATCACACCGGGAGGGTTAAGTGCGCCCAGAAACAAACATGAAAGAAACAAAGGGTTCACTTCTCCTGACCAGGTGCAACCGAGAACTCATGCGCGTAGGCACTTACCTGATGTGCAAGTGCCTAGGCAACCTGATTTCCATCGGTACCCGAGACGTATACAGCAATTGAAATTGCTACCTATTCCACCGAAACACGCAAACACAAAACACACACCTAACATACCACAAACACCTTACACTATACCTACACCCAACACACCTAAGACACCTAAGACAAAATCCATACTTAAGACACCTCACACACCCAAGTCGAACAAGAGTGTTAGATTCAATCTACGAAACAGGGAGAAAATTTCTAAACCTGTCAAGTATTTTGGACCTAATTTTCTTACGACTACTCCACCTACAGAATAAGAAGGACACATCAGATTCTGTAAAGACACTATTGACTTTAGTATGATATTGCAATGATGGTAATGTTGTTATTTGGCTTTTCGCTTGTCGGATCCGACATAAAATAAGCCGTACGCAACCTAGACACCCCAGACCCCTTCTTTAGACACTTTCTGTAGACACTCTTTAGACATTCTGTTAGGAAGACTCTATTACTCTCTTAGATAGACCTGTCTGTCCTATCCTTTCCTTTTCTTTCTTTTCTTATGGCACGAACATTTATCTTGAAAACTTTTTGACCATTCTTGAAGTAATGACAACACCAATCTCAAATTATGGAACACAAAATTCGATCATGATCTCAATAAATATTTCTAAAGCGCACATGTTTTAACTGTTTATGCTCATTTAAAATGCTCATAATGTCCATTTTTCGATTAAATGTTTAGTGATCAATTCACTGTATGATGATTGTATGATTGTATGTATTATGTATGCACTCG
>Ga0214164_1000282_pt1 | contig 34760 bp, 32 predicted proteins | sample TroBogepilimnion_13_FD_153003 | JGI IMG/M metagenome (GOLD analysis project Ga0214164, IMG submission 153003) | Freshwater microbial communities from Trout Bog Lake, WI - Practice 03JUN2009 epilimnion v4 | ecosystem: Environmental > Aquatic > Freshwater > Lake > Epilimnion/Euphotic zone ...
GATGGAGACAGTTGCCATAAAGGTAGTGAACAAGAAGCCAATCTGGTTTCCAAGATTGAACCGAAATATTTGCCGGACTTTTTGATGCCGGCGAAGGGTGAAATCGAGAAGGGAGGAATGGCTGGCGTGGGAGTATCTACCACTGACTGACTTCAGACACCTACTACTGCTTCTGCCTTTCACCGTCAACTGCATTCACGCTCACACCAGCCAATTTCAATGTTGGTTTGTTTTAGGTAATGTCAAGGTGGCCTGTGCCGATATAAAATTGGGGCGATCTGAAATCTGATTCAGACGGGAAAACGACAAGAAAATGTTTACGGGAAATAAAAAATACTGCTCCGAACATACAGACACGGCTTTGAACAAATTTCAAATTGTTATGCCAAACCGTTATGCGAGGGGCTTTTAGATTTTCCGAAATGCTGATAATCGCCTTTGTTATCAGTGCGATAATCAAAGTGGTGCCCACGACAGGACTTGAACCTGTATGATTTTACTCACTAGAACCTGAATCTAGCGCGTCTGCCAATTCCGCCACGTGGGCAACGTGTCTGAAAAAAACCGTCGCGCAGCATAACGCAAGGTTGTGCGCCAGCGCAAGCGCCGGATTCGCGTCTTATGAGAACTTCGGCTGATAACGACAATCAAATCCAGTCACTGACTTCGCGGCTTCGAGCAAAAAACGGTATGAATTTGGAAAAAGGTGGTTAGTAGATAATTTCATCCATTGGCACTTTATGTCTGATACGAATATCCAATGTCCAGCTACGCAACAGCAGTGCCAGCGGCGTCTGACGCCACCGCCGACCAAGCGGTGGGTTGTTTTCATTGTGGCGAGCCGTGCCGGACGCACAACTTTGCGCACTCCGGCAAGGATTTCTGCTGCCTTGGTTGCCAGACGGTTTTCACGCTCCTGCGCGAGAACGGGCTGGAACAGTTTTACGCGCTGAATGCCGCGCCCGGAACGCGCATCCGCGCCGTGTCCGCCGCCGCCAGATGGTTGTTCCTCGACGATCCGGCGGTGGCGGAAAAACTCTGTGATTACGCGGATAAAACGCGGGTAAAAGTCACTTTGCACCTGCCGACAATTCACTGTGTCGCGTGCGTTTGGCTGCTGGAAAACCTTTTCAAACTGCACCCTGGCGTCGGCCATTCGCAGGTGAATTTTTCGCGACGCGAAGCCGCCATCACTTTTGCGCCGGACAAAATAAAGTTAAGCGAACTCGTCGCGTTACTCACATCCATTGGCTACGAACCGGAACTGACGTTTGGCGAAACGGAAAATGCCAAGCCGTCGCCGTGGCGCAAAAAAGCGTGGCTGCAAATCGGCCTCGCTGGTTTTGCGTTTGGCAACATCATGCTGATGTCGCTGCCGTTTTATTTCGGACTCGATTCGTTCAACGGCCCGTGGTTCAAGCTCATTGCCGGCTGGCTCGGACTCGCTTTTGCGCTACCGGTCGTCACTTTCAGCGCGTCAGATTTCTGGCGCGCGGCTTGGTTGAGTTTGCGGCAGCGCACCATCACTTTAGAAATTCCCATCGTGCTTGGCCTCGCGGCGATTTACGTTTCCAGCATTGTTGAAGTGCTCGCGCAACGCGGGCCTGGCTACTGCGATTCGCTTTGTGGTCTGATTTTCTTCCTGCTGTGCGGGCGGCTATTTCAGAAAAAAACTTATGACCGGCTTACGTTTGACCGCGATTATAAAGGCTTTTTCCCATTATCCGTTGTCCGGAAAAATTCCAGCGGCGAAGCGAGCGTGGCCATTTCGCAGTTGGAAATTGGCGATCGTTTGATTTTACGGAACGGCGAACTCTTGCCGGCGGATGCGAAGTTGGTCAGCGGCGAGGCTTGCCTGGACTACAGCTTCGTGACGGGCGAATCAGAACCAGTCCCCCGCGCCGCCGGCGACCATCTTTATGCGGGTGGCCGACAAGTTGGCGGGGCGATTGAAGTCGAAACTGTAAAATCCGTCGCGCAGAGCTATCTCGCTGCGCTCTGGAACAACGAAGCGTTCCGCAAAAATTCTGATAATGACCTCGACTCGCTGACGAATCATTACAGCAAACGTTTCACACGCCTCGTCATCGGTATCGCACTTGCGGCGGCGGCATTCTGGATTTTCCGCGACTCGTCAAAAGCCCTGAAAGCATTCACTTCCGTGCTGATTGTCGCGTGTCCGTGTGCGCTCGCATTGTCGGCGCCGCTGGCGCACGGCACAGCGCAACGAATTTTGGCAAAGCTAAAAATTTTCCTAAAAAACGCGCTGGTCATCGAGCGCATGGCCGAAGTGAACACGATTGTTTTGGACAAAACCGGCACGCTCACCTGCGCGGACGCGCGCGGCGTGGAATTTCAATTTGCCGTTGGCAGGGAATTGACGACGGAGGAAACGAATTGGATTGGCTCGCTCGCACGGCATTCGACGCATCCGCATTCGGTGCGCATCACCAAATCGCTTTCATTTTCAACTTTGCCCGTCGCGAAATTTGAGGAGACGCCGGGCGCTGGAATCGAGGGCGAAATTTCCGGACACAAACTATTGCTTGGCTCACGCGCGTGGCTGCAACGCTGTGGCGTTACCATCGCCCAAAACGAAATGCCGCCCAAAATAAATTCCGCCAGCGCGGTTTTCGTGGCGATTGACGGAGCCCTGCGCGGTTCGTTTGCCTTGGAAAATTCATTGCGTCCGGAAGTTGCGGATTTGATTGCTCAGCTCGGTGGCAAATTTGAACTGGCCTTACTGAGCGGCGACAACGAGCGCGAGGCGGCTCGTTTCCAAAAACTTTTTGGCGAAGGCGCGGTTTTGAAATTCAACCAAAGTCCGGCGGACAAACTGAATTTTGTCCGTGAACTCCAGTCGCGCGGGCGCAAGGTCATGATGGTCGGCGACGGCTTGAACGACGCGGGTGCGCTCAAGCAAGCCGAGGTCGGCGTGGCGGTGGTAGAACAGATTGGAATTTTCTCACCCGCGAGCGACGTGATTCTGGATGCAGCGGAATTGCCACGTCTGGCAAGGGTTTTAGCGTTTGCACGTAGCGCAGCGCGCGTTGTGCGTGCGGGCTTCATCATCTCGGCGCTCTACAACTTAGTAGGCGTGAGCATCGCCGCCGCTGGACTTTTATCGCCGATCGTATGCGCGATTTTGATGCCGTTAAGTTCGGCTACGGTCGTGCTTTTTGCGTGCGGCGCGACGGCGTGGCTTGGTCGGAAGTTGCAAGTTGAGAAGTGTCCAGTTGCCGCTCCAATCCGGTCCAGCATTCAAACTTCACCTTTCCAACTTCAACCCATCGCGGAGGAAGCGGCATGAGTGTGGTCATTATTTTAATCGTCGCGAGCCTCGCGGTGGCGCTGCTGTTTTTGGCGGGCTTCGTGTGGGCGGTGCGCAGCGGGCAATACGAAGACACGTTGACGCCGTCGCTGCGCGTGTTGGCGGAAGATGATTTTAACAGGACGCGAGGTAACGCAGTTCCCCTCACGTCTCTGAAGGAAACCCAGGAACAGCAACCACTCAAAAATAAATGAAATCAAAAATCAAAATCGCAAGCTCGGCAGCTGTATTGACGGCGGCACTCGCCACCAGCGCCAGCGCGGGAAACGCAAACACGACGAACTGGCTGGACAACACGATTTCGCCGGTCGCCAACCCGATTTATTTTGAAGATCCGCGGGTGACGAGCGAAGTGCGTCCGGTTTATATGTATCATTGGCTGCCGGATACGTTTCATTTTAGCGGCGGCACCGTGCCGTTGGGCGGTCAGGTGCAAGTGATGGCGGTGCAATTGCGTTATGCCCTCACCGAAAAGCTCGGCTTGATTGCGACAAAGGATGGTTACATTGAATTTCAACCGCACCACACATTGGGTCACGAATATGGTTGGGGCGATTTGGCCGCAGGTTTGAAATATGTGCTGGTGGACGATCAGGATAATCAGGCGATTCTGACGCCCGGTTTCACGCTGACGGTTCCGACCGGCAGCCCGGATGTGTTTCAAGGCCACGGTTCCGGCGAATGGAATGTGTTCGTCTCGGCGGAAAAAGGTTTCGACCAATTGCACTTCACCGGCAATGCCGGCTTCGTCATTCCGAATAATTTTGCGCAAAACACCTCGCAGTTACACTACAGCCTGCAGGCGGATTATTACCTCTGCCAATACTTCATTCCGTTCGCCGTCGCGAATGGCTACACGATTCTCTCGAATGGCAACGGCCAGTCGAGCCAGTCGCTGAACGCCGTGCCGTTGAATACGGAAGGCTACGACCTCATCAACTTCGGCAGCGCGGACGCAGCCGGCACCACGCAGATGACGGTGGGCGGCGGCGCGCGTTCCCGCATCCTGAAAAATCTGGATGTCGGTTTCGCCTATGAAGTCGGGGTGGTTAACCCGGTCGGCATCTTTGAAAGCCGCGTCACGGCGGACGTAATCTGGCGGTTTTAATTGTAAATAAAATTGGCGGCGCAGCTGAATGGCTGCGCCGCCACTCGATGAACTGAAAATATGGAATCAAAAAATATGAATGTAGAAACCTTCAAATATGACAACCGGATCGTGCGCGCCTTCGGCATCGCGACGATTGTCTGGGGCATTGTCGGCATGCTGGTCGGCTTGCTCGCCGCCGTGCAATTATTTTTTCCGGACGCGAACCTGAATTTTCAGTTCATCACGTTTGGCCGCATCCGGCCGCTGCACACGAACGCGGTGATCTTTGCATTCGTCGGCAACGGCATGTTCATGGGCGTTTACTATTCGCTGCAACGGTTGTGCAAAGCGCGTATGTTCAGCGATTGGTTGAGCTGGTTCAACTTCTGGGGCTGGCAAACCATCATCGTCGCGGCGGCCGTGACGTTGCCGCTTGGTTTGACGACGAGCAAGGAATACGCGGAACTCGAATGGCCGATTAAAATTGCCATCACGATTGTGTGGGTGGCGTTCGCCGTGAATCTTTTCGGCACCATCGTCAAGCGTCGCGAAAAACATATGTATGTGGCGATTTGGTTTTACATCGCCACGGTCATCACGGTCGCGGTGTTGCACATCACGAATTCGATGACGATGCCGGCGGGTTTGTTCAAAAGCTATTCCATGTATGCCGGCGTGCAGGACGCACTCGTGCAATGGTGGTATGGCCACAACGCCGTCGCGTTCTTCCTGACCACGCCGTATCTCGGCTTGATGTATTATTTCCTGCCGAAGGTCGCGAATCGTCCGGTGTTTTCGTATCGCCTTTCGATTATTCACTTTTGGGCGCTGGTGTTTCTCTACATCTGGGCCGGACCGCATCATCTACTTTATTCCGCGCTGCCGGACTGGGCGCAATCACTCGGCATGGTTTTCTCGCTGATGCTCATCGCGCCGAGTTGGGGCGGTATGTTGAACGGGCTGCTCACCTTGCGCGGCGCTTGGGATAAAGTGCGGCAAGACCCGGTTTTAAAATTCATGGTGGTCGCCATCACCGCTTACGGCATGAGCACACTTGAAGGCCCGCTGCTCTCCATCAAGACCGTCAACTCGCTCTCGCATTACACGGATTGGACGATTGCGCACGTTCACGTCGGCGCGATGGGTTGGAATGGTTTCCTGACCTTCTCAATGCTCTATTATCTTTTCCCGCGTCTTTACCGGACAAATCTGTGGTCGACCAAACTGGCGAATTACCATTTCTGGATTGGGCTGCTCGGCATGATGTTTTACTGCGTGCCGATTTACATCGCGGGCGTCACCGAAGGATTGATGTGGAAACAATTCAATCACGACGGCTTCCTGCAATACCCGAACTTTCTCGAAACCATTTTGCAGGTCGTCCCGATGTTCCGTTTGCGTGCGATCGGCGGCACGCTGTATCTCGTCGGCGCGTTCATGATGGCCTACAACTTGTATCGCACCGCGAAGGCCGGACAATTTGAACCGGACACGGAGGCACAAGCTGCGGCACTGGAAAAAGCTCCGGTTGCGGCTGGTAAATCGGCTTTTCACCGGATGCTCGAAGGTAAACCGCTCTTCTTTACCGTGCTCGCCACCGTGGCGATTCTCGTTGGTGGTCTGGTGGAAATTGTCCCGATGTTTTTGGTTCAACAAAACGTTCCGACCATCGCCAGCGTGCATCCGTATTCGCCGTTGGAAGTTCTCGGTCGCGACATTTACATCCGTGAAGGTTGCCTCGGCTGCCATTCGCAAATGATTCGTCCGTTCCGTTCTGAAACCGAACGCTACGGTGAATATTCCAAGGCCGGTGAATATGTTTATGACCATCCGTTCCTGTGGGGTTCCGAACGCAAAGGCCCCGACCTTGCGCGCGAAGGCGGCAAGTATCCCGACGCCTGGCATTTCAACCACATGGACGACCCGCGCTCGACTTCGCCCGGCTCCATCATGCCGCGCTACTCGTGGCTGCTGACGCAAAAAATCGAAGTGGACACGCTGCCGTCGCATCTCATCGCGTTGCGGCGCATCGGCGTGCCGTATCCCGTCGGTTACGAAAACGGCCCTGCGCAAAAAGATTTGCAGGCGCAGGCGGATAAAATCGTCGCGAACCTCAAACTCGGTTCAGTCAAAGCTGATTCCGACAAGGAAATCATCGCGCTAATCGCGTATCTGCAACGGCTCGGCACGGACATCAAATCCGCACCGGTCACCACCGCGGCTAAATAAACTGGAGAAAATATGATTTACAACATTGTTCATTCCATTTTGCGCGAAGCGGGAAACATCAATGGCTACGGCCTGTTTTCCTTCATCCTGTTCTTTGGTTTTTTCATCGGCGTGCTCGTCTGGGCATTTGCCTTGAAGAAAAATCATTTGAACCACATGAGCGACCTGCCGTTGGACGGCGGCGAGAAAAATTCAACCGACACCATTAAATCTGAAAAATTATGAGCAACGATCCCAAAGAACCTTTGCTGCTCGACCATAACTACGACGGCATTCAGGAACTCGACAACAATCTCCCGCGTTGGTGGGTGTGGCTGTTTTACATCACCATCATCTTCGCGGCCGGCTATCTGATTTATTATCACGTCGCCTGCAAGGGCGATTTGCAGGCCGCCGAATACGCCAAGGAAATGCAGGCGGGCGAACAAATCAAAAACGCCGCGATGGGAAAATTTGAATCTTCCATTGCGACGATACAACCGTCCACCGCTAACGCCGCTTTGGAGGATGGCCGCCAAACTTACACCAAGTTTTGTGCACCTTGCCACCGCGTGGATGGCGGCGGTCTCGTCGGACCAAACCTCACAGATGATTATTGGATCCACGGCAGCAATTATTGCGACACCGTGAAAATCATCTGGGACGGCGTGCCCGCCAAAGGCATGATCACCTGGAAAACGGTTTTGAAACCGGACCAAATCCAGAATGTCGCCAGCTACATTTACACGTTGCGCGGCACGAAACTGCTCACGCCCGGCAAGTTGCCGGAAAACCAAGCGCCCGCCAAACCGGCCGCGCCAAACGCGTTTGAATAACAATTAGCAATTCTCGGCGCGAGGCACTGGTCGCGCGCCGGGAAAAAATCTCTTGAACACGCCGCCGCCAAAAGAAACCCCCGATACCCTCAAAGATGTGGATTGGTCGGATTTCCGCGACCACATTGCCACCGCCGAGCGTGATGGTCGGCGCAAATGGGTTTATCCGCGCAAAGTAAGCGGTTGGTTTTATCAGCGGCGCACCTGGTTCAGCTGGCTGCTGCTGTTCATCATGTTCGCCGGTCCGTTCATCACCATTCGCGGCAATCCGCTGCTGATGATGAACATTGTTGAACGCAAGTTCGTCGTGCTCGGCCAGATTTTCTGGCCGCAGGACATGATTATTTTCGCCATTGCCGCACTCGTCGCGCTCACCAGTATCGTCATTTTCACCGCCGCGTTCGGACGCGTCTGGTGCGGCTGGGCGTGCCCGCAAACGGTGATGATGGAAATGGTTTTTCGCAAAATCGAATACGCCATCGAAGGCGACGCGCATCAGCAACGCGCTTTGAATGCCGCTCCGTGGCGCGGCGCAAAAATTGCGAAGAAAATTTTTAAACACGCGATTTTTTACGCACTCTCGTTTCTCGTCGGCAACGTGCTGTTGAGTTACATCATCGGCTGGCAGCAGCTTTATCAAATCGTCACCGACCCGCCCGCGCAACACGTCGTCGGCCTGTCGTTCATGATCGCTTTTTCGCTTTTATTCTACGGCATCTTTGCGCGTTTCCGGGAACAGGCATGCACCTTCATTTGTCCTTACGGCCGGTTTCAATCCGTATTGCTCGATGAAAATTCCATTGTCGTAGCTTACGATCACAAGCGTGGCGAAAAGCGCGCCCCGCTCAAGCAATCGCAGAAATTTGGCGAACGTCGTTACGCCGGCTTCGGTGATTGTGTGGCATGCAACCAATGCGTTGCCGTTTGTCCCACCGGAATCGACATCCGCGACGGCACACAGATGGAATGTGTTCATTGCACCGCTTGCATGGACGCGTGCGACCACGTCATGAACAAAGTCGGCAGCCCGCTTGGCCTCATCCGCTACGCCTCACTCAATGGCATTGAGCGGGGCGAGCGCCTCCGCGTTACGCCCCGACTTATTGGCTACTGCGTGGTGCTCATCGCACTGGTGTCACTGCTGGCCGTAATGATTTTTACGCGCGCTGATATTGAAGCCACCCTGCTGCGCGCACCCGGCTCAATGTTTCAGCAGATGCCTGACGGTCATTTAAGCAATCTCTACACCGTGCGCATCGTCAATAAAACTTCGCGCGAAATGGCAGTGGAATTGCGACTGGAATCGCCCTCTGGTTCGTTACAAGTCATGGGCGGCAAACTCATTGTCCCGCCGCAAAAACTTTTAGAAAACTCCCTGCTCGTCGAATTGGACGCGGCGGGAATAAAATCTGGAACTACTCCCATTGTTGTCGGTGTTTATGCTGGCGACAAAAAACTGCAAATCCTTAAAACGGCCTTCATCGGCCCGCGCAATTGATTTATGAAAACGAACCGCAACCTCTGGCCGCTCGGTATTTTTGTGACATTCGGCCTGTTCTTCATCGGCATGGCTACCGTCGTCGTCATCGCCGCGACGCATCGCGAACATCTCGTCAACGCGAACTATTACGAGCAGGAATTGAAATTTCAGGATCAAATCAACAGCGTTGATCGCACGCAAAAATCCGGCGCGACCATCGCCTACGATTCCCGCACCGGCGAACTCACACTCGCGCTGCCGCCGGCGCACCTTACGCAGAAGTTTTCCGGCGTGATTCAACTGTATCGCCCAGCTGCGCCTGATCTGGATCGCGAATTTCTTTTGGAACCAAAATCCGATGGCACGCAAACGCTCAATGTTTCCAAGCTTGCCGCCGGTTTGTGGGTCGCGCGCGCCAAATGGGTGGCGAACGGCGAAAATTATTTTCTCGAACAAAAAATCACCATCACTACCAATTAGAAAATGGATTTTGGTATCGCCCTAGCGCTCGGTTTGCTCGGCAGCCTGCATTGCGCCGCCATGTGCGGTCCGCTGATGCTCGCGCTGCCAGTTCCGCCCGGTGGGCCGACGCGCTTCATCGTTGGCCGCAGCATTTATCAACTCGGCCGCGTGACGACTTATTGCTTGCTTGGCCTCATCGCCGGCGTCATCGGCCAATCTATTTTTCTCGCCGGACTGCAACGAACTTTGTCCATCAGTCTCGGCGTTGCGATTCTGTTTGGCTTTCTGATCGCGAAAAAAGTTTCCTTATCCAAGCCCGTCGTCCGACTGGTTGCCGCTCTGAAGACAGCAATGGCCGTGCAATTGCGCCAGCGCAGTTTCCGCTCGCTCGCGCTGCTCGGAATGCTGAACGGTCTGTTGCCCTGCGGTCTGGTTTATGTGGCGGTAGCAGGAGCCGCTTCACGCGGTAACGTGCGCGACGGAATTTTTTACATGACCTGGTTCGGACTCGGCACCATGCCGATGCTGCTGGCCGTAAGTTTGTCCGGAAAATTATTTCCAGCGACACTGCGCCAGAAATTGAACCGAGCAATTCCGTTCGGCGTCTGCCTGCTGGCATTCATGCTGATTTTGCGCGGGTTGGCGCTGGGAATTCCTTATGTCAGCCCGGCGTTGGTCTCAGGAATTCCCGCGAGTTGCTGCGTGCCTTGAGTCCGCGCGCGGTTCAAACCGAATTTTAACCCGCCAACGTCACGGAATTTTTTCAAGGTGATGATTGCATTCTGCGCCGGAATTTTTATAGTTCGCTCGTTCAATAAAAACTAGATGAGCAATCCGAATAACGACACGCCGTGGAATATTGATTCTGCGCGCAACCTCTACAACATCACGCGCTGGGGCGCGAAGTATTTTGACATCAACGACGCCGGCCATGTCGCCGTCAAACCCTTGCAGGATGCGGGCGCGAGCGTGGACATCACCGATGTCATCGAGGAGGCCAAAGGTCGCGGGCTGAAATTTCCTTTGCTCATCCGCTTCCAAGATATTCTTCGCCATCGCGTCGAGGCCATCAACAAGGCGTTTCAAAGCTCAATCGCGGAATTTAATTTTACCGGAAAATATCGTGGCGTGTTTCCGATCAAGGTGAACCAGCTTCGCGAAGTGGTGGAAGAAATTCTTGATGCAGGCAAGCCGTTTAACTTTGGTCTTGAAGTCGGCAGCAAGCCGGAACTTTTCGCCGGACTCGCGCTGCAAAATCAATTGGGCGGACTTATCATCTGCAACGGCTACAAGGACGCGGAGTTCATCAAGATGGCGTTGCTCGGTATCAAGCTCGGCAAGCGCGTCATCATGGTCGTCGAGAAGCTGGAAGAGCTGAAGCACATCATCACGATTTCCAAATCGCTCAACGTGGAGCCACTCATCGGCATCCGCGCACGGTTGCTCAGCAAGGGCGCTGGCAAATGGGCGGAGAGCGGCGGCGAAAATGCGAAGTTCGGTTTGAGCACGGTGGAACTTTTGACGGCGACGGAAATGTTGAAGGCGGAAAATCTCGGTCACTGTTTGAAGCTGTTGCATTTTCACATCGGCTCGCAGGTGCCGGATATTCTCACGGTGAAAAAAGCCGTGCAGGAAGCCGCGCGCTTTTACGCGAAGCTCGTGAAGATGGGTTTCGCCATCGAGTTCATGGACGTCGGCGGCGGCCTCGGTGTCGATTACGATGGCTCGCGTAGCGCGTTCGATTCTTCGACGAATTATTCTTTGCAGGAATACACGAACGACATCGTTTATTATATCGCCGATGTCTGCAATGCCGAGAAGGTGCCGCATCCCGACATCGTGAGCGAGAGCGGACGCGCCATCGTCGCGCATCACAGCGTGCTCGTCGTGGAAGTGTTTGGTGCGATTGAAAAAATCCGTCCGGGCGATGCGTTCAAATATGGCGATAGCGAACATCCGCTCGTGAAGGAGCTGCTCGACATCAAAAAAAATCTCGCGAAGCTCAACAAGCTCGAGGCGTTTCACGATGCGCAGGAACGCAAGGAAGACGCGCACAATATGTTCACGCTCGGCGTCATGGAATTGCCGGACAAAGCGCGCATCGAAAATCTCTATTGGGAAATCAGCCGCGAAGTCGTCGAGAGTTTCAAGGGGCAAGCCTATATCCCCGACGAAATCCAGAAGCTCGAAGATTCGCTCGGCGACCAATACCTCTGCAATTTTTCCGTATTCCAATCGCTGCTCGATCACTGGGCGCTCGGCCAGTTATTTCCCATCATGCCCGTCTCGCGCCTTAACGAACGCCCGACGCGCGAAGGCACGCTCGTGGACATCACGTGCGATTCCGACGGCGCGATCAACAAGTTCATTGATCTCCGCGACGTGCGCGACACGTTGCCGCTGCACCAGCTCAACACCAACGGCGACGGCAAACAGGAACCTTACTATCTAGGATTTTTTCTGATGGGCGCGTATCAGGACATCATGGGCGACCTGCACAATCTGTTTGGCCGCGTCAACGAAGTCCACGTCTTCCTCGAACCCGACGAGCCGACCGGCTACTACATCGAGGAAGTCATCGAGGGTGATACCGTCATCCATTCGCTCACCGCCGTGCAATACGACGAGAACGAACTCAAGCGACAGATGAAGGCGCAGATGGACGAAGCCATCAAGTCCGACCGTATGAAACCCAGCGAAGCCATGCGCCTGCTGGACGATTACGAACGTGGGCTGAAGGCTTATACGTATTTGAGCTTTTGACGCGCGATGGCTGATTCCACTGCCAATCCGCAACTGCTCCGCTCGCTCGGCAAACTCGCGCGCGGATTGTCCGCGCTGTTTTGGGGATTGCCCGCCGCGCTGCTCATCGGTGCCGAGACCGCGCGCGCCGACTGGCTCAAGCCGCTCGGTTTTCTGCCCGCGCTCGCCGTCAACGCCCTGCTCGTCTATGGCCTTTGGCAGATGTCGGATTTTCAGCGGCAGGAACGTCCGTGGCGGCACGCGCTCGACCGCACGCAACTCCTCGCGCTCGTGTTGCTTGGCCTGTGCCCCTTCATTTACTGGCACAATAAATTGCCGGAACAAGTTTTCTTCAGCGATGCCGTCTTTGTGTTGGAACTCGCCGGTGTATTATTCCTGTTCAATTTGAATCTCGTGCTCAAGCGTCTCGGCGCGATGTTACCGGACGAAACGTTGCGTCACGAAACGCGCCAATTCACGGCGTTCAATCGCTGGCTGCTGGTCGGACTGGTTTTCTTTGCGATTGTCGTGGCCGCATTGGTCCAATCGCCGTCGCCGCACAGCAGCAAGATTTTATTTCTGGTCAATCGCGCGAGCAACCTGCTGCTAATCTTTTTCATTCTGCTGCCACTGGCGATGACGATGGCGCTGATTTGGAAAACCAAAGAAGTGATTCTCGACGCGGTTTTCGGCGCGCGAAATTAAATTTATTTCGGCGGCAGAAATTATTTTTCGCCCGCTTCCAGCTCCAACTTCAGCGCGTGCAGGGAAAGATTGATGTCGCCCATGAAGGCGACGAGCGAGCCGCAAAGTGAAAATAAACAGGCCACAAAAATCACGCCTAACGGCCAGCCCTGCTGCCATTGCATCCACGCCGAAACGAACGTCAGCACGACCAACACCGCCGCCAGCAACGCGCTCATCACGGAAAATAAAATCGCCGTCCGAATAATTTTGGCGCGGCGGTAAAGGATTTCAATCTGCGCGCGAATGTGGCTACGTTCGCTTTCGCCGGGCGCGGCGAGTTCACGCTTGAGGATGCGGGCGCGGTCAATCGCGCGGCCGAGACGGTTGGTCATGGTCAGCAACAACAGGCCGACGCCGGAAATCAAAATGACAGGACCAACGGCATCGTGCAGTTCGGAAAGAATTTGTTCAAGCGAGGTAATTGGCATAAGTCACAAAGCCAGCTTAGCCGTTTCCGACCATTATCAACAGTCAGAATTTGGCAATCACTCACCGGAAATTAAGCACTATTTTATTTTTACCCACTTGCCCTTGGCCGAGGATTCTTCCACCGCCGTGAGCACGCGCTGATTTTTCAAGCCATCTTCAAACGTTGGCTGAACGGACTTGCCGTCAGCGCAGGCGTTCACGAAATCGGCGACGGCGTGAACGAAAGTATGTTCGTAGCCAAGACCGTGACCGGGCGGCCACCAGTTCGCAACGTAAGGCTGGATGCCGTCGCGCTGCGTCACGAGTATGTCGCGAAAACCTTGCCGGTCTTTCGGGTCTTCGCCGCTGTAAAATTTCAATTTGTTCATCTCTTCGAAATCAAAATAGATCGAGCCTTTGCTTCCGTTGATTTCGATTTCGATGTGATTGCGCCGACCGAGCGCGTAACGCGTCGCTTCGAGATTCGCCATCACGCCGCCTTCCATCCAGCCGATGAACGCCGCCGAATCCGGCGCGGTGACTTTGCCGAGCTGGCGTTTGCCCTTCGCCAGCAAATCCGCACGCGGCCGCTCCGTCACGAATGTGTGCACAACACCGCAAACACTGGTGAATTCGCCGACGAGATAGCGCGCGAGGTCAATGATATGTGAATTGATGTCGCTGTGAACGCCGCTGCCGCTGGTCTCTTTTTCCAGTCGCCAGTCCAACGGAAATTCCACATCCGCCAAGCGATCTTGCGCGTAGCGCGCACGAAAATGATAAATTTTTCCGAGCGCACCTTCGTCCATCATGCGCTTTGCCAAAGCGATTGCCGGAATGCGCCGGTAAGTATGGCAGACCATGTGGACGCGTTTGGATTTTTTGGCGGCGGCAAAAATCGCTTCGCATTCTTTCAAATCGCGGCCCATCGGTTTTTCGAGCAAAACATGCTTGCCGTTTTTCAGCGCGGCGATGGCGATTTCTGCGTGCGTGAACGTCGGCGTGCCGATGTCCACGATGTCAATCAGCGGTGACTCGACGACCTCGCGCCAGTCGGTCGCGGCGAACTGCCAGCCGAGCTTGGCGCGCGCCGCCTGCACCGCGGCGGCATCGCGTCCGCAAATCGTGTGCATCTCGATATTCGCCTTGAGCTCAAAAAATTTCGGTGCCTGCCGCCACGCGTTCGAGTGCGCGCGCCCCATGAATTTGTAGCCGATCAGCCCGACGCGAAATGTTTTAGCCATAAAAGTTGGGATTGAACAGATTCTGTCCGGCTTTATAGTGAGCCGAATAAATCAAGTCAATGACACTTACCACTGCTGAAATTGCCAAACTGCTCGCCGGCGAAGTGCTCGGCGACGCCAACGCCACGCTCACCGGCTTTGCCATGATTGATAAGGCCAAGGCCGGCGACCTCACCTTTGCCGAGACGCCGGAATATTTTGCCGCCGCCGAAGCCAGCGCCGCCACTGCGATCATCGCCGGCAACGATGCCGCCTCGACAAAAAAAACCGTCATCCGCGTGGCAAATCCGCGTCTCGCGTTTGCCAAGGCGCTAGCGATATTTTTTCCGGAACCCAAATTTGCCGCCGGCATCCATCCGTCCGCCGTCATCGCCGCCTCGGCGCAAGTTGACCCGACCGCGCACATCGGTCCGCATTGCACGATTGGTGAACGCGTGAAAATCGGTGCGAACTGCGTTTTGCAATCCGGCAATTCCGTCGGCGATGATTCGGTGCTCGGCGATGAAACCAATTTATTTCCGAACGCGACGATTTATTCGCGCACACAAATCGGCAAGCGCGTGCGCATCCACGCCGGCGCGGTCATCGGCTCGGATGGTTTCGGTTATGTTTTTGACACAAGTTTTCACCGCAAGGTGCCGCAGATCGGCAACGTCATCATCGGCGACGACGTGGAGATCGGCGCCAACACCACTGTGGATCGCGCCGCGCTCGGCTCGACGAGCATCGGCAAGGGCACGAAAATTGACAACCTTGTGCAGGTCGGTCACAACGTGGAGATCGGCGAACACTGCATTTTCTGCGCGCAAGTGGGCATTTCCGGCAGCACCAAAATCGGGAGCTACACCGTGATGGCCGGACAAGCGGGTTTGGCCGGGCATCTGAAAATCGGCAACAAAGTGACCATCGGCTCCAAGTCCGGTGTGATGCACAACATTCCCGACGGCGAACAGTGGCTCGGCATCCCCGCGCAGCCGGACAAGCAGGCCAAGCGTATCATGATTGCGATGCAGCGCCTACCCGACCTCTTGAAAAAAGTTGCGGCGTGGGAAAAGAAGCTTGGCGTGAACGAATAAATTTTGTCCGCCGTGAAATCCGCTGCACCAGCCGGGAATTTTCGTCGTCAACCCGCGCCGTTCACCGAGGCGGACGCGTGGCGCGACGTGGGCAAAGGCTGGCAGCCGCTCTTCGGCAGTTTTCACGGCGCGGGTTACAGCATCGAGTGGCACGATTTTTTTGCGAAACGCGAATTTGACTGGGGCGCGAGTTTTCATCCCGGCTGCGTGGAACTGTGTTTGAATTTGGCCGGGCATGGTTTTGTGGCAGGCAAAAACAGTCGTGCCGAATTCGCGCCCGGCACGGCGGGATTTTATCATCGCAAAGCTGAACCGATCACCGCGAAGCGCGCAGCGAACGAGCCGCACCAGTTTCTCACCGTGGAATTTTCCACCGCGTTTCTCGCTAAACATCTTGCCGGAATGGAAGCAATGCTGCATCCGGTTGTGCGCGCAGCCATTCAAAATTCTTACAGCGCTCCGGCCACGCATGCCACCGTGCGGCTCACGGCCGCGCAACAGCAACTGATTTCCACGCTGCGCCAGCCACCGGTTTACGCGGCGGCACAGGCCTTATGGTATCAGTGCAAAGCGCTGGAACTCGCCGTGACATTTTTTTTGCAGCCGCCGCCGGAGACGGAAATGTTTTGTTCACGCCAGCAGCGCGTCGCGCAGGAACGCGTCGAACAGGTGATTTTTTTGCTGAAGCAAAATCTTGCCGCCCCGCCGACGTTGGAAGAGTTGGGCAAAAAAATCGGTTGCAGCCATTTTTATTTAAGCCGGATTTTTTCCGCGCAAACCGGTCACACCATCACGCAACATTTGCGCGAACTGCGGATGGAACGCGCGGCGGAACTGCTCAAAGCCGGTGAACACAACGTCACTGAGACCGCACTGGAAGTGGGTTACAACAGCTTGAGCCATTTCAGCGCCGCGTTTCATGAAACATTTGGCTGCTGTCCCGGTTTGTATCCACTGAAAACACCGGCGCAAAAGACGAATTAAATTTTCCTGCGAATCACGCTGGTGGGGCTTGGTTTTCGCTGACAGGTTTGATGACTGGTTTGGGAATGACCGGCGCTTTCGTCGCGCTGTGATCCATCTTCAACCGCACGCCGTCCAAAGTGGAAGTCACGGTTTCGCGACGTTTGTTAATCGTATCGAGCCGCTGGTGCATGGCGGATTTATTGATGCAATACAGCAACGCCGTTTCCTGCGTGACCAGATCATTTTCGTAAGCGCGCACAAGCGATTGTTCAAAACTGTGCCAGCCCGCCGTGCTGCCCGCTTCGATGATATCCGCGAGCCGACGATTGTCGCTTTCACCCAAGCCGATGGCTTCGCGCGAGCGCAGATTGCTGCCCATCAATTCCGTCACGAGTAGACGTCCCCCGCCCTTTTTTGGAACTAGCCGTTGGCTGATGACATAACGCAGTGAACCGACGAGGCGCTCACGCAGTTGCTGTTCCTCGTCTTTCGTGAACATGCCGAGGATGCGGTTGATGGTCTGGCTCGCGCTGATGGTGTGCAGCGTGCTCAAAACCAAATGGCCAGTTTCGCCGGCGGTCAAAGCGATTTCCATCGTGTCGCGGTCACGGATTTCACCGACGAAAATAATTTTCGGTGCCTGCCGTAGTGCCGCGCGCAAGCCATCGGGGAAATTAAAAAAATCCCGGCCCATCTCTCGCTGGCTAAACGTAGCCATTTTGTGCGGATGCAAAAATTCAATCGGATCTTCCAGCGTGACGACGTGAATTTCCTCGGTCTGATTGATCTCGTTAAGCAGCGCCGCCAGCGTGGTCGTTTTGCCGCTGCCCGTGCCGCCGGTAACAAAAATAATTCCATTCTTCTCCTTTACCACCTCACGAAAAACCGGCGGCAGTTGCAGCGCGTCTAGCGAAGGAATTTTCGATTGGAGGCGGCGCAGCACCATCGCGTAGTTACCGTTTTGCTTGTAAACATTGACGCGAAAACGGCAGTTGTCCTGCAACGAATAACTGCAATCGCACGAGCCGTGGTTGTCCAAATCCGTCAACAGGCGCAGATTATTATTGATGATGGCTTTGGCGAGTCCTTCAATGTGCGCGCTCGTCAAGATTGGCGCGGGCGGATCGGAAACGAACGGTTTAATTTTGCCGTGAACCTCCATCTGCGGCGGCCGGTTGGCCACGAATAACAGGTCGGAAATCCCCTCGGCGCTGCCAATCATCGCCGTCAATAAGGCGTCCAGTTCAGTCGTTGAAATAGTTTCCATGCAAGTTGCGCTGATTCTTATCGGAAAATATTTTCAATGCAATTATTTCTCCTGATTTCCTTAATCAGCCATGCGATTGCAATAAAACTCATTTCATTTTCCGCTCGCGCAGCCACAGAAAAATCACCGGCGTCACGATAAGAATGTGGACGAGACTGCTCAACATACCGCCAATCACCGGTGTCGCCAGTGGTTTCATGACTTCCGCGCCGGTGCGCGTGCTCCACAAAATCGGCAGCAGACCGGCAACGATGGTGGCCACGGTCATCACTTTCGGCCGCAACCGCAGCCGCGCGCCATCTTTTACGGCTTGAATTAAATCCGTGTGCGAAAAATTTTCGCAGCGCTCGACCATTTTCCTTTTCACCGCTTCGTCCAGATAAACCACCATCACGACGCCGGTTTGAATCGCCGTGCCGAACAGCGCGATGTAACCGACCCAGACCGCGACGCTGAAATTGTAGCCGAGCCACCATTGCAAAAACACACCGCCGGTCAAAGCGAACGGCACGGCAAGAATGACGTGCGCCGCTTCCTTGAAGCTGTGGTAAACGACGAAGAGCAAAATGAAAATCACAAACAACGCCGCTGGCACGATGACCTGCAACGTCTTCTGCGCGCGAATTTGATTTTCGTATTGGCCACTCCATTCGATTGTCATGCCAGGCGGCAAAGAAATCTCCTCCGCGATGCGCGCCTGCGTTTCCCGCACGAAGCCGGCGAGGTCGCGGCCTTCGACATTCGCCTGCACGAACACGCGCAGGCGTCCGTTCTCGCTGGCGATTTCGCTCGGCCCGACTTCGCGGCTGATTTTGGCGACTTGCGCGAGCGGAATAAATTTTCCATCGCCGACGGGAACTGAAATATCGCCGAGCCGTTCAATGTCATCGCGGTCGCCACGTTGAAGGCGCACTTGAATCGGGATGCGCTCACGGCCTTGAATTGCCGTCGAAATATTTTCGCCGCCGATGCCAGCTTCGACGACATCCAGAATATCCTGCGCACGCAAACCGTGATGTGCCATCGCCACGCGGTCGGCCTCAATGTCGAGATACGGTTTGCCCTGCGTGCGCGACGCGGCGACGCCGACTGCGCCGGGAATTGTGCGCACGACGCGCTCAACCTCGAACGCCTTCTTTTGCAGTGCGTCCAGATTGTCGCCGAGAATCTTGATGCCGACCTGTGCACGGATGCCGGTGCTGATCATCAAAATGCGGTTCTCAATCGGCTGCAAAAACCCGGGAATATAGCCGGGCATCTTCGACAATTTTTCTTCCAGCTCCGCGATGAGTTTTTCCTTCGTCATGCCCGCGCGCCATTGCGCTTCCGGCTTGAGCATGATGGTCGTCTCGATCATTTCGATGGGCGCGGGATCGGTCGCGGTTTCCGAGCGACCGAGTTTACCGCCGACCGATTCGACTTCCGGCGTCTGTTTGATGACTGCGTCCTGCCACGCCATGATTTTTTTTACTTCCGTAAGCGACGTGCTCGGCAGCAACACCGGCATGAACAGCAAACTGCCTTCATTCAACGTCGGCATGAATTCGCTACCCATCCCGCGCGGAAGCTTGGCGGCCAATTGCGGGTTCACGGAGTGAATTTTTTCAACAATGGGTTTGGGCACACCAAACGCAAGTGCCAGCGCGACAACCAAACAAATCAGGGCCAAACCGAGAACGGTTTTACGGAAGCGCAGAGCCAAATCCAAAAGTGGATTGTAAATCGCCAGCAGAACTTTCATCAGCGGATTAGAATCCTCCGAGTGAAACGGCCCGCGAATGAACGTTGCGCACAGCGCCGGCACAAGCGTGATGGCGAGAATTGTCGAGCCGAGCATCGCGAAAGTTTTTGTGAAAGCGAGTGGGTGAAATAATTTTCCTTCCTGTCCGCTCAAAGCAAACACCGGCACGAACGCGAGAATGATGATGACCATCGCAAAGAAAATTGGCCGGCCAACTTGTTGCGCCGCTTCGAGTGTGACTTGCAGCGATTCGGCCTGGTTCAAGCGTGAACCTTTCTTCGTTTCTGCCTGTTCGCAATGACGGATGGCATTTTCGGCCATGACAATACCCGCATCCACCAGCACGCCGATGGCGATAGCGATGCCGGCAAGCGACATGATGTTCGACGTGATGCCGAACTGATTCATCAAAATGAACGAGAATAAAATCGAAAGCGGCAGCGGCAGTGTGACGATGAGAATGCTGCGAAAGTGAAATAGAAAAATGATGATGACGAGCGTGACGAGAATCGCTTCTTCCGTCAGCGCGTGCTTGAGCGTGTCGAGCGTGCGCGAAATCAATTCGCTGCGGTCGTAAAACGATTTGATGCTGACGCCCGGCGGCAGGCTCGGTGAAATCTGCGCAATCTTCGCCTTCACATCGCGGATGACCTGCATCGCATTTTCGCCGGTGCGCATGACAACGATGCCGCCGACAGCTTCGTGTCCGTCAATGTCCAGCGCGCCGCGCCGGAAATCACCGCCGATCTGCACGTTCGCGATGTCCTTGAGATACACCGGCAGGCCGCTATTTTGTTGCAACACAATGTTTTCCAAATTGCCCGCCGACTTCACAAGACCAATACCGCGCACGACAAATTCCATTCCGTTTTCCTCAATCACTTTTCCGCCGACGTTCAGATTGCTCTGCTTGACGGCGTCCATGACGGTTTGCAGCGACACATTGCGGTCGCGCATTTTCAGCGAGGAAACTTCAATTTGATATTGCCGCACGAAGCCGCCGACAGTTGCCACTTCCGCGACGCCGTGAACGGAATTCAACTGGTAGCGCACAAACCAATCCTGCGTGGCGCGCAACTGGCCGAGGTCGTAGCCGCCGTGCGGAGATTTTTTTGGGTCAACGTCGAGGTAGTATTGATAAACCCAGCCGAGGCCGGTCGCATCCGGCCCAAGCTGCGGCGTGACGCCGGCGGGAAGCTGGCTGCCAAGATAATTCAGCCGTTCAAGCACGCGCGAGCGCGCAAAGTAGTTGTCAATTTTGTCATCGAAAATAATTGTGACGAGCGAGAACCCGAACATGGAATTCGCACGGACAGTTTTCACACCGGCGAGTCCTTGTAAATTCACCGAGAGTGGATAAGTAACTTGGTCTTCAACTTCCTGCGGGCTGCGGCCAGGCCAGTCGGCAAAGACGACAACTTGGTTTTCGCTCAAGTCGGGAATCGCGTCCACCGGCGTGCGATACACCGCGCGCACGCCAAAACCAACGAGCAGCGCGACACCGCAGATGACGAGGAAGCGATTACGCAGCGACCATTCGATGATGCGATTGATCATAAAATTATCTCCCGCCCTTGATTTGCGCCTCAGCATCAATCAACAAATTACCGTTGATGACCACTTTGTCACCGTCGTCGAGACCAGCCAGCACCTCGGCATATTCATCACCCATGCGACCGAGCGTCAGTTTTTTTGGCGTGTAGTAGCCAACACTTTTCTCGACATAAACAATCGGATTACTGTCGCGCGCAATCACGGCGCTGCGCGGGACGGTCAGGACTTCCGGAGTCGTCGTAGCAATGTGCGATTCGGCGTGGAGATTGTTGAAGAATGCTTTTCCCTCAAAGCCGGGCACTTCGACTGGCGGGTTAAGAATTTCCGCGCGAATTTTTGTGCTGTCGCTCATGTCGTCCAAATCGCGGTCAGCAAATGTCTGGGAGCTGTGTTGCCGGATTTGCGCCGAATAAATTTTATCCGGCACAGCAGGCAATGTGACTTCAAGATTCTGGCCCGTCTTGAGCCACGGCAAATCGCGTTCATAAACGTCGAATACGAACCACGCGGCGGTCGCGGAATTTTTCTGGATGCGACCGATGACGTGAATCGTGTGCGTGATGGTGCGGCGCTGGATGGTTTCCGTCTGCACGTTGATAGCGCTTACGCTATCGGCGTTGAGCGCAACCATATTGGTGTCGCCAGTCGCATCACCTTCATAAACCGGCACTAGATTCATACCGCAAATCGGGCACTTGCCCGGTTGGTCGGACTTGATCCACGGATGCATCGAGCTCTGGTAATACAGAATTTTGCGACCGCTCGCCGCCGCCGCGGATGCAGGTGAATGGCTTTTGGCCATCCACACCACACCCGCACCGACGACCACCACGAGCAACACAAATAGAATTATTTTGTGTTTCATGATTTTGTATCGGTTAATGGCTCATTCCAGAAAAACAGCCGCCTGGCATCATCGCGGGAGCTTTGGACTCGACGCTGGCCGCCGCAGCGTTCGTGTTTGCGCTTACATAGACCGGCACCAAATGCATGCCGCAAATCGAACAATCGCCTGGCTTGTCTGCCTTGATCGACGGATGCATCGGACAAGTGTAATACGCTATTTTCTGGCTGGCGGGAGCGGCATCTGCCGCCATTGCATGATTTGTTGCAAACCACATCAAACCGCCGCCTAACACCGCTGCCAACGTGACCGTCAGAATAATTTTTGTTTTCATAAATATTTAATCTTCGTTTTTTGGTTGCTGTCGTCTGTGCGCGACAAAAAATTTCAGGGAAAATTCACGGGCACAAAATCCGTGGAACAAAGGAAATATCCGCAACGCGCCTACTCAAGGCACACCACGGGCTTTAAATAAAAAGAATCAAATGAGCCGGACGCAGTTGCGCGCGAAAACCGGCACAACGCTGGCGGACAAGGAAGCGGGGATGTTCGGAGAAATGGAAACCGTTTCAGTATTCGTCAAAACCCAAACCGATAATACCGGAATGGAAGAGACGATTTCATTTTGCGAGCCTGCGGGAACGGTAGCCGCGACCGGTTGAGGAACTGAAGCTTGTTTGGCCGCGCAACAACTCATTTTGCCACCGCAGCCACAGTCATGCTTCGCGACGCTCGCGCTGGGAACCAATGTGCACTGCGCCGCCACCTGTCCCAAAATCAGGAACAGGCCGCAAAGGAGTGTCAGCGCTATCTTCACAATCTAGTTATCGCACATCCGGAAATCGTATGCCGGACATTTTTTGGCATTCAAACGTCAGTTTTTGCCAGCCGTATCGGCCTGACGAATCTTGACGATGAACTTGTTCGGGTCTTTGTCGAAATCCTTTTTGCAGCTCTTGCAGCACAATTTTACTTCCTGACCCTGATAGGTGAACACATACGGTCCGCCCATGTCGCCGCCTAGTTTTTCGCCGGACACGGGACAGGTCGTCAGCTTATCGGGCGTGGGTTTGGCGTCATCGGCGCGCAGCGTGAGATTTGCGGCAAGAATGATTCCGGCAATGATAGCGAGCGTTTTCATAGTCTTGATGTGACCGCAAACTCGCACAAACCGTTCAAGTGCGCCAGCGGATTTTCGGCAACTGAGTTTTCAACCTTCCAGTTGCGCCAGCTCCGCACCCGCTTTTTCCCATTCGCTGTTCGCCGCTTCCAAACGATCCGTCACCTGCGCCAGCTCGCGATTGATCTGCGTCGCGCGACCGCCGGAATGATACGTCTCCGGTTTTTCCAACTCCGCCGCGTAATCGCGCTCCTTCGCTTCGAGGTCGGCGATTTCTTTTTCCAAAGCCGCGATACGCTTCTGGATTTCCGATTTTTTATTCGAGCGCGCCTGTCGCTGGGCAGCTTCCAAACGCTTCTGTTCTTTGCGATCCACCTGCGCGACGACCGGTCGGCTGACCACGCTACCGAAGCTCGAACTCGTCAGCGCCGCGCGTGCCGATTGCGCCGTCTTGTCCAAATAATATTGGTAACCGCCGCCAAAATGTTTCAGCGTGCCCGCCTCGACGCGGACGACGTGCGTGGACAGCGCGCGGATGAAATGCACATCGTGGCTGATGAAAACCAGCGTGCCTTGATATTGCTTCAACGCTTCAATGAGCGCATCAACGCTCGCCAAATCCAGATGCGTCGTCGGCTCGTCCATCAACAACAGATTCGGCGGATCGAGCAGCAATTTCACCAGCGCGAGCCGGCTTTTTTCACCGCCGCTCAACACGCTGACCGGTTTATAAATGTCGTCGCCGCGAAATAGAAAACTACCGAGCACCGTGCGAATCGCCTGCTCCGTGATGCGTTGCGGCGTGTCCAGCGCTTCCTGGAAAACGGTGTTTTTCGGATTCAACATCGCCGCGCGATGCTGCGCGAAGTAGCCAAACTTCGCGTTGTGACCGAGCTTGTGTTCGCCGGATTGCGGCGTGAGCACTTGCGCCAGAAGTTTCAGCAAAGTGGATTTGCCCGCGCCGTTTGGGCCGACGAGCACGATGCGCTGATCGCGTTCGACTTCAAAATCAATACCGTCGTAAATCAGTTTTTCGCCGTAGCCGAACTTGATTTTCTCCAGCGTGATGACGCGTTGACCGCTGCGCTGCGGTTGCGGAAAACGAAAACCCATCGTGGATTCCGGGCCGTCGGGAATCTGCACCATGTCTTCCTTGATGCGCTCAATCTGCTTGCGCTTGCTTTGTGCCTGCGAGGCCTTGCTCGCCTTCGCGCCAAAGCGGTCGGCAAATAATTGCAGCCGATCAATGTCGCGCTGTTGCGCTTTGGCTGTCGCAATCAACGTCGCCTCCATCGCCGCGCGTTGCACCAAATACTCATCATAGTTGCCGGTGTAACGCATGATTTTTGCCGCACGCAGTTCCGCGATGTGCGTGCACAGATTGTTCAAAAATTCGCGATCATGCGAAATCATCAGAATCGCGCCGGGATAATATTTCAGATAATCCTGAAACCAGATGAGCGTTTCGAGATCGAGATGGTTCGTCGGCTCATCGAGCATCAACAAATCCGGTTCCTCCGCCAGCAACCGCGCCAGATGCGCGCGCATGATCCAGCCGCCGGACATTTCCTTGGCCGGACGATCGTGATCCGACTGCTTGAAACCGAGGCTCGCGAGAATCTGTTTTACCTTCGCGATGAATTGGCCGTCGTGTTCGTGTTCAGGGGTCACGGCGACTTCCATCACCGTTTCGTTGCCCGCCGGTTCGCTTTCCTGCGGCAGATAGCCAACGCGCGTGCCGCGAATGAACGACACGGTGCCACCATCCGGTTCCTCTTTGCCAAGAATGATTTTGATGAGCGTGGATTTGCCCGCGCCATTCGGCCCGGTGATGGCGATGCGGTCGCCCGACATGATGTTGAACGAAACGTCGTCAAACAATTCGCGTCCACCAAATGATTTAGAAAGTCCGGCTACGGTTAACATGTAAAATTTATAAAATGGTAGGGCCGCGCGGCGGCGCGGCCCAAAATAATCGGACGAGCGGCAGCTCGCCCCTACTTTGCTTTGTTATTTCGGTTTCAATTGCGGGAACAAAATAACATCACGAATACTTTCCTGGCCGAGGAGCATCATGCACAGGCGATCAATGCCGATGCCGATGCCGCCGGCGGGCGGCATGCCGTGTTCGAGCGCGACGAGAAAATCCTCGTCCAGCTTCTGCTGTTCGCCGCCGGCCTGATGTTCCAGCGTGGCGCGCTGCTGAATCGGATCATTCTGCTCGGTGTAACCGGGCGAAATTTCCTGACCGTTGATGCAGCACTCGAAAACCTCGACGGTCGTCGGGTCGTCGGGCGAAAGCTTGGCGAGCGGCACGAGTTCCTTGGGCAGATGCGTGACGAACAATTTTTTAACGCCTTGTGGGATTTCCATAATCCAAAGGGCAAAAACCTTCATCCGGGACGCTGTTCGTATCATTTTTATAATAACGATAGATTTGGCCGGTTTGCTTGTTAAAAATAAAATCATTCCCGATACCGTGCCACATTTCAAAACTGCTAGTATAAGATGTTAGGATTTTTGTCTCGCCAGTTCTTCGGTTGCATTGCCACATAACCTGCCCGTCCGACCCTGTGTGGAATTCATATTTCTGAATGTGCTCGTAAAGGAACAACGCACACAACACGACACCAACAAGGAACCCAACCCAGAACCGATTCAGTTTTTCCATAAAGGTTTTCATTTGTTTGAATGGACAGACAATGCCGATTTATTTTGGTTTCAATTGCGGAAACAGGATAACATCCCGAATACTTTCTTGTCCAAGCAACATCATGCAAAGCCGATCAATCCCGATTCCAATTCCGCCAGCCGGAGGCATTCCGTGTTCAAGGGCAATCAGAAAATCTTCGTCTAGTTTTTGTTGTTCGCCGCCGGCTTGGTGTTCCAGAGTTGTGCGCTGGGCAATCGGGTCGTTTTGCTCGGTGTAACCTGGTGAGATTTCCTGCCCATTGATGCAACACTCAAAAACTTCAACAGTTGTCGGGTCGTCGGGTGAGAGCTTGGCGAGCGGCACGAGTTCCTTCGGCAGATGCGTGACGAACGTGGGCTGAATCAAAGTCGGCTCGATGAATTTGGAGAACACGGCGTTCGCGACTTCAAAATCTTCAAATTCCTTCCCGATTTCCGCGCCCATGTCGTGCGCTTTTTGACGGCGTTCGGCGGCGGAAATGGTGAACCAATCCGCGCCGCATTTTTCCTTGATGAGGTCGTTATATTTCACGCGCCGCCACGTAGTGAGGTCAATCGTGCGAGAAACTTTGCCTTCAGCATCCTTGAATTCAATGACGTGTGTGCCGAGAACTTTTTGCGCGACATGCTTGATGAGCGACTCCACCGTTTCCATCATCGTGTTGTAATCGCCGAACGCGCAATACGCTTCGAGCATCGTGAATTCCGGATTGTGCCGGCGCGACAGACCTTCGTTACGGAAGTTTTTCCCAATCTCGAACAGTTTATCAATGCCGCCGACGAGCAGGCGCTTGTGGTAAAGCTCCAGCGCGATACGCAGATAAAATTCGCAGCCGAGCGCGTTGTGAAAGGTCTTGAACGGTTGCGCTGCCGCGCCGCCGGGAATCGCTTGCATCGCGGGTGTTTCGACCTCGACGTATTTGCGTTCGTGGAAAAAATTCCGGATCTCGTGTATGATCGCGCTGCGCTTGAGCATGACGTCTTTCACGTCGGGATTGGCAATCAAATCAAGGTAACGCTGACGGTAACGGATTTCCGTGTCTTCGAGGCCATACCATTTCGCCGGCGGCGGGCGCAGGGATTTGGCGAGGATGGTGAAGGCTTCGAGCTTCACGCTCGGCTCACCGGTTTTCGTGCGAAATAAAGTTCCCGTGACGCCAACAAAATCGCCGAGGTCGAGGTGCGTAAAAATATTGAACTGCTCGTCGCCGAGCACATTTTTCTGCGCGTAAACCTGGATGCGCCCGCCCTGGTCGCGCACGTCGATGAACATGGATTTGCCCATGTCGCGGTGCGCCGTGATGCGGCCAGCGACGGACACGCGATGACCCTCGGGCAGCGCACCGGAATCGAATCCGCTGCGGGCGGTATTGCATTCGGTGTCGGGCGTGAATTTGTTCGCGAACGGAAAAATGCCTTTGGCTTCAAGCGATTTGAGCTTGGCCTTGCGCTGTTCGATAAGTGAATTCGTGTCTTCCATAAAAACGTGCGGCGGTCATTAAAGCATATTTTGCGACCGGAAACCAAGAAGCAAAACGGCCATGCCCGGCAATCGAAACTTGCCTTGAATCCGGTTGCGCCTAGCATTTGAAAAACGTTGAGTCATTTAATCGCATGATCCGGTCATTTGCATTCACAACCCAAGGCAAGCTGCACACGAAAGACGTGGAGCCGTTTCTGATGCCGACGCTGCTGGCGGACACGAATCTTTTTCTCTGGGTTGATTTGGAGAAACCGACTGCGTTCGAAAACAAGGAAGTGCTCGAACAAATTTTCCATTTCCATCCACTCTCCATTGAAGATTGCGTCCAGCCAAGTCCGTCGCCGAAGGTCGAAGAATATTCACCGAAGGAAGAAGACATGTTCACGCCGTATCTCTTCATGGTGATTCACGCCGTGGATTACAACCGCAAGGACGGGTGTTTTGGCACGAGCGAACTGAATTTTTTCCTCGGAAAAAATTTTCTGGTCACTTACCACGACGAATCGCTGCGGAGCGTTACCAACATCGAGGAACGCGCCTTGAACGGTTCCATGAACATCGCGCGCGCGCCTGACCGGCTGGCGCATTCGCTCCTCGATAATCTCGTGGATAACTACAAGCCCGCGCTGGACGAACTCTCTCTGGAAATCGCGGAACTGGAACAACTCGCCTTCAAGAAACCGAGCAAGGACACGCTCAATAAAATTTTGCAGGTGAAGAAGGAAGTGTTGCATCTGCGCCAGATCATCGGTCCGCAACGCGAAGTTCTCGGACGTTTCGCCGCCGGTGAATTCAAACTCGTTCGCCCGCATCTCGTGCCCTATTTCCGCGACATCTATGATTCGCTGTTTCACATCGGCGAAATGGCGCACGGCTACGCTGATTCGCTGACGGGCATCTTGCAGGTTTATTTGAACATGTCTTCCAACCAGACCGGCGAGGTCGTGAAGTTACTTACGCTCATCACCGTCATCACGACACCGCTGATGATGATCGGCACTTGGTATGGCATGAATTTCAAAGACATGCCGGAGCTGGATTACAAACACGCCTATCCCATCGCCGGCGTCTGCATGATTCTTTCCACGCTGGGAACCTATCTCTATTTCAAGATGAAGAAATGGTTCTGACCGCCCGCCGCGTCAGAGGTGGAACCAGTTGTATTGGCTGGAGAAAATTTGCCTGTCAGTTGCAATCTCCATCGCCAGCATGAACAACAGCAGCGCACCGAGCGCAAAAAACTTATGGCGCTCGGAAATTTTCTTCAGCAATTGATCAAGACCACACGCGAATAAAATCAGAAACGGGATCAACGCGCCGAGCAACAGCCGACCGGAAACAAAAAACGGATGCTCGCGCGATGGGTAGAAGCAATCTTGAAAATCATATCTCACCGACAACCACGCGAAGAAAATCAATAACGCCACGAAACTGGCGAATGCCAGCCACAGCGCAGTTCGTTGTGGCGCGGAAAATAAATTTGGCCGACGCAATAAAATGTTCAGCGCGAAAAACAATAAAACCAGCGTCGTCAAAACGTAAATCAAATCGACCACTGGATTGGCTAGCGGCTGACGATGCCACAATAATTCGCCCTGCCAGAAAGTCGCGAGATTTCCTTTAAGAAAAAACCAGAAGCCGGACGGCGTGAAAATCGGATGATGAAACCATTCAGCAAACGGCTGTTGCGTCCAGTTGAGAAAATGAATTTTGGCCGCCGAGCCGGTGAAGTCGCCGAAATTGGTTTTGCACCACGCCATCCAGCCGATTACCGGCAAGCCCGCGCAGAGCAATAAAAAATACAGCGCCGGAGCGGACGGCTGCATTTTTCCCGCGCGCGCCAGCCGGAAAAATATCAGCGCGATAAAAATTCCGGCGACGGCGAGCAGCGGTAGATTGCTGATTTTCGTCAGAAAGGTTGCGGCCAAGGCGAGGCCGACCGCCGCAGAAATTTTCGCGGAAGGAATTTCCGCATCCCGAAAATTAAGCAGCAACACAAACGCCACCCCAAAAGTCAGCGGCGAAAAAATATCGTTGTTGATGGCATAAAAAGTTGTTTGCGGCAGAAACGCGATGAGCGCGGGCACGGCAACGCGGATAAAATAATTCTCGGGAAAAACTTTTTTTGCCGCCCGCCAGCCAAGCCAAACAAGTGCAGCGACGAGTGGCACATTCAAGAATCGCAGCCAATAAAGCAGATGCACGCCGTCGAGTCCGAGCATTTTTCCCAGCTGCCACCAAGCGCCCGCCGCGCTGTAATAAAGCGGCGGTGACGCGGCTTCATGATTTTGAAAATGACTTTGGTAGCCATCGGATTTGGCGATGAGTTTTTCGCGCACGTCGGCCATGGGCAATTTCCACGGCGGCGGCGGGATAACGGGCAATGCCGGTGTCCACAAAAATTCCGGCGTGCCGTAGATGACCATGAACGGCAAGGCTTCGGCGTTTGGCGGCGTGAGCGCGCGCGGAATTTTGCCCTGCGAATAATTTACGACAAGATCAAAGTGCATCTGCTCATCCACGTTGCTGAAGAACGGGAGTGCGGCGGAAAAAATAAAAACGTGCGCGGCGGCGAGCAGGCACAGCAGCAAAATGATTTTGCGCTCGCTGGCGTCAGGTTGGGCGGCGGTTGCGTTCACGGACTAGCGGAAAGTTAAACGGCGGCGCACGCAGTTCAAAGAAATTCCCAATGCGAAAACATCGCGGCCTGACCGCACGGCGAGCCGTTTTCGGAAAGCAGATTCCAGACGGTCGCGCGGGAAATCCTGAACCGACGACCATTTTTGGAAATGCGCACGCCGGAATAATCATCAATGAATCCGCGCGCGGTTACAGCCGCGAGCAGACGCGCGCGTTCCTCGCGGTTGGGCGCTTCGGCGGTCAGGCGCGAGGGCGTGCGCGTGAGTTCGGCCCACGACATTTCCCAAAGCGCGAGCGCGGTCGCGTTCCCGTAATTCAAAATCGGGTCGGCTTCCGTGCCGTGCGCAACAAGGACGAATGGCGCATGAAAAACTTTTTCTGTGAATTCTTCTGGCGAAAAGCTTCCCGGCAGTAGATCGCGGCCGGTAAAATGTTTCAGGCTGCGCGCAATGATTTGCGTTTGGGCGCTGACGGATTCGCTTTGCCAGATTTCGTTCACATGCTGATGGTGAATTTTTCCGGCGCGCGCGGCAATGTGTTTTGCAGGCTGGCGGAGCAATTTTGTTTCAGGTAAATTGCGCGCGAAATCGTAAAAATTTTATGGCTGCAAAAATTGAAATTCCCAACGAACTGAAACAGGAATTGCCGCAAAATAAGTGGGGCAAAATCCTCGGCGCAACGCCCATTGTGATGACGGTCATTGCGACGATGCTCGCCGGTCTCGCGTCGAGCGAGATGACCAAAGCGCAATATGACCGTTCAGCGGCGGCGCAACTCCAGTCCAAGGCGGGCGACCAGTGGAGTTTTTATCAGGCCAAGAAATTGCGCAGCGCTTCGGCGCGCAATTCGCTCGATCTGCTGGCGGCGACGGTGGATATCACGCCGCTGACGGCGGAAGTTTTGCCCAAGGTTGACGAGGCAACGGTGACGGCGCTGGTGAAAACCGAATTGCCGCCGGCTACGCCCGCGAAATTCGATGACGCGGTCAACAAAGCCATCACGGATGTCGCGAATTCTGCGCCGGAAGCGGAAACCACCGCCGCGCTGGTGAAAATCAAACCGGCGGTGCTGGCCGATTCTTTGACCGCCGCGAAGGCGGCCGCCGATGCGTTTGACAATGCGACGAAGCCGGTCAACAAGACCGTGGACAAGCTGGACGACTCGCTGATGACCGGCGACAAAAATGTGTTCCGCAGTTTTTCCGCCGCGCGACTGCGCTACACGGCAGCGCGCTACGACGCCGAGGCAAAATTAAATCAAGCGGTGGCGAACATCTATGAGTTGCAGGTGCGCCAGAATAATTACACCGCCGAGAAACACCACAAACGCAGCGCAAAATTTTTCTACGGCATGCTGGCGGCGCAATTGGCGGTGATCATTGCCACGTTCTCCATCGCGGCGCGCCAGAAAAGTTTTCTGTGGTCGATAGCCGCCGCTGCGGGTCTCGCAGCGGTGTCCTTCTCGGTTTACGTTTATCTTTACGTTTAAAACGCATTGCAAAATAAGGCCGGAACTGATGTCTCAGTTCCGGCCTTTTGATTTTTCTGCGACGGATTATTCGCTGACGGTGATGGCTTTCGGTTTGGCTTCTTCAGCCTTGGGCAACGTGACGGTCAGGATGCCGTCCTTGTATTGCGCCTTCACTTTGTCGCCGGAAACCGCCGCCGGCAAGGTGAGCGCACGGGAAAATTTTCCGTAATAACGCTCCTGCCGATGAACTTCCGTGTCTTCATGAACCGTCTCCGTTTTGCGTTCGCCGGAGATGACCAGCGCGCCGTCGTGCAGCGAGACTTCGATGTCTTCGCGCTTCATGCCGGGCAATTCCACGCGCACGCTGAAGCTGTCTTTGTCTTCATGCACGTCGAGCGCGGGCGCCCAGGCGGTCAGCGGGGCTTCAAACAGCCGGTCGAGTTCATCTTGCAAGTTGCTCAGCCGGCCGAAAGTCGGCCAAGCCACGGGACGTGAATATTGTATCAGTTTCATATTTTATTTTCCTTTCGGTTAATGGTTAAAGTTGTCGGACAACTCCTATTTAGCTTGCGGAATGCCAACTGATAAAACCGCAGAGAAATCAATGAAATCAATAGTTTTTGAAGATACAAACATCCACCACACACGCGCACTGGAAAATTTTGGCACAGCAAATTGTGCCATCCGCCTGGCAGCACTGGCACGGTTGGCACAACTCTGTTTTCCAAGTGTCATCCGGGTCGGCACATTTTAGTTTTATTTTGCTGATTGCTGGGCGAAGGGATTTGCGCTTGACACCCTGCCCGCTAGAAATCAGCTTCCTTGCTCACAAAAATGAACATCAAATATGGCATCAGCCAGCTCCTCGCGACAGCCGACATTCGCGGTCTGAGCGACCGGCTCAAAATCAACCGGCAATGCCGCGGCTATTCCAGCGCCTGCCACTGGCGTTTTTTTCGGTCGGTGGTTCAAGATTTCAAGCCCAAATCCATCTGCGTGCTCGGCGTCTATTACGGACGGGACATTTCAACTTTAAGCCATTTCATGCACCAATTGTGGGGCGCAAAAGCGGATTGGAAAATCACGGGCGTGGATAAATTTGAAGATAAATTCTGCGACGACTGGCCGGAAGAATTGCGACAAAAAAACTGGCAGGAAGCCGGCTTTGGTCCGGCTCCAAAAATGGAAAATGCACTGAAAAACCTTCAGGCACTCAAATTAGATGGCAACGTGGAATTGGTCGCGTCCAAAGGCGAAGATTTTCTAGCGAACACCACGGCCACTTTTGATTTCATCTACGTGGACACGTCGCACGATTACGAATGCACACTCAACAGCATCCGGCTGGCGCTTAAACGCCTGAAGCCCGGCGGCATCATCGGCGGCGACGACTACTTGGATAGCGAAACTTGGGGCGTTCGCAAGGCGGTGATCGAGGCCTTCACCAAACATGAAGTCTCAGGCTCATGGATTTGGCTGGCAAAAGCTGCCGACGCCCGCCCCGTCAAATAAGTCCGCCCCAAAACATTCGTTAGGAAAGGCGCGAATTCGAATTAACGCCGGAACATCCCCGGCATCGCGCCGCCCATTTTGCCCATCATCTTGGACATCTTGCCCATCTTTTTCATCATCGTCTGCATCTGAAAAAATTTGTTGAGCATCGTGTTCAACTCCGTCACCGTCACGCCGCTGCCCGCCGCGATGCGACGCCGACGACTGGCATTCAAAATTACCGGATTGCGCCGTTCCTTTAGCGTCATCGCGCACACCATGCCTTCCATCCGCTTAAATTCTTTTTCCTGCTTGCCGATATCAATCTGCTTCAGCGCATCGCCGCCGCCGGGAAGCATCTTCATGATACTTTCAAGCGAACCCAGTTTTTTCATCGCGCGCAACTGCTCCAGAAAATCTTCGAGCGAAAATTCACCCTTACGCATTTTTTCTTCCATGCGCTTGGCGTCTTCTTCGTTGACGGTTTCGGCGGCGCGTTCAACCAAACTGACGACGTCGCCCATGCCCAAAATCCGCGACGCCATGCGTTCAGGATGAAACGGTTCGAACTCGTCCAATTTTTCTCCGACGCCCGCAAACTTAATCGGTTTACCTGTGACCGACTTCATGCTCAACGCCGCGCCGCCGCGCGCATCGCCATCGAGCTTGGTCAAAATGGATCCTGTAATATTTAGCGCTTGGTCAAAATGCGTCGCGACGTTCACCGCTTCCTGACCGGTCGCCGCATCAAGCACGAGCAGGATTTCCTGCGGCTTCACTAGGTCGCGCAGGCGGACGAGTTCCTGCACGAGCGGCTCGTCAATTTGCAAACGTCCGGCAGTATCGAAGATGACGACGTTGCAATTATTTAACTTCGCGAAATCCAGCGCCTCGCGTGCGATTTTCAAAACATCCGTCTCGCCGCGTTTGATAAACACCGGCACTTCCACCTGTTTGCCCAATGTTTCCAACTGATCCATCGCCGCCGGGCGATACACGTCCGCCGCCACGAGCAACGGCGCGCGGCCGTGTTTTTTCAGGAGTTTTGCGAGTTTGCCGCTGGAAGTAGTTTTGCCAGCGCCGTGCAAACCGACCATCATCAGACACGTCGGATTGCCGGACAAATTTAAGGCGGCATTTTGCGAACCAAGCAAATCCGTCAGTTCATCACTGACAAATTTGATGATTTGCTGACCGGGCTGGACACTGGCAATGACTTCGGCGCCGAGCGATTTTACTTTGACGCGCTCAATGAAATCGCGCGCGACCTTAAAATTCACATCGGCCTCGAGCAGCGCCATCCGCACTTCGCGCAAGGCGTCGCCGACGTTGCTCTCGGAAATTTTCCCGAGGCCGCGCAAGTTCTTGAAGGCGTTCTGGAGCTTGGTGCTTAACGAATCGAACATCCGGCCAGATTAAATCAAAATCACCGGCCGCACAAATTCAAAGGCAGGCCGCACACTAACATATTTTTGAAAGCGCGCGGATTGACAAGCGCACCGCGACATGGCTTAATACGCGTCCATTTCGTGGTAGGTTATCCAAGTGGCTAAAGGGTGCAGACTGTAAATCTGTCGGCTTACGCCTTCAATGGTTCGAATCCATTACCTACCACCACTTTCTTTCCATTGGGAGACAATGGAAAGCCATGTTTTAAGCCTGTTTTCTGTTTTTTTACTGTCACGATGATTCCTAACGACATTCCTTTTTATTCGTGTCACTCGAATGTCACTCGTTTTCTGACTTTGCTGGGCTACTTGTTTTTACAGTTGATTGGGCCCCTCTGAACTAGGCCATTGTGGGTGGGATGGTTTTCGGGTAACGAAAGGAAAACCATCATGAAGAAGACCCATCACACGACCGAGCAGA
>Ga0214164_1000289_pt1 | contig 34225 bp, 33 predicted proteins | sample TroBogepilimnion_13_FD_153003 | JGI IMG/M metagenome (GOLD analysis project Ga0214164, IMG submission 153003) | Freshwater microbial communities from Trout Bog Lake, WI - Practice 03JUN2009 epilimnion v4 | ecosystem: Environmental > Aquatic > Freshwater > Lake > Epilimnion/Euphotic zone ...
GCCATAGCTGCTGCCGCTGTCGGAGCCGCCGGTGCGGGCGTATCGGACGGTGGATTCTCGTTCAGCTCCTTCATTTTCTGATCCAACGCCGCACGCGCGGCGGCCTGGGCAGGATTGTCCTGAGCGTGGAGAATCATGCCGCCGCCTAAAGCGAGCGCGCAAATCCAGAGGGGAAATTTGGAAATCTGCATCCCGCCTTCTTACGACAATTCGCCGCCAGAATCAACTGCTTTTGCTGCCGGCAAATATAATTTCCGCCACGCCGAAGGCCACGGACAACACACCAGCGAACGAAAAATTATCGTTCGCACCTCGCCGCGCGACACTTTCACGCGCTGCTGAAGTTCCATCACATTGGCCGCGCGCAATTTTTCAATCGTCCTAATCCCCAACAGAATCGGCCACGCGCACGCGAGCCGCAGACGGAACTGGCCGAACGGCAGCGTGTTCGTGTAACGCCAGCCGGCGGCGAGATGCGACTCTGCCTTGTCCAAATAATCGTGGAACAGCGGCAGAAATTTTTGCGCGTTCACCGGTGAGAGCAAAGTTTCCGGCAGCAACTTCACCTCGTCCAACCGCTGCGTCGGCAAGTAGCAACGGCCATTTTTCAAATCCGCTGGCAGGTCGCGCAAGATGTTCACCAGCTGCAAACCTTTGCCGAAACGGATGCCGTCCGCGATGAATTGTTTCTCGTCCAGCTTCGCGTCGGGAAACAGATGCGCGCGACAAATCTTCGTCCAAAACTCGCCCACGCAACCGGCCACGCGATACGTGTAATCATCCAACTCCGCCGCCGTTTCCAGTGAAATTATTTTTTGATGGGGAAGATTGCCCGTGGCGCTGCCACCGAACCGCCGCAAATCCAGTTCCTGCCCGCTCGTGATGGTCGTCAAAACTTCGCGCACCAATTTCAAATCTGCCGGCGAAAGCGTTTGCAAAATGGCCAGACCGGCTTCGGTCTTTTCGAGCAATAATTTTTCGGCGGATAAATTTTGTTTCTCCGCCAGCGCGCCAAAATTCAGTAGCACCGAACTCTGGCCGAGAATCCGTTCGCGAAGTTTCTGCAACGCTTCGAGCCGTTGCGCGAGCGGAACGATTTCCGTGTCCGCAATCGTGTCCGTCGTGCGCGCGAGCAAGTAGGCGAGGCCGATTTGCGGACGCACACGCGCCGGCAGCACGCGCAACGTCAGATAAAACGAGCGCGAGGTTTGCTTCAACAGGTCGTTGAGCGCTGCGTTCATGAATTACGAAAGCTGTGCCCGCCAACGCGCCAGTTGCTTCGCCACTTCCTTAGTTCCCGGAGCGCCGGTCAGGTTTCGTTTCGCCATTGCCGTTTTCAGATTGAACACGCCCAGCGCATCTTTGCCAAAAGTTTTGTCCACGCTTTGCAGTTCAGCGAGCGTCAGTTGGTTCAACGGTTTGCCAGCTTTTTCCGCCAGCGCCACGACCGCGCCGACGACATGATGCGCGGGTCGGAACGCCATCCCTTTCCGCACGAGATAATCCGCGAGGTCCGTGGCCAGCAACGCCGGATCGCTCGCGGCGGCGGCGCAGTTGGCGGCGTTGACCTTGGTATGCCGCAGCATGGCGGCGAGCAAGCGCGTGGTGGCGCGCACGGTGTCGGCGGTATCAAAGAGGCGTTCCTTGTCCTCCTGCAAATCGCGATTGTAGGTCATGGGCAAGCCTTTCAGCAGCGTGAGCAGCGCCATGAGGTTGCCGACGACGCGGCCGGTCTTGCCGCGTGCGAGTTCGGCGATGTCGGGATTTTTCTTTTGCGGCATGAGCGACGAGCCGGTGGTGTAGGCATCGGCGATCTTGATGAAATTAAATTCCGTGCCGGCCCAGAGAATCACATCCTCTGCCAGCCGCGAGAAATGCACGGCGAGCAGTGCGGCGGTGGAACAAAATTCGATCATGAAATCGCGATCGCTCACGCCGTCCATGGAATTTTGCGTGAGCTGGACTTCGCCGCTGGCATTGACGAAGCCGAGCAACTTGGCGACGAGCTCGCGCTTGAGCGGCAGCGTGGAACCGGCAATCGCGCCGCTGCCGAGCGGGCAGACGTTCACGCGCGAATGGCAATCCCAGAGACGTTCGCAATCGCGTTCCAGCATCTCGACGTAGGCAAGCAAATGGTGCGCGAAGTAAACGGGCTGCGCGCGTTGCATGTGCGTGTAGCCAGGAATAATGACGTCGGCATTTTGTTCGCCGAGCGAAACGAGGGCGCGCTGGAGATCGGCGATCTCGCCGAGCAGCGCGGTAATTTCATCGCGCAGCCAGAGCCGCACGTCGAGCGCGACCTGATCGTTGCGCGAGCGGGCGGTGTGCAGCTTCGCGCCAGCGGGCACGCGGCGGGTCAACTCGGACTCGATGTTCATGTGCACGTCTTCGAGCTCCAGCTTCCACGAAAATTTTCCGGCGGCAATTTCCTTGCCAATTTGATTGAGGCCTTTGGTGATGGCGCTCAACTCCGCGATCGTGAGCACGCCGATTTTTTGCAGCATCGTCGCGTGGGCGATGGAGCCTTGGATATCGTGTTTCCACAAGCGCCAGTCGAAGGAAATGGATTCGGTGAATCGCGCGACGTCGGCAGCCGGGCCGGACGCGAAACGGCCGCTGCGGGAAACAGGAGATTTTTTGTTCATACGCTGACCTGTTTTTAACGCAAACGCGCCGAGCCGCCAAGCCGCAAAGAGTTTTTTTGTTTGGCGTTCGAGTGCAGATATGAAATGTTACCAGCGCAGCATGAGCGAATTCAAATTTGCCTGTCCCGTGTGCGGCCAGCACATGAAGTGTGATGCGTCGCATGGCGGCGCGGTCATGCAATGCCCCACCTGCTTTCAAAACATCACCGCTCCGCACGCGCCCGCTGCTGATTCAAAATTCATCCTGACCGGCACAAAAGTTACGGAGAAAAAAATCAACGTGCGCGGCTACGATCCAGCCACCGGCACGGCGGAACCGGAGAAAAAATTTCCCACCGCCATTCTCGTCGGCGTAATAGTGCTGGTGCTAGCGGCGGGCGCAGCGGTGGTTTTGGTTCGCGGGAAAAACTCCAAGCCAGAAAACTCTGCGACTCCCAAAACCATTGCGGTTATTACGAATTCTGCACCACCGCCCAGGCCTGCACCGGTCGCACCGCCAGCAAACGACACAAATTGGATGATGGTTTTGGACGACGCGGTGACGCCGAACATGACCGCCGCCGGCCGGATTCACGGACAGGATTTTGTGATTGAGCGCGCAAATTTTCAGAACGGCACACTGACGTTGCGCGCCGGCATGCGCGGGCCGATTGAATCCGGCGTGCAAATCAATTTCAGCGGCGCGCAGCCGGAATCGCTCGCCGGCCAGACCATCAACGTCAGCACGAACGCGGACAAAGCCGCGCCGGTGACGTTGCGGTGGAAAGACGCCAGCGGCACGCAAAAAGAAAATTATGATGTCGGCTACGCATTGCGGCTGGAATTCGGCGCGCTGGAAAAAAATCATTTGCCCGGAAAAATTTATTTATGTCTGCCGGACGCGGAAAAAAGTTACCTGATGGGAACTTTCAACGCTGACGCGCGCAAGCCGAAACCCAAGCCGCCGAAAAAATAGTTTTCCCGACAAGCCGCCAAGGCCGCCAAGTTTTCAGCAGGAAAATTGGCTGATAGTTTTTCCCTTGTTCCTAATTTTTATTCCTTCATGAACGTCGAAATCGTCAATACAGGCAGTGAGTTAATGCTCGGTCGTGTTTTGAACACGCATCAACAATGGCTTTGCCGTCGGCTCGCCGACCTCGGCCACGTTGTGACGCGGCAGGTCGCCATCGCAGATACTGGCAGCGAAATTCAGACCGCCGTGCGCGAGGCGTTAAGCCGCGCGGATCTGGTCATCACGACCGGCGGTCTCGGCCCGACGTCCGACGACATCACGCGCGAACTTATCGCTGAATTACTCGGCAAAAAACTGGTCGCAAATGCGGAAGTTCTGGCGCACATCGAAAACTTTTTTACCAAGCGCGGTCGTCCGCGCCCGCAAAAAACTGACGTGGAGACATTCGTGCCCGAAGGCGCGCAGGTTTTTTTAAATGCCACCGGCACCGCGCCGGGATTGGCAATGAAGGTTGAGCCAAATCATTTTCGCGCGGATAAAAAACCATCTTGGCTTGTGATGTTGCCCGGCCCACCGCGCGAGTTGCGACCGATGTTTGATGCGTCCGTCGCGCCGTTGTTGAAGCAGGAATTTGCCGATGAAATTTTTATCTGCCGCACGCTTTTGACGACAGGCATAGGCGAATCGCGCGTGCAGGAATTTGTCGAGGCCGACTTGCAGCCGTTCATTCAACGCGGATTGGAGATTGGTTATTGCGCGCGGCCGGGCGCGGTGGATGTGCGGTTGGTTGCCAGCGGCGCAACGGCTGAAAAACTTACGACCGAAGCCGAAGCGGTGGTGCAACAAATTCTGGGCGAAAGTATTTTTGGCCGCGATGACGAGGAAATCGAAAACGTGGTCGTAAAACTTTTGGCGCAAAAGAAAAAAACTCTGGCGCTGGCGGAATCTTGCACAGGCGGTTTGCTGGCGAACCGCATCACGGACGTGCCAGGCGCTTCAGAATTTTTTCTCGGCGGTGTGGTGAGTTACGCCAATTCGGCGAAAGAGAAGTTTCTCGGCGTGCGGGCTGAAACCTTGCAAACACACGGCGCGGTCAGCGAAGCCGTCGCCCGCGAAATGGCTTTGGGCGCGCGGAAAAAATTTAATTCAGATTTTGCCATCGCTATCACAGGCATCGCTGGGCCAAGTGGCGGCACGGCGGAAAAGCCGGTGGGCACGGTTTTCATCGCGCTCGCTTCGGCCAACGGCGTGGAGGTTAAAAAGTTTTTGAATGTGTGGGAACGCGCGACGTTCAAGCAGGTCACAGCGACGCAGGCTTTGGAATGGCTGCGCCGGACGCTTTCTGCTTGAGACGCGATTTTTTTGCGGTAGTTTCCAAAAGTTATGTCCGAGTCATCCGAACCCATTGAAACGCCGCCGCCGCCGAAACGGCGCGGAACGCTTTTGATTGTGGACGATGAGGAAGGGCCACGCATGTCGCTCAAGCTCATCTTCAAGGATAGTTACGATTTGCTGATGGCTGATGATGGGACGAAGGCGATAGAACTCGCAGCCGCCAATGACATTGATGTCGCCATTCTCGACATCCGCATGGCGGGCATGTCGGGAATTGAAGTTTTGGAACGCTTGCGGTTCGTGCGTCCGAATCTCGAGGCCATCATGATTACGGCGTTTGAGACGACGGACACCATGCGGCAGGCGTTGCGTTTGCGCGCGTGCGACTACATCAACAAGCCATTCGATCTTGCGACCATTCGCAACGCGGTTGGTCAGGCGATGCAGCGGCGTGTGCTGGAAAGCGAAATTCACAATAGCGCGGAAAAAGTCCACGAGCTACTTTCAGAATTACAAAATCAAAAAGTCGAAGAACAAATTGCGCAAACGCGCGGCGATATTTACGCCAGCATCATTCACGACATCAATGGTCCGCTTTCAGTCAGTTTTGGCTTTGTGCAACTGCTCAATAAAAAGCTGAGCAAAAATCTCAAGTTGGAGTTGGAAGATTTGGAATTCATCAAGGAGCGGCTGGGTTCCGTGGAGCGGCAGATGAGTAATTGTATTGAGATTCAACGCCGTTATCTCGGTTTTCTCCGCCGGCAAAATAATGATTCCGCGACGACGGGCGTAAATCATTTGTTGCACGACCTCGAGCAGCTTGTGCGCGTGCATCCGAGCTTGCAGGAAAATGAATTCCGCCTCACGCCGCTCGCCGGCGAAGTCAGCGTCAAGGTTAATGGCACGGATTTAATTCAGATTTTGCTCAACCTTACGGTCAACGCGTTTCAATGCACACCGACGCCGCACCGCGTGGAAATCGGCGGCGAAGTGCTGGGCGCACCGCTCGACCTCACGCAGTTCAAGGACGGTCTGCACGACCGGCTGCTCAACGTCGAGGGCATGGAAAACACGGTGCCGCTCGTGAAACTCTGGGTGCGCGACACCGGCCCCGGCATTCCGACCGAAGTGCTACCGAAAATTTTTGATCCGTATTTCACCACCAAAGGTCCACGTCAGGGAACTGGCCTCGGCTTGAACATCGTTCAACGGCTCGTCAAAGCGGCCAATGGCGCGCTGCACGTTCACACTGTCGCTGGCGAAGGGACGACCTTCACGGTTTATTTGCCGGGAGCGAAACTCGCAAAATAACTTTTAAAGTCATGCGCGCCAAAAAAATTATTCCGCTAATAATTTTTGCCGCGTTGACGTTGGCCGCGCGTGCTGGCGAAACTTTTCCCACGCTGCAAGTTGGCAGTGAAACTTACAGCAATGTCACCGTCACCAGCGTCAGCAAGACGGATATTTATTTCACCTACGCCGACGGCATGGCGAATATAAAAATCAAAAAACTGTCCCCGGAATTACAGGAACATTTCAATTTCAACCCCGAGCTGGCGCAGGCGATCGAACTGAAACAGGCCGCCAATAAAGCGAAATATCACACACAACTCCTGCAACAGCCGGACGCCCATCCGCCCGACATGTCGCGCGATTCGGTTGCGCGCACCGGGGAAACGCCGCCACTTTGGGGCAATGACTTTCCCACCGCACTACAACGGGCACAGGCGGAAAAAAAGTTGGTGCTACTCAATTTTGCCGGTTCGGACTGGTGCGAGTGGTGCATAAAGTTCGATCAGGAAGTTTTGGTCACTGACCGCTTTACGAGTTATGCGGCAAAAAATCTGGTGATGGTGAAGGCGGATTTTCCACGCAAGACCGCACAAGACGAAATCTTGAAACACAATAACGCTGCACTGAAGCAAACGTTTCATGTAGATGGCTTCCCGACTTACATTTTGCTGAACGCCAACGGCGATGAGCTGGGACGACAAGCCGGCTATCTCCCCGGCGGTCCAGACGCCTTCATCAAGGAACTGGAAATGTTTGCACACCACTAAAAAAACACCGTTTGAGCTGACGCCCAAACGGGTTTTTTGTTTCTGCGGATAAATTAATTTCCTAAATACTCGCGCGGATCCGTGACCTTGCCGGTCAAGGCGCTCGCCGCCACCGTCGCAGGGGACGCGAGGAACACTTTCGATTCCTTGTCGCCCATGCGGCCAGGGAAATTGCGGTTCGTCGCGCTGATGCAGTTGATGCCGGACTTGTTGATGCGGCCGAAGGTGTCCACGGGACCGCCAAGGCACGCGGCGCAGCCGGCGTTTTCCGTCATCTGCACGCCTGCGTTCACGAGCACGTCCCAGATGGTGGTGTTGCCCCAGTAAGTGGACTGCAGATCGCGCACGATCTCCGGCGTCGCGGGCACGCCAAACGTGTCGATGACAACTTTCTTGCCGCGCAGCACGCGGGCGAATTCCACGAAGTCGCTCGTCTTGCCGCCGGTGCAGGAACCGACATAGGCGCGATCAAGCGGTTGGTTCATTTCCTTCGCCTTCTTCCGTTGGCCTGGATCAGGATGGCACGCGACGGTCGGTTCGAGCTTGCTCAAATCCACGACGAGTTCGTAAACGAATTTTTCGTTTTTGTCGCGGGCGACGGGTTCGTAAGTGGATTTTGTTCCATTCAATTTCACACGCGCATCGACGTATTCCGCAGTGCGGGCATCGAATTCAAAGATGCCGTTCTTGCCACCCGCTTCGATCGCCATATTTGCGATGGTCATGCGGTCGTCAATTGAGAGATTCAACGCGCCTTCGCCGTCGAACTGCATCGCGCGATACGTCGCGCCGTCGAAACCGATTTCACCGATGCAATGGAGGATGATGTCCTTCGCCATCACGCCCGGCTGCAATTTGCCTTCGAGGCGGAAGTGCATCGTCTCGGGAACCTTCAATAGTAATTTTCCCGTGCCCATCACGAAACCCGCGTCAGTGTTGCCGATGCCGGTGGCGAACTGGTTGAATGCGCCCGCCATGCAGGTGTGCGAATCCGTGCCGAAAAGAATTTCGCCGGGACGCGTATGGCCTTTCTGCGGCAATGCCGTGTGGCAAACGCCCGCGTAACGCGAACCGTATTGCTTCTTCATGTTGCCCTTGACGGCATCGAAAACCCAATGACCGTTCTGGTCATCAATCACGTCGTAAAAATACTCGATGCCCTGCTCGCGCGAAAAATCGCGGAGGATGTCCACGTTGCGGTTGGACTTCGAGTCGGCGGTGAAAATGTAATGGTCAGGGATGATGACAATTTTCTTTTTGTCCCAGACTTTCGCGGCCTGACCGAATTCGCGTTTGAACACGCCGATGGTGCCCGGTCCGCAAACGTCGTGCGTCATGAGCACGTCGGCATTCACCCAGATGTTGTCGCCGGCCTGGACCGAAGTTTTACCGGCGGCACGCGCGAGAATTTTTTCCGTCAACGTCATAAGGCAGACAGCATAGCTGATGCGCGGGGCTAGTTCAACTGCGGCTTTGAACTGGAAAAGCCAAATCGGAGGGGCGAATGGAGAAAATAATTTTATTCCGCCAGAAATTTTCCAATGAAGTCTGCGGGCGAAATGGCTTTTATGTCTGAAAGTTTGTAATCCTTCACGTTGCGCGTCACGATAAAGTCGGCGTCAAATTGTTTCGCACAGGCGCTTTGCAACGCATCTTCAAAATCGGAAAAGCCGGAACGAATTGCTTCCAACGCCAATTGCGTGTCACCGCCCACGACTTCAATGAACGAAAGTAAATCCTCGAAAAATTTCAGCGCCTTTTTGCTGTCGTCGGCCAGATAATAGGCGTTTGCCAGCGTGTGCCACGCGATTGCGCCATGGATTTTTCCCGATTCGCAACCGTCCAACACGCGGGCGGAATCGGCCAGAAATTTTTCGCGGCCAGCCATCACGTCCAGCAGCACGTCGCAATCCAGCAGGATTTTCACAAGTATTTTTTGGCAAGCAACGTTCCGCGTTTGTCCAATTTTACTGGCGCGCGCAAGGCGATTTTGCCCGCCCAACGTTCGGAAAACGGCTTATCACTGCGGACGTGATTGCGTCCGCCCATGAAAAATCCCTCGACCAGTTTGGAGATGCTGGTTTTTTTCTTCCGGGCAAGCTGGCGTCCGAAAGCCAGCGACTCTTTGCTCAAATGCAGGTGAACACGCTGTATGCTCATGCCCACAAAGTATCAATTGTGGGCCTAAAGTCAAGATTCACTTCTCCCGCTTCAACAGAAATTCCGCCAGCGCTTCGAGCGCGACGGCTTTGCCTTTGAAAATTTTCAGCGCGCCAAACGCTTTGTCCGTCAATTGCACGGCAATCTTTTTGGATTTTTCCAAACCGACGATGGACGGATAGGTCGCCTTTTGCACGGCCACATCTTTGCCCGCCGTTTTGCCAAGCTGCTCGCTGGTCTGCGTCACGTCGAGAATGTCGTCAATCACCTGAAACGCGAGGCCGACGTGATAGCCGAAGTCGGTGAGCGCGGCGAGTTGCGCGGGCGTGCAGTTGGCGCTCATGCCACCCAACCGCACGGAACAGCACAGCAGCGCTGAGGTCTTGCGCTCATGGATGAATTTCAATTCGGCGATGGAAAGTTTTTTATTCTCGCCTTCCAAATCCGCGACTTGGCCGCCGACGAGTTGCAGCGAGCCGGAGGCTTTGGCGATTTCCAAAATGATTTTGTCGTGCGGGTAACGTGGAAATTTTTTGCATTGCGCGGCGATCTCGAACGCCTGCGTCAACAGCGCGTCGCCCGCCAGCACGGCGATGCCTTCACCGAAAACCTTGTGGTTGGTCAATTTGCCACGGCGATAATCGTCGTTGTCCATCGCGGGCAAATCGTCGTGTATAAGCGAGTAGGTATGGATGCACTCGACGGCGCAGGCGAGCGGCATGGCGTCCGCTTCGTTGCCACCGCACGCTTCCGCCGCCGCGAGGAGCACAGCCGGACGCATCCGCTTGCCGCCGGCGAAAAGCGAGTAGCGCATGGCTTTGTGGATTGTGGCGGGCTTGGTTTTTTCGGATGGCAAAAACTTGTCGAGCGCGGCATTGACGGTTTCAGTGCGCGTGGCGAGAAAGTGGTTCAGGTCGAACGATGATTGTTTGGCGGCCATAAAATTATCGGGAGAAAATGCCGGATTTGCGCGCAAGTTAGAAGGGAATTTTTAAGATTGCTTTGAAGCGGTTCGCTGGTATTCTGACCCGCTCTTTATCGAATGAACGCTGAACTTTGCAAAAAGGCCTTGGAAAAAGTTGGTAGCCCCAACGTGCTGATCAACATCGTGTCGCGCCGCGTGCGCCAACTGAACGCCGGTGGCGGCGGTCTTGGCCGTCCGCTTGTGGACGTGCCGGCCAGCATGGGTCTCGCCGACATCGCCCTCACGGAAATCATCGAAGAAAAGATGGGCTGGGAAGTTCCCGAAGAAAAAGCTGCCGTCCGCCCGGTCGCCAAGAAGCGCAAGAAACACTAAGCGCATTGACGAACATTTTACGAAGCCGGAGGAATTTTTCTTCCGGCTTTTTTATTTCCTAAAATCCGCGTAAACTGAGCGAAAGATTTTTTCATGGCCGACATCGTGACCAACCATAAAGCCCGCCGCGATTACCATATCCTCGATACCTTCGAGGCGGGCATCGTGCTGCATGGCACGGAGGTCAAGTCGTTGCGCGCGGGCAAAGGGCAGATAGCCGACGCCTTCGCGCGCGTGGAGAAAGATGAGGTCTGGCTCTACAACGCGCACATCGACGAATATTCGCACGGCAATATCCAAAATCACGCCACGAAAGCGCCGCGCAAATTGCTGCTGCACAAATCAGAGATCCGCAAACTGTTTGAACTGGCATCCGTCAAGGGCAACGCGTTATTTCCACTGTCGTTCTATTGGAAAAATGGAAAAGTGAAAGTGGCCATCGGCGTGGGCAAAGGCAAACAGTCCTTCGATAAACGCGACGACATCAAGAAGCGCGATGACGACCGCGAAATGAAACGCGCGACGATGAAGTGGGCGAAAGGGAAATAAATTTTCCGTGACGGCGGCGGTTGAAAGGGATAAAACGCAAACACGCCATGCAAGATTCGCCGCTCAAAAAACTGCTCCTGATTATTTTGCTCGCGGCGACGGGCGCGGCGTTGCTGCTGCAATTCATTAATTTGGAATTGAAGCCGCAGGAAAATCCACAACCGAAAACTTTCAAGCCGGATTTTGTTTATCATTACACACCGCCAAAGTCCGCTGGCAGCAGAAATCCAGTGCCGACAAATTCCGAAGAAGTTGAAAGCGCGCCGGCTCCGAAAATTTCCCGTGAGCAGGCGGAAGCGTGGCTGACGAAACATAACCGTAATGCGATGAGTCTGCTCGCGGCATTTCGCGCGCTGGGCGATACGAATTATCTGAACGAGGCAGCGACGAATTTTTCAAACGACCCGCACGTTGAGCTGGCAGTTTTGGCGCGTGATGAATTTCCCGCCGACCGGCGGAAGTGGCTGGATTTGTTCAAGCAATCTTCACCGAGCAATTCGCTGGCGAATTATTTTTCCGCCGAAGACGATTTCAAAAATGGAAAGTCGGATGAAGCAGTGCAGGAACTTTTGGCGGCTTCGGGCAAATCTCAATTTAACAATTTTGAGATGGAAAACCAATTGGATGCTGAAGAGTTGTATTCGGCGTCAGGTAAGTCGCCAATAGATGTTGCCACGGATAGCATGTCGGACATAGCCGGAGACGTATTGCCAGAATTGGCAACATACAGACGGCTCGCCCAGGGTATTGGAAATTTAGAGAAACAATATGCTAACGCTGGCGACGCCAATTCAGCCGTTAATCTCACACAAGCGGGCATGACGCTCGCAAACCAAATTCAAAATGGAGACAGCGGGAAATATCTCGTTAATCAATTCGTTGGCACAGCTATCGAGAGAATGATGTTGTCTCAATTGGATCAAACCACCAGCTACGATTTTCTGGACGGCCAAACACCGGCACAAGTGGCCGAGGCGCTTAAACAACAAAAAGCCGAGACGCGGAAGTTGATTGCAGATTTTACCCCTGTTCAAATGCAGTTGATGTTGAATGAATCAGAAATGGCCAGCTATGTGCAGCGGATGAAAATCTACGGTGAAGTTGAAGCTATGAAATGGGCTATCCAACAGTATCCGTCCGCTACTCCGGCCAAATAAAAAAGCGAGGCCGTTAGACCTCGCTTTGAAATTGGTTGGCTTAAATTAAGCTTTCTTCTTCGCTTCGTCGCCTTTTTTCCAGGTGCGCTTGGGCGCTTTGGTGACGATGCCCTGCTTGAGGGCGGCGGCGGAAACGCGGATGTAACGGACTTCGCCGCTGGGCAGAAGCGCCTTCACGCGCTGCAAATTCACATGGAATTTGCGTTTGGTGATCGCGGTGATGTGCGTGCCGATACCGCCGGACTTCTTGGATTTACCCGAGCGCCAGATGATGCTGCCCTTCATCGGGCGTTTGCCGGTCAATTCACAAATGCGTGCCATAAAATTTTCTTTCGAGATTTCTTGTTTCGAGCCGCTGAAAGTATCAGGCGCGCGCCAAACAGCAAGTTTTATTTTGCAGTGAAAAGGTTCATTGCGGGAGCAATTCCAAATGGTTCACGCCTGCTGGCCAGAGGAAATTCGTGCTCCAGAAGATCGCCTTGGTGAAATCGCTATGCACCTGCGGCTCGCGCTGGCCCGATAAGCGTGACAACGCGTTATCCACGCGCACGGGTGCACTCGCTTCGATGTTGCAGCCGCGAAAGTGTGTCTGTTCGCGCAAATCCGGCGGCACGTCCGGCAGCGCGCGGGTGATGTTTTCCCACGAACCCAGCGTGCGGTCGGAAATGGTGTTCGGCTTGGCGAGAATGTCGTCCACCCAGTTCAGCAGCGAACCGCGCGAAATCAGGTCGCGCAAAAAAACGACGCGCAATCCGGCCAGCGGATACTCGTCGCGTTCGCGTTCGCGATGCAACGAAAGACTATAAAATTGTGCGTTCGTGTGAACGGTCAAATACGGGAACAAGGCCGTCTTGAAATCCTCGATGGAACACGCCGCGCCGAGATAACCGATGCGTTCGGTCTGAATGTCCGGCTGATTGCGGAAAAGCTGGTTCAGCACAATCGTGCCCATGCTGTGACCGTAAAATTCAAATGCGTAGTTCGTGGACCAGCTTGCGACTTTTTCGCCGAAGAAATCCATCGCACCGCCCTGTGCGTTGGTTTTGGATAGCGCGTCGTCATCGGCCACCGGATTAAGCCAGCGATGAACAGTTTTTAACTCGTTCGACCGAACCATGTCCGGCCGATCCAAGTTTTTCACCATCTGGCTGATTTCATAACTCGCCGTCGGCTCGAACATCGTGCGCGTGCGGCGCAACATGATATTCCACGCCTCTGAACCCATGCCGTCGAGTAGCGGCAGCGAAATAATTTTGGTCGGCAACGTGACGATGTATTCAGTGAAGTGAACACTGCGGTCCACCACGCTGCGCGCGTGACCCTCTTTTTTCGGCGGATGATACGTATTAGGAATTTCCTCATGGATTAAGCTCTCAAAATTTTCCCAACGCGCTGTGCGCGAGTCGCCGGTGATTTTTGCTAATTCAGAATCACTGCGTAATTCCGTCGTAAACGCGTCGCTGTAAAAACGTCCGAACAAAGTCACTGGCAGCCGCGCAATTCCGCGCGCTAAATCGGAAGCGAACACGAGCGGCAACGTAGGAATACCGACATAAAGCGGCTTTTTCTCGCCCTGCCGGATGTAAAGTAAATGCTCGCCGTAAGCGCTGAACGGCCCAGAATTCCACACCACAAAAATTGGATAACAATTACTCGCCGCCAGCGCGCCCATCAAGTTTGTGTCCAGCAGCCGCTTCATGCTGGCTGCGTAAGGATTCATGCCGCCGTGGATGAACACCACCACACGCGGCGGCAAAATTGAATTCGTCGTGGCCGCACTGGTTTTCCATGCCGCCAAACCGGCGCCGATTTGCTCCAGCGAATTGCTGACCGCAGTTCCGGGATTTTTTTTTGCCCAGGTCCATACCACCGCTGGGTCGAGACAAACGCCCGCGCTGTTGATCATGAATACATGTTGCCGCGCAAACGTCGCGCGAGCAGCCAGTTCATTGGTCACTTGATTGCTAGCGCGCGCCAGTAATCCAGCCAACAGAACTGTTGCAAAAATTAATTTTAATTTCATGCCGCGGCAGACTTTTGAAACCGCGAAAAGATTCGCTTTTTGCTACCAACAAAACAATCAATTGTTCCGGCAAATTTAATTTTCTGTGCGCCTTCGCCGCCGCCTGATAATTTGTCCGCCAAATTTTATGGCTAACTTAAAACCATTTGCCGCTCTGCGACCGAAACCCGAACTCGCCGCCCAAATCTGCGAACTGCCTTACGACGTGATGTCGTCCGACGAGGCGCGTGAAATGGCCACCGGCAAACCGCTCAGCTTTCTGCACGTCAGCAAACCGGAAATTGATTTGCCCGCCGGCACCGATTTGTATTCGCCCGCTGTTTATGCGAAGGGAGCAGAAAACTTCCAGAAACTCATTTCGCAAGGTGCGCTCAAACAGGATTCGCATCCCAGTTTTTATTTGTATCGGCAAATCATGGGCAAACACGCACAGGTTGGCCTCGTCGCCGCTGCGAGTTGCGAAGAGTATTTGGCGAACATTATAAAGAAGCACGAATTGACGCGCGTGGACAAGGAAGACGACCGCGTGCGCCACATTGAAGCGCTCAACTCGCAAACCGGCCCGGTGTTCCTGACGTATCGCGCCTCAGAAAATTTTGATGCGTTCGTCACGAAGAAAATTTCAGAAACACCCGCCGTGGATTTCACTGGCGCGGACGGCGTGCGCCACACGTCTTGGACGATTTCTAACGCGGAAGAAATCAAATTTGTCGAAGAACAGTTCGCGCAGATTCCGGCGCTTTACATCGCGGACGGGCATCATCGCAGCGCGGCGGCTGGCCGCGTTTTCAAATCACGCAACGGTGCAGGACACAGCGGCCAGTTTCTCGCCGTGATTTTCCCGCACAATCAGATGCAGATTCTGCCCTATAACCGTGTGTTGAAAGATTTGAACAGCCTCACGCCCGGCGAATTGATTTCAAAGCTCGAAAAAGTTTTTGAAACCATCCGCGCCGGTGAAGCGACGCCGAAAGGCAAACACCAACTCGGATTGTTTATCGAAGGCAAATGGCATCGGCTCACTTTCAAACGCGAGTTCATCATGGGGAAAAACCTGATTGATGGACTTGATGTGACCTTGCTGCAACAGCTTGTCCTTGCGCCGATTTTTGGAATCGACGATCCGCGCACGAGCAAAAAAATAAATTTCGTCGGCGGCATTCGCGGCACAGCGGAGCTTGAAAAGCTGGTGACCAGCGGCGAATACGCTTGCGCGTTTTCGATGTTCCCGACGAGCATCGAAGACCTTATGCAAATTGCCGATGCGGGCGGTATCATGCCGCCCAAGAGCACGTGGTTCGAGCCGAAGCTGCGCGACGCGATGTTCTGCCACATGATTTGAATTGTGTCATCCGCCCGCCTGCAACGCAGTCTGCGCGCGACGTTTCTCGGCCTCGCCGCGAACGTCGCGCTGACCGTCGCAAAATTTCTCGCGGGCATCCTCGGTCACTCGCAGGCGCTCATCGCGGACGCCGTCGAATCGCTCGCGGACATTTTCAGCTCCATCATCGTGTGGCGCGGACTCGTCGTCGCCGAAACTCCGCCGGACGAAGATCATCCTTACGGCCACGGCAAAGCAGAACCACTTTCCGCCGCGATTGTTTCGTTAATGCTTTTGCTCGCTGCCGCGTGGATCGCCTTCAACGCCCTGCACGAATTAAATGCACCGCGCATCGCGCCTTCGCCGTGGACATTGGTGATTCTCATCATCATCATCGCCGTGAAGGAAACTTTGTTCCGCTTCGTGCTGCGCGAATCGGAAACCGTTTCTAGCTCCGCCGTCGAAACTGACGCGTGGCACCATCGCAGCGACGCCATCACTTCCGCCGCTGCATTTCTTGGAATCAGCATTTCGCTCATCGGTGGTAAAGGTTACGAAGCGGCGGACAATTGGGCCGCCGTCGCCGCCGCCGCCGTCATCGCGTGGAACGGCTGGCGTTTGCTACGTCCCGCATTCAACGAACTCATGGACCGCTCGCCCGACCGCGAACTCATTGAAAAAATCCGCACCATCTCCAAGAGCATCGCCGGCGTAGATGACATTGATAAATGCCACGTTCGCAAAATGGGCTACCAATTTTTCGTGGACATCCACGTCGTCGTGGATCCGCAGATGACCGTGGAACACTCGCACCGCATCGGTCATGACGTGAAGGATAAATTGCGCGCGGAAATTCCTGCCGTGCGCGACGTGCTCGTGCACATCGAGCCGTTGAAAGCGGCAAAATAAATCTGGGTGAAGGCCGAAACACATTTCAAAGGCTGGGCCAAACCGGGAATCGTTCCTTCAGGTTTGAATTCCGAAGTCACTGTCGCGCCGCACGAAACGCTCGACGCCATCAGCGGCCATTTCCGTTTGTTCCAATTGCGCAACGGCCACCGTTTTTCCACCGATGATATTTTGACCGCGTGGTATGGCACAACCTGGTGTCCGACTGCGCGCACCGCGCTCGACCTCGGCAGCGGCAGCGGCACCGTCGGCATGATTTGCGCATGGCGATTGCCCGGCGCGAAATTTGTCACCGTCGAGGCGCAGAGTGAAAGCGTGATGCTCGCCAAAAAATCCGCGCGCTACAACGGAATTGAAAATCGTTACGAAATCCGCGAAGGCGATTTCCGCGACGAAAAGATTTTGCAGGCGGATGAAAAATTTGACCTTGTCACCGGCAGCCCGCCGTATTGGCCACTGTCAGACGGATTGCAAAGCGAGCATCCGCAAAAGGTCGCGTGCCGCTTCGAACTGCGCGGTTCGATTGCCGATTATTGCTCAACTGCTGCGAAACATCTCGCACCCGGCGGATTTTTTGCCTGCGTGTTCCCGCACGAACCCGCGCAACTCGCCCGCGTCGAGGCTGGCGCGCGCGCAGCGGGATTAGTCATCGTCCGCAAACGTCCGGTGGTATTTCGCGAAGGTGATCAACCACTCATCGCCTTGTTCGGCATGATGCGCGCCGAAGATTTACCGGAATGGTTTCGCAGCCAGACGTGGACTGAACCCGATTTAATCATCCGCACGCGCGATGGAAAAATTCATCCCGAATATTCCGCCGTGAAACTGGCCATCGGGTTTCCGCCGTAGAATTATTCGTGCGTTACGACCGTCGCCGCAACCGGCTCCAGCGTCATCGGTTCGTCGTGATTCAAAAACTCTTCGCACACGCGCCAGAAATCTGCCGTCGTCGCCACGCGCCGGATGTCGTGTAAAAACTTCTCACCCAGACCTTCGCCGATGAAGTTCGTGAATTTTTTCATCCGCTGCACCTGCGCTGACTCGCGCACGCCCGGCGTGATTTCGTTGTCCCAAAGTTCGTGGATGTAATTCAGCACATCACGACCAACCGGCAATTTGATTTTTTCGCCGCGAAGTTGCGCACGAATTTGGTCAAACAACCACGGATTGCGAATCGCGCCGCGCCCGATCATCAAGCCGCATACGCCAGTTTCCGCGAGCAGAGTCTGCGCCTGCGCCGCACTGAAAACATTGCCGTTTGCCAGCACCGGACATTTCAATTCGCGCGCCGCCTGCGCAATCAAATCGTAGCGCACGCCGGGGCGATACATTTGTTTGACCGTGCGCGCGTGGACGGTGAGCAAATCAATGTTGTGTTTCGCAAAAATCGGTAGCAGCGAATCAAATTCTTCCGGCGACTCAAAACCAATGCGCGTTTTCACCGTGAACGGCACCATCACCACCTCACGCAACGCGCCAAGAATGGCGTCAATGCGGGACGGTTCGCGCAGTAATCCGCCGCCGGCACATTTGCGATACACAATCGGCGCGGGACAACCGAGGTTCAAATCTATCGCGGCGACGGGAAATTGTTGCAGCAATTTTGCGTTGCGGACGAGCGCGGGAATGTCGTTGCCGATCATCTGCGCCACGACCGGTTTGCTCGTGGGATTTTTGGTGATGGAATCGAGAATCCACTTTTCCGGCCGCGAATCGCCGTGGACGCGAAAGTATTCCGTCCAATAAATCTCCGGACCGCCGTAACGGTCAATGACGCGCATGAATTGCAGCGTCGTCACATCCTGCATCGGCGCGAGCGCGGTGACTGGCGAATTGCCGCGCAGTAATCGGGAAAATGTTTCGGATGGCGTCATGACGACAGCCCACGCTCACATCTGCTCGACGGTTTCGATGCCGAGCGTTTCCAAACCTTGTTTCAAAACGCGCGCGGTCAAATCGCACAGCGCCAAACGCGAATCGCGCGTGGCCGCGTCATCAGCTTTCAGCACCGGACAATTTTCGTAGAACGAAGTGAATTTGCCCGCGAGTTCGAATAGATAATTACACAAGTAATTTGGACGCAATTCCTCGGCGACGGCTTCCAGCGTGATGCCGAAATTGAGCAAATGATTCGCCAGCGTGATTTCTTCCGGCGCGACCAATTTTATTTCCGCGTTCTGAATTTTGACTTCGGCTTTACGGAAAATGCTCTTGATGCGCGCGTAGGCATACAGCAGATACGGCGCAGTGTTGCCTTGCAGCGCGAGCATTTTGTCCCAACTGAAAATATAATCGCTCTGGCGGTTCGGCAGCAGGTCGGCGTATTTCACCGCGCCGAGGCCGACGACGCGCGCGATTTCGTGCTGTTGCGCTGCGGGCAATTCCGCGCTCTTTTCACAAACTGTTTTGTAAGCACGTTCCACGGCCTCATCGAGTAATTCGCCCAGTTTCACTGTGTCGCCGGAGCGCGTCTTGAATGGCTTGCCATCCTCGCCCATGATTTTGCCGAAGCCGACGTGAACCAGTTTTGTGGTCTTCGCCGCATCAGGTTTCCAGCGCGTAAAAATGAGAAATAATTTTTTGAAATGGCCGGACTGGCGGTCGTCCACGACGTAAATGATTTCCTGCGGCGACCACGTTTTGAGGCGGTAATCAATGGTCGCCAAATCTGTCGTCGTGTAATTAAAACCACCGTCGCTCTTGCGCACGAGCGCAGGATCGGCGATCCATTCGCCATCGCGGTTCACGAGAAACGGATCTTCCTTCGGCGGCAGCGAGCCGTCGCTGAACACGCCGACGGCACCTTCGCTTTCGCGGGCGATGCCGCGCGCGAGCAGGTCGGTCACGACTTCGCCCAGCCACGGATTGTAAAAACTTTCACCCAGCGCAAAATCAAATTTCACGCCCAGCCGTCCATAGATTTCGTCGAACTGCTTTTGCGAGAGCGCAATCATCTCCTTCCAAATCGCGGTGTTTTCCGCATCGCCGGCTTGGAGTTTCACCAATTCAGCCTTGGCTTCTTCGAGCCGCGCGGGATTCGCGTCGCATTCGGCGTTGATGACTTTGTAGAGCCGTTCCAGTTCCGCAATCGCGTCGCGTTCGAGTTCTGCGCGATTCAAAATCTGTTTCCATCCAAGCAGCAACTTGCCGAACTGCGTGCCCCAATCGCCGATATGATTGTCGGAAACAACCTTGTGGCCGAGCAATCTCAACGCGCGTTGCAACGCGTCGCCGATGCCGGTGCTGCGGATGTGACCGACGTGCATTGGCTTGGCAACGTTCGGCGAACTGAAATCAATGACGATGGTTTTTGGCGACGCGGCTTTGGTGAAAAACAAATGCTCGCCGCGCGCGGCGGACTGCAACGATTCGACGAGCACGGAATTTTTCAGCCGGAAATTCAGAAAGCCTGCGCCCGCAATTTCAACTTTTTCGCAAACGGCGGCGAGGTCGAGTTTGGTTAAAACATCCGTTGCCAGCTGGCGGGGATTCAGCTTGCGCTGCTTGGCGAGCGACATGAGCGCGTTGCTTTGGTAATCGCCAAATTTTGGATCGCATGGGCGGACGAGCACGGCGGATACATCGGCATCCGGCAAAATTTCGCGGACGGCCGCTTGCAGCTCCAACTCAATTTGTTTATGTGGCAACACGAAGGAATTTTAGCCACAGATGAGCCCGGAAGAAACACAGATTTTCCAAACCGGCCTGAGCGGAAGGGAATTATTTTTTTCCGTGTTCGCGGATGACGGCGAGCATGGCGTCGGCGTCGGAAGATTTTTCGAGCGCTTCGCGGAAATCAGCCTTGTGCAAAAGTTTGGCGATGTTGGCGAGCGTGTGGAGATGTTTCTGAAACTGACCTTGCGGGACGAGAAAGAGCATGACGAGCTTCACGGGCTGATTGTCGAGCGCGTCGAAATTGACGCCTTTAGGTGAGCGACCGAGTGCGCCGACAACTTCAAAAATCAAATCTGTCGAGGCGTGCGGAATGCCGATGCCGAAGCCGATGCCGGTGGACATTGAGGTTTCGCGCTTTTTGACGGCGGCGGTCACCGCGTCGCGGTCAGCAGCCTGAATCTTGCCCGCGGCAACGAGATTGCCAATGAGTTCGTCAATGGCTTCCCAGCGGTTCGCTGCTTTTAGTTCGGGCACGATTTGTTCGCGTCCCAAGATGTCGGCTAAATCCATAACTGCCGTGAGGATGAATCCAAAGGCCGCTGCATTTCAAGTCCGAATTACTGACAAATTTTGGCGTGGTCAGAATAATTGGTGCAGCCACGCGAAAACTTTGCCGGTTTCGTTGCACCACAGACTAAAAATCTTGAAGATTCCCAACTGCCGCGTGAGCAGCGGAACGCCAAACAGCAACACACAGACGTTGCCGAGAAAAATCACGGCGGCAGAAAATAAATAGCCCTGGCCGGTGATGTCTGACTGCCGCGTTTGCAAAACGTGAAACGTAAGCGTGACGTGAAACGCATACGCCGCGCCGACGCACAAATGAAACCAGACGAGGTAACCGTGCCAGTTCCAAATAAAATTGCCGAGCGCGAAAATACCGACCACCAGCACGACATATAGCGGAAAAAAATACGGGGCCAGCGCGATGACGAAATTGGTTTTGGAAATGACAACGTGGCCGCCAGATGATGATACTTTCATCTTTTTAACTTCGCCGCCAAACAGCCATGTCCACAGTGCGTGCGTCAGTTCGTGGCCAAAGACATAGATCCACATCGGCTTGGGCAGCAGACAAAAAATCACCAACCAGCACGCTGCGCCGCCGGCAATGGGAATCCACGTCGTATCCACGCTGCCGCATGCGTGCAGCACTTTCAACAAGGCCAGCGCTGCGCCCGCGCAAACCGGCAGCAGTAAGATGGCGATCAGAAATTTAATCCACTTCGGCACACGGACAGATTAGCCACAGAGACACAGAGCGCACAGAGGAAAAATTAAACTCTGTGTTCTCTGTGCCTCTGTGGCAATTTTTGCTTTGAACTTTTCACTTTCGACTTAAAATCCGCGCCATGACAAAAGATGAAGCGTTGCAGATTTTTCGTGATTCAGGGGCGTTGCTCGAAGGCCATTTCGTTTTGCGCAGCGGTTTGCACAGCCGCCAATTTTTCCAATGCGCCCTCGCGTTGCAACAAATGCCGGTCGTCGAAAAACTCGGTGCGGCTTTGGCGGAAAAATTGAAACCGCTCGGTGCAGTTACCGTCGTCGCACCCGCGATGGGCGGACTCGTCATCGGTCAGGAAGTCGCGCGGCAACTCGGCTTGCGATTTATTTTTGTGGAAAAGGAAGATGGAAAATTAGTTCTGCGACGCGGTTTCAAAATTGCAGCCGGTGAAAAAATTCTCGTTGTGGAAGATGTCGTGACGAAAGGTGGCCGCGTGCAGGAAACTTTGGACATCGTCCGCGCGCACAGCGGCAATGTCGTCGGCGTTGCGATGGTGGTGGATCGCTCCAACGGCGCGGTGAATTTCGGCATGCCATTTGTTAGCCTGATTTCGTTGCAGGTTGAAACGTTTGACCCCAATAACCTGCCGCCGGACCTCGCTAAAATTCCCGCCGTCAAACCGGGCAGTAAATAATTTCAAAGCTTCATGGCCGATAAAATCAATTGGCGCACCCGGCTGCGTTCCGTGCTGCCGCACGAATGGATTTTCGGCACCTTTCTTTTACTGACCGGATTGCGACTGTTTGTTCACGGTGGCGCGGCACGACCGTGGTCATTGGTTTTTTTCAGCTGTGCGCTCGCTAGTATCGCCATTTTTTTCTGGGCGGAAAACAAGCTGACGCCGTGGCGCTGGCGCGTGCGGCTGTTGTTTTATCCGGCGACAATGGGCATTTCGTTTTACGCGATGGGCGCGGCCGTGCCGTTGCTGGGCCATCCGAAAGTGGACACGCTGCTGCTCGGCTGGGATCGCGCGCTGATTGGTGAAACGCCCGCCGTCGCGTGGGAACATTTTTTACGTCCGTGGGCGGAAGATGTGGCAATGGCGGGCTATTTATTTTTCTTTTATTACCTCGTCGCTGGACCGGCGGTTTATTGCGTGCGCGATTTAAAATTATTTCGCAAATGCATTGTTGGTTTGTTCACGCTTTATGGATTTGCGTTCATGAGCTACACCGTGATGCCTGCCGGTGGACCGTGGCGCTGGATGACTTTTCAAACTCCCTTGCACGGGCCATGGCTGTTGGATTGGGTGCTAACACCGGTGAACGCCGGCAGTAATGCCGTGGATGTTTTTCCAAGCGTGCATGTCGCGGCCTCGTTCTATCTGCTGCTCTTCGATTGGCAACACGGTCGGCGGCGGTTTTGGATTTATTTACTTCCGTGCCTGATTTTGTGGCCCTCGACGATGTATTTACGCTTTCACTATTTTGTGGATTTGATTGCCGGCGTGATGATGGCGCTGGCGGGTTGGTGGATGGCGAATAAATACGCGGCCGCAACCAACAATCAACCGATGCTCGCGGCTGAAATTAATGGCCTAAAGCCGCACACTGAAACCACCCGCAGCAACTAATTTTTCCATCTTGCCCTGATGGAACAGCTCGCGGTATTCCTCCGTCTCCAACAGATGTTGGCGTAAATCTTTTTTGTCCCGGTTGAGAATAAATTTTAATTCCTTCAGATTTTCCGACCAGCGAAACCCGTTGAAAAATTCCGCGCCGACGAATTGCGTCTTGTAAAGCGCCGCATCGGAATAACACGTTCCGAGATAAAGTTTTTTTGCCCCGCGCTCCGCAAATAATCCCACCGCCGAAGTCATCATGAACATGCCAAGATTGCGCGCGTAATAATTCAGGTCATAGAACGCGTAGTAATAAAACGCGAGCGATTTGCCTTCGAGATACAACGTCGCCACGCCGATTTCCTTGCGCGTTTCCACATCCGTGAACATCAGTAAATGCGAGATGATCGGCGCATCAAACAGCGCATCCAGCCGCTCATAACTCATCACATCTTTGCCGAACTTGATGTCGGCGTAGGTCTTGAAAAATGTCCGGCGCTCCGGCGTGTAATCAAATTTATCGCGGGCCACCAACTTCACCTCGATGCCCGCACCTTTGCGGAGAATACGACGGTTTTCGGACGACGGCTTGAACTTCGCCAAGTTGACGCGCACTTGCCGACACAAATAAAACCGATCCAGATAACGCGATGATGGCAGAAAACCCGCGTTAAAAATATCCGCTGGTGTCTCGCCCGCTTCCGGCAACGCCCACACCGCGTAGGGAAACTGGTAATTGTCGTAGTCGGAATTCTGTTCGGAAAAAAGGAGTTTCATTTTGTCGGCGCAGTTGCCAATTCAGTTTTCGCCAGCGAGGCACGACCGTTTACCGATTTGCGTCGCAACCGCAACCGCCAGTTCGTCAGCACGTCATAGGTCACGGAATTTTTGAGTTTTGCAATATCGCGGACCGTGATTTCGTCGCCGCCTTGTTTGCCCATCAAAACCGCTTCGTCCCACATCTGCGCCTGCGGAATGTCCGTGATATCCACCATCAACGCATCCATCGCGATGCCGCCGAGCAGCGGCGCGCGCCGGCCATGGATGAGCGCGCAGCCTTCGTTGCGCACGCGCGGAAAACCGTCGCCGTAACCGATGGGTAGAATCGCGATGCGCCGTTCCGTTTTTGCTGTGTAGCGCATCCCGTAGCCGACGACTTCGCCCGGCTTCAGTTTTTGAATCGCCGCAATTTTCGCTTTCACCGACATCACCGGCTCGATACCGGGAATCTGCCGGCAAACCTGCGACGGAAAAACGCCATAGAGCAAAATGCCCGTGCGCACCATGTCCAGATGCGCGTGCGGCAGATCGAGAAAGCCGCCGCTGTTGCAGGCGTGGCGGATTTTTACAGCAACTTTCTTTTGCTCCAGTGCGGCCAGAATTTCTTGAAAACGCGAAAACTGAAGATTGGCAAAGGTTTTATCCGTTTCATCCGATTGTGAGAAATGCGTCATCACGCCTTCGAGTGAAATCGCTTTTTCTGCGAGAATTTTTTCAACCAGCGGCAGCGCCTCGTCCCAGCGCACGCCATAGCGGCTCATGCCGGTATGGATTTTCAGATGCACCGGAACCTGCTTAGCAAATTCTCCCGCAATTTTTGCGAGCTTGCGAACGGTGTGCGGCTCGTTCACACACACGGTCAGGTCGTGTGCGACGCACCATTCGAGTTCGGCCTCCTGTCGTTCGCCGAGCAGCAACAACGGCGCGGTGATGCCGCCTTCACGCAGATGCATCGCTTCTTCGAGCGTGCTCAGACCAAACCCCCACGCGCCTTCCTCGACCGCAACGCGCGCCACATCGAGCGCGCCATGACCGTAAGCCTCGTCCTTCACTACTGCCATCAACCGCACCGTCTTCGGCAAATCGCCACGAATCAATTGCAGATTGCGGCGCAGTTTGCCGAGATCAATCTCGGTCCAAGCCGGCCGCAATGGAAGATTTTCAGAATTCAAATTCATCGGACAACAAAAAGTTTTACCGCGAACCACGCGAAACACACGAAAAATCAGACACGGATTTCACGGATTAGCACGGATGAAAAAGTCGTTTCAGCAATCTGTGAAAATCCGTGCAATCCGTTTCAAACATTTCCCGGCGGCCACAAACTTTGGCCGACATCCGTGCGGAAATAACTACCAACAACGCGGATTTTACGGATATTCGCGTAAGCTTTGGCAATCGCGGCTTTCATATTTGGCGCGAGGGCAATCACATCCGCGATGCGATGACCGGTGGAAATTAAATTGCCGTCCGCGCCGCGCGCGACTTCGTTCCACCACACGTCGCAATCAAATTTTCCATCCACTTCCAGCGGCAACTGCGGCCCGCGAACTTGCGTGAACGGATAACCGTAACCCGCCAGCGTGAGCGAGCAACCGAAGTTTAATTTATCGTTGAACGCCAACTTCAGTTTTTCATTTCGCGCCGTCGCCATAACTATTTCCGCTGGATTCTTCAGCATCCGCAAAATCATCGGGCCGGACGTGACGCCGATACGGATATTATATTCGATGACGTGCCATTTGCCGCCGCGTTTGATGGCGGTGACTTGTAGCGGCCCGTGATAGTTCACCGCGCGCAGCCAAGGTTTCAGCGGATGAATCAACTCGTGCGCGAGACCGTATTTATCTTTCTCGTCGCGTTCGACGAGTCCACCGAGCGGTGCGCCGGCGACGATGCCGAGGTTGCCATTGTGTGCGTATTTGTATTCCTGATTCGTTACGAGCGAGTGGATCTCACCACCGCTGATGAGCGCGATGTGCCCGGCTTCGGCGCGGCCGAGATATTCCTGCAAGAAAACGCCCTCGGCGTAATTCACATTGCGCAACCACGCACGCGTGTCCGCCAGCGTCTCGCACAAAATCGTATGAATCGGGCTGGTCGGCGAGCAGAGCGGATTCTTCAGGACGAACGGCTGCGGATTTTTTGCGAGAATTTTTTCCGCCTCAATCCGGTTCGAGGCGACAAATGATTTCGGAAAGGGAATTTTGTATTTCGCGCACAATTCACGGGCAAAATCGCGTTCCCGCTCAATGCGCATCGCTGCTCCGGTCGGCGAAAAAATGCCGACGCCAGATTTGATCAAGTCATCCGCCCACGGTTGCAACGCCCAGTCAATGGACTGCGGAATGACGACATCAATTTTATTCTCACGCAGCAGCGGCACCGGACTTGGAAAAGCGTCGCGCAAAAAAGTTTTGCCGACCAACGACGGCGAGAAGTGGCCGTAATTGCGCGTGAGATATGTCGATACGTTCGCACCTGCGGCCGCGAGCGCGCCACCAAGACTGTGCGCGAACGAGCCGACGCCAAGGATCATCACGTTGGCGGCGGACTTTGGTGCTGGAATTTGGCGCGACATTTGGCGTGGGAATTGTTTCGCAAATCCGGTCGCGACGCAACGTCAAGTCATTCACCGCCTCGACTTCCGGCGGCGGCGCGGGCAAAATCATTGCATGGCTGACGAAAATTCTCGACGCACTGAAAAACTGGAGTCCAACCTCGCGCATCTCGAACATCAGGTCGAGCAGTTGAATGGCGTCGTCATCGAGCAAGGCAAGTTGCTGGAGCGCTTGAAAAAAGAAGTTCTACGCCAGTCGCGCGCGATGGAAACGCTGGAATTGGAGCGCATCAAATCGAACAACGCCAAGCCGCCGCACTATCAGTGAACGCGTCGCCCGAAAAACCAGTTTCGCCGCTCGCTGCGCCGGTCGCATCCGTCTGGGGCATCGGTGAGGAACGCGCAAAACTATTGGCACGATTACACATTTTCACCGTCGAAGATTTACTGCTACACGCGCCGCGCCGTTACGAAGACCGCCGGAAATTTCTGCCCATCCGCGAATTGAAGTTGAGCGAGTCGGCCACGGTGCGTGGAAAAATTGTCGCCGCCGGCATAAAACGTTTTCGTGGTGGTTCCCGCACGATGTTTGAATGCGTGTTTGACGATGGCACGGCGCGACTGCATTGCCGCTGGTGGCAGGCGCAGGCGTGGATGCCGGATTGGTATGCGGTCGGTCGCGAGTTTCTCATCTACGGAAAATTAGATAACGAGAAAAAGCCGCGCGTCTTCACGCATCCCGAAACGGAGCTAGTCGAGGCGGGCGACGATGAATTTGTCCACGTCAACCGAATCGTCCCGGTGCATCCGCTGACGGAAGGTTTGACGGCGCGCGTGATGCGCTCGCTCATCTGGCGCGCACTGGAAAAATACGAAAACGAAATTACCGAGCCGGACATCAAGCTGGATTTAAAACAATATCCGGCGCGCGCAAACGCAGTGCGCATGATTCATTTTCCAAATGAATTGACAGACGTGGAATTTGCGCGGCAGCGACTGGCGTTGGATGAATTTGTGGCGCTGCAATTTCAAATCCAGTCGCGCCGAAAAAAGTTTGAGGCGTTGTCAAAGGCGCTTCCATGCGGTGGCGACAACCGTTTGATGAAACCATTTCTCGCGCAGCTCGGTTTCAAGCTCACGGCGGCACAGGCGAGTGTGCTCAAAGAAATCCGCGCGGACATGGGCGGTGCGCATCCGATGCGCCGACTGTTGCAAGGCGATGTCGGCTCCGGCAAAACGGCGGTCGCGGCGTGCAGTGCGTTGATGGCGATTGAAAGCGGCTTCAACGTCGCGCTAATGGCGCCGACGGAAATTCTGGCGGAGCAGCATTTCCGGAATTTTTCCAAATGGTTTGAGCCGCTGGGAATCAAAATTGAATTGCAAACGGGCAGCCGAAAAACTTTTGAGCCGACCACGACCAACGTGCCGCGTGGCAAGCTGGCAAATTTCAACCGGCAACCTTCCACCTTGTTCATTGGCACGCACGCACTGTTCACGACGGGGTTTGATCTGCCGATGCTCGGCCTTGTGATCATTGATGAGCAACATAAGTTCGGTGTGGCACAGCGCGAAAGCCTTGTGCGCAAAGGAAATTATCCGCATCTGCTGGTGATGACGGCGACGCCGATTCCGCGCACGCTCGGTCTGACGCTTTACGGCGATTTGGACGTTTCAGTGATTGATGAATTGCCCGGTGGGCGCGGCACGATAAAAACGTTTGTGCGCACGACGGAAAAGTTGCCGAAGGTTTTTGATTTCATCCGCGAAAAAATTTCTGCCGGACGACAGGCATACATCGTTTATCCGCGCGTGGACGTGGCGGACACGGACAAAGACATCAAGGCGGTGACGAAAGAATTTGCCAATGTGGAAAAAGCGCTGACCGGATTCAAAGTCGGCCTGCTTCACGGACGCATCAAACCGGCGGAAAAGGAAAAAGTCATGACGGCCTTTCGCGCCAATGAAATCAAGGCGCTGGTCGCGACGTCGCTCATTGAGGTCGGCGTGGATGTGCCGAACGCGACGGTGATGCTCATCGAGAACGCGGAGCATTTTGGGCTGGCGCAGTTGCATCAATTGCGCGGGCGCATCGGGCGCGGCGCGCACGAGAGTTTTTGCATTTTGGTTTCCGACGCGGAACACAAAGAGGCACAAGTGCGACTGAAAATTTTAGAAGATACTACGGACGGTTTCAAAATTGCGGAGGCAGATTTGAAACTGCGCGGGCCGGGCGAATTACTCGGCAGGGAACAGAGCGGCACACTGGATTTGCGTTTCGGCAATCTGGCGGAGGAATTGAATCTGATCCGGCAGGCGCGGGAACTGGTGGCCAAGATTCTTTAGCCGCAAAAATCAGTTTCCATTTTAGGATAAACAGGCGTAGCTTGCTGGCATGAAAGCCTTCAATTCTTTCTTCATCTTAGCTGCAACCGCGATTTTCGCGGCTGGTTGCGGCGACAGCTCCAAGCCCGGCACGACGGCGAATACGGTTTCCAACGTGGTGGATGCGCCGCTGAATTACGTCGGCGCGGTGGTGCAGGCGCAAAAATATTCGGAGAAGCAGATTGATTTGGCCTATGTAAATCAGGCTATTCAGCAGTTTCAGGCGGGCGAAGGCCGGTTGCCAAAAGATTTGAGCGAGATGGTGGAAATGCATTATCTCGGAAAAATTCCCGAAGCTCCGTTTGGTTATAAAATTGTTTATGACGCGGCGACGGGCACAATCAAAGTGGTCAAACAATAAATCATGCCTCTTCCAAGCTTCAATCAAGCACAAGCTTCTCTGCCGCCATTTGAACGCGGACTGTGGAGCCGTGCGTGGTTCATCGTGCTGCTCTGTCTGGTCTTTGCGGCGGTGGATTGGGAATTGATTCCGCTCAAAGTATTCCCGTTCGTTTTCATTTTTCCGCTGATGCTGGCGGCGTGGAACCGTTCACTGCCGTTTGCATTAATCTGCGCGATAGTTCTGTCGCTGTGACGCGCACGAACTTCTTGAGCACATTGGCGAACAGCGCAAGCGGCCGAAAAATCTGCGCGGGCGACCAACATGGTGAGCGCGCCACCAGCCAACAGCGCAGCAATAACGCCAGCCGGCCAGATGATATGTCCGGGAACATTTTTTGATTGTAACCGCCGCGCGACCAAAATCGCGACCGCCGGCGTCATGGGCAAAATGGAGCGTGCATTGACCGTCCAATTACAACACGCGGCAAAATAAAATGTGCCGGCAATCCACAGAACCAGCAGCAACGAATTCGCATCACGGCCGCGAAAGATTTCTGCCGTCACCAAAACCGACAAGCATAAGCCTCCGGCTACCCAAAAAATCATCTGGAGTTTGACGGAAAATTGCGCCCAATCGTGAAGTGAGCCGTAACGGCTCCATAGTGTGCTATCGAAAAGCACAGTTCCAGCAGCTAGCGTTGTGGCGGCGACTAGAATCATCATTCCATTTTTGCGCCAGCTCGATGGCGTGAGAAAAAATGCCGTGGCCATGCCGCCGCCCACAAACGCGAGCGCAATTAAAGCGTTTTGAAATTTTGAAAAGCCGATGAGACTTTTTGAGAAAGTCGCATAATCCATCGCCCGATAAAGCAGGCTGTAGCCGTAGGCAGACTGAGTGACGTATTGGTAGGCGCAAAGAACAGCCAATGGTATTAGCAGAAACTGCGCCCACTGACGCAATGGACGCCGACTGGTCAGGCTGTAAGCCGCCAGCAACGGCACAAGGCAGACGCCAAAATATTTTGTCATTTCTGCGAGCGCAATCAGGAGGCCAGCCAGCGCCAGTTTTCTGGGGCAATCCTGTCCTTCCGCCCAAAACACAACGGCCCAAATCCAACAGGCCAGCATGGAGACGTCGCACATCACAGTCGTGGCGGAAACCAAAAATACCGGCGCAAATAAAGTCGTGAGCGCGGCGAGCCACGGATTCGCGCCCAGCCGCGTGGCTAAACGGTGCGTTCCCACAATCACCGCGATGGCGGGAAGTATAAATGCAAAGTGTAACGCGATTTCGCTCCAACCTAAAATGCTGGCGGCTAACGCGATGAAGTAACCAGCACCTGGCGGATTCTCCGTGATTTTCCACATGGGAAATTCCGTGATATCCCAAGCGACATTGAAGCCAAATGGATTTAATGGATGCGCTTGCACTTGATGTCCGACCCAAATGAACAACGGATCATCAATGTTGAACGGCTTAACCAGAAACGGCAGCAGCGCGACAAACGTGATTAAAGCCAGCGTCCAATTGGGATATTGCTCAATCCAGCGACGAGGTTTCTCAAACATGACGGACATGGTTTAACCCAGACGCGCCGCTTAAAAAATTTTTCGCTCGCAAAACTCCCTCCGGCGAAAGAGAATTGACCCTTGTTTTCAATATGAACGAACAGATTGTCATTCTCGATTTCGGCTCGCAATACACGCAGGTCATCGCCCGCCGCGTGCGCGAGTGCAATGTCTACTCCACCATTGTCAGCTATAAGACTTCCGCTGCGAAAATCGCGGCGATGAAACCGCGTGGGATTATTTTATCCGGCGGACCTTCAAGCGTGTATGCGCCGAATGCGCCGCTGCCGGATAAAACCATTTTTGAACTCGGTGTGCCGGTGCTGGGAATCTGTTTTGGCGTGCAACTACTCGCGCAATTTCTCGGCGGCAAAGTTGAGAAAGGTCTCAAGCGCGAATACGGCAAAGGCACGTTGACCATCAAGGATAAATCCAGCGCGCTCTTCGCCAAGCTGCCAACGAACTTGCAGGTGTGGAATTCCCACGGCGACAAACTGACGAAAATCCCCAATGGATTCAAGGCGGTTGCGGTCACGGAGAATTCCGAATACGCGGCCATCGAAAACCGCGCGAAGAAATTTTTTGGACTGCAATTTCATCCGGAAGTCGTGCACACGCCCCGCGGCCGGGAAATTATTTCCAACTTCGTCCACGGCGTTTGCGGCTGCGGCAAGAATTGGACGATGCGTAATTACATTGATCAAGCCGTGGAAGAAATTCGTGCGCAAGTCGGCAACGAGCACGTCGTGCTTGGCTTGAGCGGCGGCGTGGATTCGAGCGTCGCGGCGGCACTGTTGCACAAGGCCATCGGCGATCAACTTACCTGCATTTTCGTTAACAACGGTTTGCTCCGCGCGCGCGAGGCGGAAGTGGTGCAGGAAGTTTTCGGCCGCAATTTCAAAGTGAAGTTACAATACGAGAACGCGACGAAATTATTTCTCGGAAAACTCAAAGGCGTTACCGATCCGGAGAAGAAGCGCAAAATCATCGGCAAAGCGTTCGTGGATGTTTTTCAGGCGGCGACGAAACGCGCTGGCAAAGCGAAATTTCTCGCGCAAGGAACGTTGTATCCGGACGTCATCGAGTCTGTGCCGATTGCTGGCAATCCGGCCGCGCTCATCAAGAGCCATCACAACGTCGGCGGTTTGCCGAAGGGCATGAAGTTTGAGTTGGTCGAGCCGCTGAAAAATTTGTTCAAGGACGAAGTGCGTTTGCTCGGCGAAGAACTCGGCGTGCCAAAAGAAATTGTCTGGCGTCAGCCGTTTCCAGGACCAGGTTTAGCCGTGCGCATTCTCGGCGAAGTAACGCCGGCGCGCTGCGAAATTTTGCGGAACGCGGACGCCATCGTCGTCGAGGAAATGAAAGCCAGCGGACTCTATTACAAGATTTGGCAGAGTTTCGCGGTGTTATTGCCGGTGCGCAGCGTGGGTGTGATGGGCGATGAACGCACTTACGAATACACGATTGCGATTCGCGCCGTGGAATCACAGGACGGCATGACGGCGGATTGGGTCAAGCTGCCTTACGACCTGCTGGAAAAACTCGCCAGCCGCATCATCAACGAGGTGAAAGGCGTGAACCGCTGTGTGTTCGACATCACGAGCAAACCGCCGGGAACGATTGAGTGGGAGTGAAGTGAGTTTTCACTTCACCCACACACTGGCGGATTAAAACTTCCAAGTGAACGTCGCAAGGACGGCGTGTGCCATCGTGCCGTCGGTCTTGAAGGTCACACCATTGTCCGACCAATTGTGGTCAGTCGTGCCGGTGAATTTGTAGGCGATGCCCAAATCAATGTGTTCGCTCACGGCATATTTCACTCCCGCTTCAGCTTGATACGCGAAAGTGAAATCGGTGGATTTGTAACTGGAATTGCTGCCGAAGCCGAAGAGCGGAACATTTTGGGCGGTAAAATATGTGGCCGCGCCGCCCAAACCTGCGCCAACGTAGGGCGTCCAGCCGCCTTTGAGTGGCAGCCGGTAAATGCCATTCACCAGAATCGGAATTTCATAAAGGTCAGCACTCGCGCCAAACGATGAAAGGGTATTCCCCGCGATGCTGTTGATTGAGTTGGCGATCACGCCGGTTTCCAATTCGGCAGCAAAGTTTTCGCAGAAATTGTAGCCGAACGTGACATCGCCGCGCACGCCGGTGTCGAAATCAACCGTGCCGTTCCCGCCGCGGGTATTAATGTTTTGCTGCCACGCCGCACCAACGTCACCGCTCACATACATCTTGCTAGCCACGGAGTTGGTCTCGATGGCGGAGGTTTGGCTGGTCTGTGCTCCAGCCTGACTGGCCAAAAGCAAAGCGCTGCCAGTGGTGGCAAATATAAATGTTTTTTTCATGTGGTTGATTTCTAAATTTTTCAGCCTCGATTTACAAGGCGATTATTGATCAAGGATTTGTTCCCGTGAGACTGCCGCCGCTGATGTGGAGGCCGGCCAGATCGGTTTCAATCAAACCCAGTCCCGCCAGATTGCCGCCAACATCGAACGTCAGTAAATTTGATGCGTCGGTGAAGATGGCGTTCAGGGCGGACAGGTTCGCGCCAGCGGTAAGATTTTTGAACACATTTGCAGGTGCGATTTTCGTGGTGCTCGCGAGGTTGATACCGCCGTGAACGGCCAAGAATCCTTTGGCACTGCCGAGTGAAACGGTGGTCTTGCCCGCGATATCGCCGAGCAGGCCGCCGGAGACAATCGCCGCGCCTGCCGCAAAGCTCTTGATGCTAACATTGCCCATGATACCGAAGCGGTTTGCTGCCAGTCCGTTGATGACTTGACCGGCCACCGCGATTCGTCCGGTCATCGTGCCGCCGATGGCGACGTCGCCGAGGAGGTTGCCGAGCGTAATGATTTTGCCGCTGTCATTGCCTTTGATGGAAATACCACCGAACCGCACAAGTGCGCCAGCGGCATTCGTCACGGGTTGGCCGCTGCCATCGTGCAGAATCAGTCCGATGTCGCCTTGCGCAGCAATCACGCCGCTGAACGCACCGTTGGTTTTCACGGAGCTAATCAAATTGCCGCGACTGATAATCTGACCGGTAATCGCACCTTGCGCGAAAATGGTCGTCACGCCGGTAACGGCATCGCCAGCTCCAAACGTCACGGAACCCAAATCGCCGTCGGTGGTTTGGATGATTCCATAAATGCCACCGCTGGTTACATTGATGTTACCCAAGACGCTGGTTGCGGTGACATTGCCCAAGCCAGCCGTGCCTCCCACGGTGATGTTTCCAAGTGAACCGGTGCTGGTGAGGTTGGCGATGGAAACCAAGCTGTTGACCGATGCGCCGCTGCCAACAAGAGCCAAGTTCGAGATCAGCGGATTTGATTTTTTCGCCAAGCTCGGAACAATCTGCACATACGCCGTGATGGGCGCGTTGTCGTTCAATTGGTCGGCAAACGTCGCGACCAATTGCAAATCCAAGCTGGTCTTGTCGTGCGCGTATAATTTCACGGTGCCTGTTTCATTAAATGGAATCACAAAGGCATCTGTAGCAAAATTCAACGCCGCTTTTCTGCCGAGCAAATTCCATAGCACCTGCGGATTGGTCGCGTGATTGGGCCCCTCTGAACTAGGCCATTGTGGGTGGGATGGTTTTCGGGTAACGAAAGGAAAACCATCATGAAGAAGACCCATCACACGACCGAGCAG
>Ga0214164_1000290_pt1 | contig 34219 bp, 49 predicted proteins | sample TroBogepilimnion_13_FD_153003 | JGI IMG/M metagenome (GOLD analysis project Ga0214164, IMG submission 153003) | Freshwater microbial communities from Trout Bog Lake, WI - Practice 03JUN2009 epilimnion v4 | ecosystem: Environmental > Aquatic > Freshwater > Lake > Epilimnion/Euphotic zone ...
TGATTTTGGTAATCAAGTTTTTCACCATTATTGAGTTCACCATAATGTCTGGCCTCCCAATCAATTTTAGGTTGTGATTGTTTGACAAGTTGTTTAATTTTATCGTTCATTCTTCGTCCTCAATAGCCAATTCTTGTTTAACCATATCCACCATACTAGTATAACACCATACACAAAAACTCACTGGCATTATACCAAAATAGCCTTGTACACCACCTTCGTCATCGGTATAATCCGAACTGCATATACTACACCGATGCTCTGTGCCCACGTGATCGAATCCTGATATCATAAATGAAACGCTATAATATACAAAACAATTAACAGCAATAACAGTGAGTTGCTCATTTACCAGTCTCCTCTTCGTAGTGTGCCCAAATACCCCATGGTGGCTCACAGTCTGGGTTACCTTTGATAATCCATACAGTATCACAGTATAACTCATCGCCCCACGAACCATATGGCATACCATCTGTGAATACAATAAACTTCTTAGGTTCAATACCTTCTGTTTTCATGTATTCCCAATTGGCCATAAAGTCAGTACCACCACCACCTTGGGGCTCGTATTCGGCAATATCGCGCATGTTATCTGAGTTAAACTCCTGCGGGTTATATGTAGCAGTATCAAACGACCATACACGGATATTATATTCGTCATACGATTCCATAATACCGCGGATTTCGGTTAAGAAACAACTGATATCGGTACTACTGATCGAACCTGAAGTATCTATAGCAATACATACATCGATAGTTTCGCCGGGCTTCATGCCAGGCATAATAGCATCCAAATGGTAGCCTTTACGACTTGGACGAGCAAAGGTAAAGTCATTTTTAATAGTGCTTTGAATTTGCTGTTCTAGCAATTCCTTCCACCCAATCTGGGGTTCAGTCATGTCTTTGATAAGACGTTTGACACCACTCGGCAAGTTACCGGCACCTGCGGCTTGGGCGGACTGTAGTACAGCATCCTTGATCTCATCACGGATTGCTTTCTTTTCTGCTTCGCTTAATCGGGGTTTTTTACCCTTGCCTTCTTTTTCGTCATCACCAGCGCCTTCGCCATCCAGGTGATCGTCTAACAACATTTTAGCAAGATCGTCCATATTAATCTTGTTGGCATTTTTCATCAGATCATCGTAGACTTCTTCAGCACTCATACCGCGATACTTAGGATCATACAACAGTCCTACCACAGTAATCTTTTCGCCAATGCGTTGATCGATTAAGTCAGAATTAACGCAAAAGTCATCGGCAATATTCCAAACTTTAGGATCACGACTGTCACGTCGTCCCATATGATCATAGACCGCATGCAATACTTCATGTCCAACTAAAAATTCAACCTGTTTTAATGGCATGTCATAGACGAACTGACTATTGTAGTAAAATTTGCGTCCGTCGGTTGCGGCAGTAGGGCACCAGTCGTCGGCATTAGTAAGAGTCATGCGTGTAGCAAGGTTGCCAAAAAACGGTGCCTTAAGTAAGAGTCCGATACGAGCAGTAACCAACTTGTCACGAGCAGCCGCATCAATTTTGGGGTCTGTTTTGGGTCTTTCTAAAACGTCTGTAGTCATGTCGCTTTCCTTATTCTATACATATATTATACTACAATTTGAATTCTTGGTCTGTTGTTTTCCTGCAACACTTCTAAAAAGGCTACTATAACAGTTTGATAAACAATAAATTATTCATTTTCATAGTGTCTGAATCGGCACCTTGCCAGTGCAAGAACTTCTTAGGCCACGGAATAATTAATTTTTCAATTTGACAATTGATATTTTTTAATTGGTTATATGCAATAATATCCGACATTAACTGATCGATAAAATCTAAACTAATATCTTCTATAATGTAAATACCGTTGGGTTTTAGTTTGTTTATAGAATTAATATAAAATTTATAATTGCTGGTATGGGTGTGAGGCCCATCATCAATGATTAAATCGAAAGTATATTCTGTTAGGTTTTTCCATAGATCCTGTATAGAAGATTCGTCTTCTTGATCTACATAAAATGATCTAATACGATCGTCGTTGCATAGATGTTCTTTGTCAAAATCTGCAGAAAATATAGTGCTGTTGGGAAAATACTCGGCCCAGCCCTTTAAAGATCCAGCCCAGGCTCCGCCCATACAGGCCGGCACACCTACACCCATTTCAAAGATATTGATAGATTGATCTCTATATGGTGCAAACAATAAATTATAAAAGTAAGTGTAATTATGACATACACCGTTTGGTGCTAGAACACCAGTTTCTATAAATTGTTTGGATAAACCAAATCCCTTATCGGATTGATGACTTGACATTATTTCTGACAGCTCGTCTGACTTATTATCGTCAAGTAACAGTAGATATTCCTGCAGGAGATTGATATTGATATTTTTGAACATACAGTTTATTTATTGGGAGTTGGAGGACTTACGGGAAAGGAACCTGCCTCCGTGCCAGTGACTAGCTAGCGAAAAGTCTTACTTGCCACTTGCGGCAATAATATACTTGCCAAACCGCTTGTGGAACTCATCAAATGAAGACATCTTGCCTGGAACCATTGGTAAGTTATAGGTAGTTAATGCTACACGAGCACCCATAACAACTAACTCAGTGGTAAAGTTTGACATCATAAACTTGAGGAAATTGTCGGCTTGAGCATGCCATTCGGCAATCTTGTCCTTGCCCAACTTGACGTACTGCTCCTGTAATTCATAGCATAAACTGACAGTTAATGAATACATAGCCGATACTTCTTTAATCTTAAGCTCGTTGACCTTGCCAGCCAATACTTCTCTTGGGTCAGGCATCTGTCCAGCAACCTTACGGTGAGCCATAAACTTGATTGCAAGACCTTCGCCAACAGTACCGGCAATTAGGTCGGTGAGTTCGGCATCTGATGCATCTTCGTCTTCTAAGAACTGACTTACGAATGTCCATGAACGCGGTGTAGCGAACGCACGGCTTGCGGACTTGGGATCAAAGTCAAATAAATCCTGTTTGGCAAACGACAAGTAACCTACTACGTCCTTGTGTATTTTTTTATCTACAGACCACTCAAACCATGAGTCAAAGTCCTTACGCATTTCTAAATGAACGAAACGGTTTGCCAATGGAGTGGGCATACGATAAGTGACACCTTTGTCACTCTCACGATTACCTGCGGCAACCATGACCACATTTTTTGGCAATACGTACTTGCCTACACGACGGTTAAGAATAAGCTGATAACCTGCTGCCTGAACAGCCGGAGCCGCTGAGTTCATCTCATCTAAGAATAGGACCACAATCGGGTACTGGCTGGCTAATTCTTCACTTGGCAAGTCAATTGGTGGAGCCCAGTCCATAACTTCTTTGTTTTTGTTAAAAAACGGAATACCACGAATATCAGTGGGCTCCATCTGACCAAGACGTAGGTCAATCATGTGGCCGCCAAGTTCTTCGGTCAAGTTGGCAACAATTTCACTCTTGCCAATACCTGGGGGACCCCATAAAAATACAGGACGTTGATTTTTAAAACAGCGTAAAATACGACTACGAGCTTCGCTTGGGCTAACACTTCTATTCTCAGTCACTGACATCTACTTCTCCTTTTCTTAAATGTTACAACTATTATATACTGAAACTAATTCTTGGTCTGTTGTTTTTATGCAAATTGCGTAAAAACAACACTATATTACCAGGTGCTGAAAATAATTAAAATGATCTTCTAAAGTCCAGGTAGCCGGATCAATCATGGTACCGTCGTGTGTTTGATATGTAGCAGTAAAAACATTACTATATCGTTTAAACGGTAACCACATATCTGGAGTATTATCGTCCCAGCCAGCTTCTTTGAGCATGGCATGTTTAGTACGACTTAGTCTTACAGTAGGTGCATTGAGAGCCTGTTGGGTAGTAATACGTTCGGCTAAAAGTAAATCACGTATACGTGCGGCCGGAATTAAATGTTCAAAATCACACTCGTTGTCGGCACCAATTTCGTGATAATGTGCTTTCATACCATCACGTTCTTTAATACAATAATTATGATATCTACGCAGGTAGAAATCAATGCCGTTGCGTATTTCTCGCAATAACTGTTGATCGTTTTCTACCGCATGATAGTCTTCAACTAATCGATTAAGATTTTTAGTACAATAGACAGACATAGTCCTATAAGTATCAGGCGAACGTTTTGTTTTACCGTAGTTGGGTGCTATAAACTTTTCTAACGATTCTTTAAGCACGAGCAATCTCCTGTGGAAATAAACCGGGTGCAACATTACCGTCTTCGATGCCTACTCGACTACCTTCACCATGGAATGGTAATGGTAAGGTACCATCTGCTCTTAGGTGTAACTCACGTAAAAAATTACTCATTGCCACCGGAGCATTCCACCCGGCGCCTGGATGAGTATATTCCCATTGTATTTTGGCTTTGGCATGAATTAATGCCGAACTTTTAAACGTGAGTTTGATGCTGTCTAACAGGGTTTTCATCCAATCATTAGGCAGTTTTAAATTTGGAGTAGTACCGGCAAGACGTTGCAGTTCAAGCAATCCAATAAAACAACCTTGATCAATTTCTTCTTGAAGTGGAAAAGTTTCTTTAATAGATTTTAGTATACTGTTAAGTACCTTGCCAGACTCGTCGGCTTCGATACCTTTTTGAGCATATTTAAAATGACTAAAAAAGTAGTCATTGTCGCCACGCAGGTTATCGCTGGCTCGAGACCCTTTGTCTTGTAAATCGATTTCTAATTGGTCAAATTGATCCTGCATAGTACGAGCACGAACATTTTTTATATCACGACTACCATTTTTATAACGTACAAGAGCATTGCGATGTAGGTCGCCTGGGTTTAATCTTTTAACACCTGTGTCGTTCAGCATTTCAAAAGCGTACGAGGCAAAGTTTGGATCGTCTGTTTCAACAATGGCACAAGGTATTTGTGTGAATCCAAGTATTGCGGCTGCTAGTGTTCGGTGTTGTGCATCGTAGAGATAAATCTTGTTGCAGGTGCCAATACGGCAAGCACTTCCTGGACTACAAATCCTTGGATCCCATTTTTTCATAATATTCAACACGTGTTTATAGATTACGTCGCGTTGAACTTCATAGTCAATCCAAAGATCTTCTATATCAACCATGGTACTATGTGGAAATTTATGTGCCAATGACCGAGCACGTTTGCGCCAGGCTTCTAGTTCTTTGTCAGTGACCAGCCCGTGGGCTTTCATATGAACTTCGGTTTCTGTTGCTACTTCTATAAATTTACGTACAAGACGTTTTGTTGCCATTTTACTTTCTCCTTGGTTACCCGACACAATGCGGGATTGGTTGTTGTACTGCTATTTAATTCTGGTATACTACTGTCAATTTTTAAAATAAACTGTAAACGCACGAGCATCTGCTTTATGTGTATCTCTTTGTTGGGCATGAGGACCACGATAACGTATTCTGGCACGATAGCCCAACTGCTTCAATCCTGATTTTACTGTGTCATAATGCTGTATAGGTACCATACGCAAATTGGGATTGGTTCGCACCAATTCATACAGTTCCGCAAACCCGGCCAAGAAACTTAGAGTGGCCAAGTCCTGTTTAGGGACCTGGGTATTTTCTGGATGGTATGTATACATTAGTTAGCCTCGTATACAGCCTTCAACTGCTTCATAAACTCAGCACGTAACTTGCCTGCATCTTTTGGGCTAATCGGGTTTGGCTCGTATCTAACTACACGATCGGTACCAGGAATCTTTTTATAAACAGCACCTGCTTTATCGGTAGTTTTTTTACTAACTTTAACACGAGCACCAGTCAACTTGACCCGGGCAGTTGATGGAACTGTAATTTTCACAGTGTTTTCGTCTTTGATCAGACTCTTTAACAATGTTTCTGCTTCGGCAGTATTGAAGTCTGGATAACTAGCCTCTAAGTTAGTGAGCACAAACTTAGCTGCTTCGTTTTTAGTCATGTCGTTGGGTAATTGCAAAATAACCACATCTGTATCACCTAACTTACGAAGCTGATCGATACGTTTTGTGTCGTTAGCAGTTCTAAATTTTAAAATACCGTTTAAACGGCTAAAACCTGCAAATTGTACTGTACTCATATCTACTCCTTATTAATTACTATACTAATATTATAGCAAAATGGCTATTCTGGGTCAACCAAAATCCACACAATTACGGTGTTTTTCTTGACGCTTATATCGTGTTTTTAACTCCACTGTACGGGACTTAAAAGGGCTGTTGCTCAAAAACAACACAATATGAGCACGAGTTTTTTGTGTTTTTTGCTTATTCTTCATAATATAGTAATTATACCATTTTGTGAATTACGAGTCGACCAAAAGAAAAAGCCCCAAAACGGGGCTTTTTTCAGTGTTGTTTTTGTGCAACGGATTACATTTCAACGTAATCTTCTTTACCACAACCACATTCTGGGCACTCAAATGTGTCTGCTAATTCGTCCCATTTTCCTTCTACTGCTTCGTCGTGTATATGACCGCAAATTACGCATACGTGTTCCATTATAGTGCCTCCAATTTAGATTGATATGCTTCGGCATGACGTTTTTCAACTCGAGCCAATGCTGAGAAACGCTTTTCTGCTTTGGCAAGAATTTCAGCAAATTGTTCTGCGTGTTCCTGGCTTTCGGCAATCTGCTCATCTGCTTCTGCCACTGCTGAACTGTTGCCTTCTGCTGCAGCAGCCGCTTTGAATTCAGGATACATTGTGGTAAACTCGTAAGTTTCGCCTTCGATGGCTTTTTCCAAGCATTCTTTAACAGAAGGTTTACCTACTAGTAATTCCAAATGACCCCAGGCGTGTAGTAGTTCTTGATCAGCTGTGTGTTCAAAGTGTAGAGCAATTTCTTCAAATCCTTGCTCTCTTGCCATTTTGGCAAAGTAACGATATTTGGTGTGAGCTTGTGACTCACCCGCAAATGCCGCTTCTAGGTTTTTAATTGTGATAGACATATTTTCTCCTTGTTGAATTGATTATATCAGTATTTATACTGAGATGTCAAGTGGTTTTCTTACCAATATATTCGTGACTGTAACAGAGTCGCCCAGCATCTCTAGCAGTGGTAGTACCACCATAGCCGGGCATTTTTCTGGCTGTGCCGTCTTTGTTTAGATAACTACCCAGGCGACTTTTTAGATTGGTTGACGTGGCTCTCCAGAGCGGACTGCGTTCTCGATGCTCACCAAAGCTGGGATGAGCTGTTTTACTAAAGTAACGCAGGCCACGACTCACATATAACTCAGCAATGGCATCTGAAAACGCTGTACCTATGCCCATACCTTGAAACTCTGGAAGTATCACAGTTCTATGTCCTCGCCAGTAGCTGTGAATATCTCTATTAGTTGAGTGTATGGCGGCATGGAATCCAATGGGTTTGTCGCCTAACAATAAAACATAATAGTGAGCTGATTTACTTATAGCAGTATCTAGATAGTGATACTTACTGAAATATCGCCAATAGTGGACACTTGTGCTTTGGATGGTGAGTGTAAGTTTTGGTCTTCGCCCCAGTCCCAGAAGTGACCTCCGGTTTTCTAAGACACAGAGGTCTGTGTCATAAACGCTATCAGGATCAAGCCACTCAATAATATCACGGTGGCAACTAGCGATATACAATGGTTCTTTAGTTTCTTGTCTGTCATAATATTTCCTTATGCTGAGTGCTAAACTTTTGGCTGTGTCACGATCTACTACTGATGTAAATTCATCAATAGTATTAATACCTCGATCTAAACACATGGCCATTTCAAATCTGTGATATTCGCCATTGCTGAGTGTAGCTGGCGATCGAAACCAAGCTGGGATGGTTCTAAGGCCACAGGCCAATAATAATTCTTCACCACGCTCGGGCGAAGAAAAATTGTTAATTACACTCATATCGTTATTGATGTAGTCAAGAATGCTCTTGTTGGTGCGAGTCAGCGTGTTTAGTATTGTGCTCTTGCCTGACCCACTTGTGCCTACAATTAACACAATGCCTTCGGTAGGTAATTCGGGTATTGTAATCTTAGGTTCTTGATAATCTCGGATGTCGTACTTGGCTCGGAGTTCTTCTAAGTAACTCATTCTGTTACCTCAAACAGTTCTGGAGGTAAATGTGTAGCATTAGCATATCTGGTTAAATGGTGTCCGTTGTCAGTGGTTACACGTTGATGACACACTCGGCACAGTACTTCAAGATTTGCTGGATTGTTATTATGACGGTCGCCGTCGATGTGATTTACATCTAACTGTCCAGGTTTTGTAATGTGTGACGTACATTTAAATCCGTGATGTGCATCTGTGTTGGAACAGCCTTGGTTAATTTTCCAGTTGTCTATTGCTGTCTTTCCTTTGCCGCGATGATACTCGCAAAACATTTTCCATTTGTATCCAGGAGCCTGTTGCCCTGTTCTATCGTATTTTTTGTGATAGCTAACTCGTTCAATACAATCGGGTAATGCACACTTTGGTGCCCATAAATTTGTCATATTAATTCCAATCAGTTAAAGTAATAATAGTTTATAAGTTTAAACGAAATAGTATTTTTAATCGACCTTATTGGCTGTTTTCGAGATTATTAAGGTATGTGGCTAAATCGCCGGCGTGTAACTGTAGCATCACAGCATCGGTTTCACTGTGTACTTCAATTTGGGTTAATTTGGTAATGTAATATGGAGAGGTTAACAGTCGTTCAAGTTGTAGATATTGACGACCTACAATTTTTTTCTGTATTTCTACTGCATGGAATTTTAATTCAGTGTGTTTTTTGACCCACCGATATCCTACTGTGGTTAATCTAAGACTGTGGCTGTTAACAGGATTGTACCACCATTGATATTCTACACCAGGCCAATCTGCTCCGGGCTCAACATAGTCAATAAACTGCTGAGTCCACTGAGATTGTAAATCACTGTTGGTAGACTGTTTCACCTTGTTTTAAGAGTACAACAGAAAATTTATCTGTCTTAAAAAGGGTATTGAGTTTCTTGGCCAAGTTGATAGCATGACCAGAATTACTAAAGCTGACCTTTTTATATTTTGGTCCAGGATAGGCAATTAAGGTATTTGACGTTTTAAGATTTATAGGTTGGTTGTCGTAGAACACCGCCCATATGCCTTCGCTGGCTAACACTTGATCACTTTTATAATTTGACTTATTTACATGGTCCAACAACACCGTTGGTTTTGGTCGACTCATCTCAATCTTCCTTGATATACTGTTTATTTAGCATGGATAACGGCGCATATTATTTAAAACTGCCTCCGTCCATACTTATCTCAGTGACTTCAACATCTGCCTGAGGTTTTGTCTGCAACTCACTGATATTAGCCAATAAACTAAAGATTTCAGCGTGTAAATTACGAGCTTCTTGTGCTGTTAGTACAAGATTTTTAGCCATGGATTGGTTCATTACACGAACCTTGTCGTTGAACATCTGTACGGGTAATGTAGGTTTACTGTCCATTTGCAGTCCTTAATGCTGATACCATCTGTTCTAGTGTGCGAAACGGTCCTTGATACTCATAACGATTTAGTGTAATGGCCTTGGGACAATAGGCACGGGCCCAGTTGTGATTAAATTTAATAATATAATAACCAGCACAAAAATAACTTTTACTTTTGGCAGTTTTAGTAAAGATAGGCAAGTGTCTTTGTACATCAAATAAGACATTGTGTGGTCGATGTGGGGTTGGGTATCCCTGTATATCATAGACTGTACCGGGTTCGTGTTTGACTTTTTCTGCCTTGACAAATTCTATATTGTATTTTTTACTTAGTAATCGAATATTAGAAAATACTTCGCGTTCGGTGTTTCTTACATAGGCCACACCGCCTTCATCGATAGCCTGTATAGTGGCAATCTTTTCTCCGGCTTCTTCGACAATCCAAAATTTATTTTTTACTATTTGTTTAGCAACAGTTTCTGACATAGGTTATCCTTTTAAACAGCTCATAGTTATTATCTTACCTAGTTCGCGATCAAAGTCTGCATCTTCGGCTATAATATATAAATCCGGTGATTCGTTTTGTGTATAACTACGATTATTAATCTGTACTATCCATCCGCCTGTGGCCTTTGCCACTGTAAAGTTTATACCACCTTTGACATCTATCTGCGGTGGCAGTGGAGTGTTTATACTACCATTAAAGGTATAAGGACTAGTGCCTAATCCTCCACCATTTAATACATACCCTGTTGACATGTTGTTTTCCTTTGTGTCGTCTCTTACAGTTATTTTACCGGCACCTAACCAGTTAAATATTCGAATTCTTAATTTTTTAGATATCATTGTGGTAGTTGATGATTCTCGTTGTCATTATCGGTTAATGCTACCATAATATCTACCTGTTCCTGTGCCTGCTTCAGCCTAGCCACAGCATCGGCGACACCTGGATGTGTCCGAGCCAATTCCGCTAGACGCCGTTCTTCAGCCATCTTTTGTTTAGCCCAATCTAGTATGTCAATGGCTTCGTAGCTGAGATTGACAGAAGGCATTCCTGGAGTCAATGGCATCCAAGACGTGCCATCAAATACTTCGAATCTGTTATTCATGCATCTTACTGCACCTTGTAGAGGATTGTGCAAATTAGGATATACATTAGGTAGGCTAGAGTAGCTACCATCAACATACAAATATCCGCCGTTCCGTCCTGTTGTTACTCCGCTGATCATGATCTCAATAACTCCATGCTAACAATGTGCCCGATAGCAGTAGCAACATCATCGCCTTCGGGTATCACGTGTGTAATAGTACGAGTCTGATCAGCTTTGTGATCATACGTTCTGATCTGTACTATTGTTCCGCCTTGTGCTGACATAATATTAAAGGTCAGGCCTTCTATGTCAACTGATCCAAGTGGCCTAACAGCTAGCTCGATAGAATCTCTATTTCTAAGGTTGCGGTTATAGTCCCACACCCATTGTATTATCTTTGACCAAATCAATTTAATCATTCTGGGTACCTCGCTGATAAAAATTCTACATAACCCTGTGCTTGGTCGCTAATGCGTTTTAAATCATACCGGCCACAGAACTTTAAAAACAATGTGCCTATCTGTGATACTGACTTTGGAACACTGTTAATAGCAATAGTTTCGGCAATTTTAACCTTGATGTCTTCGGGCTGTGCAGTTAAGTCTACCAAGGTAACATTACGATTGTAATCGTCTAGTACACGATGTTCAACACCATTATGGTCAGTCCAACGCTGTAGCATTAGGTTGTTCCACGCAAAGCCCTTTTTATCGCGGTCTTCAAATGCTTCTTGGAGCCCAACTTTATTCTTACTTCCAACTTTCCTAACCCCAGGGAACGCACTGAAAACGTTGTCTGTGGGATCTCCTCGCATACATTTTTCAAAAAGTATCCAGCTTGGATCAGGAATGGATTTGTTTTCTTTAGTTTTTTTATCTTTGACTGGGGCACCTTTTTTGTCAAATATGCCTTCAATAGTGTGTAGTTCATCTGCAATCCCATTGTATTGTTTTACATTCTTGCCTAACAGCTGATAAAAATCTGTGTCGCTACTGACTATAACATGCTCATCTGTTGGGTGAGCCTGTATCCAGCCAGCAATTAAATCATCTGCTTCTAGGTTTTCGTGACGCAATACTGTGCAATTAGTTTTTTCTGATAAGAATGTTTTAAGCTCATCAAAGGTTTCCCAAAATAGTCGATCTTCTTCAGCTTCAGCTTCGGTAAGTGCCTGACGTGCTACAGCACGATTCTTTTTATATGGTTCGTAAAAATCTTTACGCCAACTACGCCCTTCTAGGCAGAATACCACATGATCGGCCTTTTGGTCACGGAATGCTTTGTTTACACTACCTAAGGTAACGTGTATAGCAAAGCCTAGTCGATCCCAAGTATCTGATTGTCTATGAGCGGCGTGACGAGCACGGAAAAATGTATTAGCAGTATCTACAAGTAAGTATTTCATGTAGTTATAATAGCATATTATTATTTATTAGTCAACAATTTTAACAACATATTGGAATATAAAAAATCTGCCCAAGCTCGATGTGCATCTGGACCAAAATGGTAAGAATCTGGTTTAACTGTTTTAAATCCATTATTTTTACACCAATTATAGTAGGTAAAATCCGGATTGTAAGGTTCTAAATAACGACCGTTCCAGTCTAACTGTTCAGTACCTGTCCACGGCTCATACGCAGTAAAAAAGAAATGATTTACACCTTGACGTTCTAAATCGCGATGAAAATTGTATATGTATTGGTGAGAAAAGTTCATCGACGTTTGCCAGTCTACTTCTACTATCCATTTTTTATAACGATTTTTTATTTCGTCAGGCCAATCTTCGCCAATCCCACCAGCATTTATCTGCCAGTATACATCATTGTGTAACCATTCCTGTCGTTCCCAGGTACTCCACCCGATTATAACTAGATCAGGACGAGGATTATATTCTAAGTAATGTTTAGTAGTTCTTATTATGCGACTGTTACTGCTGGCACTTTCAGCATCACAATGCAATCGAGCACCAAGTTGATTGGCTATGTGGCACCCATAACTTACACGCTCATTATCCGGGTGTGGTCTGCGACCCAGTGCCCAATATAAGGAATCGTCGTTGGCAAAACAATAAGGATTTAATGCTTCGGCTCCAGCACTATGACTATCACCATTTACATAAAGTATCATTCTTGATAGGCTGGGTTAGGAAATTCTAGTTCAAACACATGATATGTGGAATCGCCTGTTTTGTCTTTGAGGATTTCTATGGTGCGATTTTGTTCGGCTTCGTCGAGGGATTTAAAAATACCACCCCCAAACGATTGTGATCCGTAAGTTGTTACAGGTGATATGTATATACTACTAGTGATAGTCAGCTTGATCAGTTGATAGACCTTAAAGGTTTTTGGCGGGGGTAGGCCTTCCATCAGCTGACCTCGGTTTTACCACCGCCTAGATCACGTTTATCAATTACTCGTGGTCTAGCTTCGTAGGGCTGATTGGCTTCCCATTGTTCAAAATTTTCCTGTACTACATTACGACACACATCCTGGAACCAACGATCAACAATAACTGCATCCTCTTCGCCAGGCTTTTGTTGGTATCCAGCACGAACTAAATTGACAATAAATTTTTCATTCCAGTCTAATTCAAATGCACCGTTGCCGATATTGTCCGGATCTAATTCTACACTGGTAACACTGACCCAAGGCTCACCTTTTTCAGTAGCAATTTCTTTTGCAGATTTTTCTACTACTTTTTCTCGTTTAGGTTTAGATTCTTTAGGTGTTTCTGTTATTTTAACTATAGTTTCTTTCTTTTTAAATATATCTATAAATCCCATTTTATTTTCCTTTCAATAACCATATTAAGTGTTCTACTGTGCTGTGATATCTTGTTTCATATACAGGTTCTCCTGGACCTGTCCACATAGCTTCTCCTTGATAGGCCCAGCCCAACCATAACCATTGACCTGATAGACTACAACGTTTGGGCCACCATAGGTATTGCACTTGCCATTTTGCTCGTTCGCGAAACATCATTTCTTGCCAATCATCAGTCATACTCACTCTTGGGCTTGGCATTGGCATCAGGTGCCCCATTCGTTCTTGAACAAAGGCACTTGAAGTCTATCACTGTACCTTAAGCCATGTTTCATTGCCAATACTGCTACATTTTTATTATTCATTGAATAGACACTTTCAACACCACCAACAGGCATTAGGTAAACCGATCCTTTAAAACCCGCCGCACGATATGCACCAATAGCACATTCTGCATCTGCAAAGTCTTGTTCGTTGCTAATAACAAACTTTAAATATGCTGTACCAAACCATTCATACTCACAAACAATCTTAGGTAGTATAGCTTCTTCCCACTTTTCACCACTGCAAGGAAGTTTAGCACTTACACTGAATGTAATTTCTCTAATAGAATTTTGTCTCCTCCAGGCAAACAAATATTTTTTAAAATCATCACTTAATCTTTGAGTACCATTTGTTTCAAATGTAATTTCTTTAAGTCCTGCCATTTGAGGATGCTCTAGCAAATCTTCATAAGCACGTTGCCATCCTAGCAGGGGTTCACCACCGGTGATAACCAAATGTTCGTCTCTCCACTCACCGTGCGGAAGTATTTCCATAATACGGTCTACAATAGCATCTGTGGTAAGCATGGGACTTAGATTTTTAAAGTCCGGGTGCCACGACGCATAACTGTCACAGCCTGTTGTAACTAAAGGCAAATCTTCATAACGCTTGAATGGATTTAATTCATGTATAGAGGCCAAGTCATCGGCTTCAGTGCTCAACATAGGTCTTTCCATACCAAAACCGGCACATTTAAAGTTACAGCCAAAGGTTCTAAGGAACACACTGGGCACCCCCATGTAACGACCTTCCCCTTGTATGCTATAAAACAACTCTGCTATTTTAATTTTACTCATATATATTTGACCATTTACGAAGTTTATTGAATTTGTTTTGTTTTGCTGCATCTATTTCTGCGTCTGTAACAACACCGTGCTCTTTTAGTAAATCGATCATGGCCACTACATCACCAATTTCTTTTACAAGATTTTCACGCTGTGTACCTGTACCGTTTAAGTATACATTATCTAGACCAAAACGTCTACACTTGCTGACATTTTGTATAACTTCTGCACACTCTTCTTGCAGTATATCCAGTATTTCTTCAACTTTATTCGAATAAGTTTTCATTCCACTCCCTGTGACCTTCGCGGAAAGCCATGTTTGATTGTGTCTCACGTACTTCCACACGATAACACCATAAACGATTGGCTTCGCCTGGGCCCCATAAGTCTGGAATGTAGACACCGTTCACATACTTGTACAGCATATCTGCCAGTCCTTCACAGCCCAAACGTGGAAGAATAGTCAGCTTGGCCATGTTCTTTTCTTGTAGAAGTTTGTATGTTTCAAGTTCAGGGTCATCTTCGGCTACCAACAAGGTATGATCAAATTGGTCTTCTAAGGTCTTCTTTAGTTCTTTTAGGCCACCATAATCAGCTGCCCAGTTACGCACGTCTAGATCATTGGTACCAAAGTAAAACTTCATGCTAAACGAATAGCCGTGTATCAAGTTGCAGTGGCTATCTGCTCGCCACTGGCGATAGGCACAGGGAAATGCATCGTGATATTCTTTAGTACTTGTGTATCGGTATACCACAGGTCTAGTGTTCAGGAAGTTGGCTTCCATGTGGTCAATTAATTCTTGTGTTGATGATTTCATGCTTGTTCTCCTATGTTAAATTTTAGCATAGGCCTGCAGAATTTGTATAGCGGGATGAATGCCAGAAAGGCCGCTTGAAACAGTATTTAGTTTGAAAAATGTCGTTCTTCAATTAATTTGTTTAATTGTTTGCTGTGTGAGCCGGTTATTAAATGACCATATACTACACTGAATATCAATACAGAATCTTCATCGGGAAAAAATAATCTACTTTGAGTACTTGGTTTGCAATCGGGAAACTGTATTACAGTATATCCCCGTTTGCCTTTTTGTACAGTGGCACCACGCTGTTGACAGAATTCGAACACCTCGTCGGGTAGATCATGTACGTGGGTTATATCAACTGGGTGAAATCCGTTTAGCGCCACCACGCCTCCCAGGGAAAAACTATCCAGGCAGGATCTTCAAGTTTATTGATACTAATGCCACTGTAATCTACATCTTTGAATTCAGACGCTTCGTTGTTAACTAATACAGCAAAGCGTACATTATGATTCCAAATTTTATCAATCCATTCGGCATTGTCGGGTAAACAATTCTCTTGCCAATCTGATCGAATCCAGTTTAGGGTAGCACCCGAATCATTGATGTCATCAACAATAAGTATTTCGTGAGTTTGATTAAACGCATCTTCAGCCATCCAAAGTTTGCTTTCTGGTCCCATATCACTATCACGCAAGCTGACCTTGAGTGTTTCCATAGGTACATCAAGATACTGACTAATTAGGTTAGCCGGTACCAATCCACCTCTGGTAAGACCTACCACATAGTCGGGACGCCAATGGTCTTGATTCATAGCACGAACAATATCATGCACCCATCCTTGAATTTGCTGATCTGTATAATAGATTTTTTTCATTGTTTATCCATATAGTTGATTGATAATTGTTTTAACCTTTTCGACTTGATCAAATTGAATTCCGGTCGTTAAAAAATGATTATGTATTGGACGACTCATAAGCCCATCTGCAAGTGTTGTATCTATGTTATGGTAATCGTTCAGACCATAAGTATATTTTTCTACTAAATCAATATTATACTGCAATAACCAGTTACCCAGCAACTGATATTCGCTAAAAGTAACATTAAAATTATTAACATCAAAAGTACCATTATTAATTATACTGTTTGCAATGGCATCCATCCAATTAGATTGATGCAGATTTTCAATGTGGTTTTTTAATTCTGCCCACTGTGTTTTTAGTATAGGAAAACATTCACTGATAAACGTTTTATCAGAAGTGGGCCGTCCTAATATTTGAGTAACTATAATATTCCACAAAGGCTCTTTATTATCATCAGACACCAATAACACCGGTTTATTTTGATTAAAATATTTGTGTTTGCGTAAATGTATTAGATCACAGTCAGAAATAACAATTTGATCATCTTCACACAAATCAACAGCTATTAGTTTTAGCAACTGTTGCCACATCCAGCCATGATATTTCCATGGTGGACCTTTTAATTTTAACAGATTATAGTTAGTTTTATTACAAAACTCATCTACTAGAACGTTGTCATGTATAAAAACAAACCGATCATCATCAATGTTAAATTTTTCAAATGCTATTACAATTTCTTCAACTGGTGGTTGATGATAAACTACAGTTTTGTCTAATACTGTATCAAGTTTATAATCAAATTGCAAAGATAATACAGCATCAGCAATTCTTCCGGGGCCAATAAACAATAATCTAGTGGTCATATATTATTCAAAATAGTAGCGTATTTCATTCATTAATCTATATCCACCATTACTCATTACTGTGCCAGATAATCGATAAAAAGAATTTTTACCAATATCCTGACTCCATAGTGCTCTAACATAACCCACTGTGTCATTCTGTAGGGCAAGCGTTGTACTAGTATAGTGTATATTGCCACTGTTGTCAACACTGGTCGGTAATGTAGCAGTCGCTGATCCTGACACTACTACAGGTTTAACACCTAGATAAACACCAACATCATGATATCTGTATCCGGTTTCGCCCCATAAGCCAATGATATTGCTGACGTTATTAATTAGACCTGGAGTTAGCTCAGTAACGGTGTAGGTGCTACCTAATACAGCAGTGAACCCATCTTGTGTATATCTAACAGTAGCATCAAAGTTGCTGGTATTGTTTACCTGTCCCCAACTGCCGGTCAAGGCCAACCAAGGACTATAGTTTAGTGTAGTATATTGAACACCTCCAGACCATGAGCCACGAGTCCATAATTTAGGCACACCAACGGTGTAGTTACGTATACTGCCCAAAGTGGGACCAACTGTTGAATCTGTTGGGCTAACGGTGTTATACATATTACGACCTTCTGATCCTGCTCGAACGCCATTGACGGTATTAACAGCACCGCTGATCAGATATTCAGTATGGCTGGTTAATTCATATGTGTCGATATGTTCTGTATCCATGTTAAAACTGTTAGACCAACCGGCAATATGAGTAGGAGCCAAACTGGCTGTAAATGTACGACCCTGTTGGTCCATGGCTGTTACTTGACTGTCTGCTCCGTTTAAATTTATACCAGCCACAATGCCCGAGATAGGCCGATTGGCAATAGTAAGAGCTCCGCTAGGCGACATTAATGCTTCAACATCAATTATGGGAACACCAGCGAAATTCAGTCCAGTGGATTTAATCATGGTGTCGAGTTGTAGATCGGTTAGCCATGGCCACTGTGTTTTTGCTATAGTAATTGCCTGCTGTGCATTGTAGGCAACAGTATTTCCGGTAACCTGACTTAGATAAAATTGATAAGTAGGCACATTATTTATTGTTTCCGGCACCATACCTAATAAGTATAGGTTATTGTTGGGACCTTGTATAAAAGTTGTGGTAGTGTAGGCTGAAGTTTGTCCAGCGTTTAATAAGGGTTGTATCTGTCCGGTAAAGTTAGTAATGATATTGGCCATACTGCCTACATACTGACCTTTGGCTACCTGCATCAGAATTTGAGTACCTCCGGCAGAAGGCAATACAATATCAGGAAGTCCGTTATTAAGTAAGTCAATGATAACAGGACTGGTACTTGCTGGCAAGCTCATGTTGTATCCGGTTACTGTGCTGGCAGTTACGTCAGTGAATACCCCTGTGCCATTATTTTTAAGAAACTGTATAGAACTGCGCCAAGGACTGTTTTGCCAGTTATTTGGCATAGCAAGAATAACAGCACTATCAACCCCAGACTCATCAAAGTCCATTTTAAAAACTTTAACAGCATTACTACCGCCGGTTTGATTAAAATATGCGCTGGTATTAAACAATGGTGTGGGCATACTGCGTATAAAAGGCATAGCAACGGAATCGGTTGCCGAGTTATAATTAAAGCCAATTAACGAATCCGGTTGGCAACCTAAACAGCCTGAAAATGAGTTATTGCCTACAATAAAACTGGGTTGTCCAGTGCCTAAGAAATTACCACTGGCGATTGTTTGTCCGGCTACGCTGTTGGTTGCATAGACCTTAAAGTTATTTGTAGTACTGCCCATGATTATTTCAGTAAAAGGAAAAGCCAAGGCTACTACATTATCAAGGCCATTATAGCGAAAAACTGCACTGTCATAACTGTCAATTGGGTATGGTAAAGAAATATTGTAGCGTGTAAAACTATTACCTGTGTTAACGAACATCTGCGCCGTAGATGAACTTACCTGTCCGTCGGTGCCAGGTGCTATAAACATACTTTGATTTCCGTTGCCGTTAAAATTACCAAAACTAACTTTTGGAGTTCCTACAATAGTATTATCAGCACCAGCAAACCATTGATTGGTTTGATTAATAAATTGTCCATTAGTCCACCCAAAAATTGAAATAGCACTATTCACGTGATTAGCAGATCCGCAACCGTTGCAGTCACCGGCTACAACAACATTAGGAGTTCCAGAATTGGTTAAATTTGCAGTGAACATATTTAATGCAGAACCAAATTGGCTTGCTGACACTAACGGAACAACAGTACTAACAAGACCGGGAGTAGTTAAAGTTGTAGCACCTGTAACAGTAGTTGAAGTGGTAGTGGGTTTACTGTAACTGGGTCCACCGCTACCTCCGCCACCTCCGCAGGCAACTAATATAAGTGAAGTTGAAACAATTAATAAAGTGCTGTTAAATTTCATAATAAATCCCAAGATGTTTAATAATACTATTATACTATCTTAGGATTTATCGGTCTGTTGTAAAAATACAACAAATTATCTCGGAGCGAACTCCTGTTGCAGTTTGATATTGTCAAAGAACTCTTTCTTTGTTCCTGCATCAGTTAGGAAAGCACCTTTTAATACCGTTGTTTGTGTAAGACTGCTATGTGCCATGATGCCGCGATTGGTACAGCAACCATGTTCAGCCTGTATGTAGACTCCAATGTGCTCTGAATCAGTTGCTCGGCTTATTTCTCGGGCGATGTCGTTGCAGAGTTCTTCTTGTAGTGTGCCACGCCTAGCGCACCACTGAGCAATCCTAGTATACTTAGATAGGCCGATGAGCTTATTAGCGGCGATAATACCAATGTAAGCCACACCACTAACAGGCTGATGATGATGACTACACATACTACGCAACTCACTGCGTACAACCAACATACCTTCGTATCTATCCTCGCTATCATTTGGAAACGCTGTTGCATCTGGTGCAGGTTCATAACGACCTGCCATTATCTCCGTAAAATACATTTTGGCCAAGCGTCTGGCTGTGCCCTTTGAATTTGGATCTGTTTCTCGATCAATCAGTAGTGCATCTAGCACACCTTCAAATGCCACAGTGGCATCATTAATCAATTGAGACTTAACTGCATCGTTGTTGACGTACTCGCTGATGTTGTCTCCTGCCCAAAATCTTTTACCATTACGCTTCATTGTGTTGCGTAATACCAGTGCTAGGTTAGGAGCATTTGGATTCTCCCACTCTACTGTTTCGCCTTCTTTGAAATCTTTGTATGCTTTATCGTATCCCATTTATTCTCCTGAATCTATAACAGTTTTGCCTGCATTAATACGGTTCCATGCACGCTCGTGAAAGTAGTATAGCACACTATTGACTACTAATGCAAAACTTACTACACCTAACCCTACCCAAGGATTACCACTGGCAAGCCAGCCACCAAAAAAGTTTGTAACGGTTACTAAAATACGCCAGGTAACAACCTTGCCAAGACTACGCATGGCTCGTTCATAAAATTTTAATTGATTCACATTCTTCTCCTTGTAAGATATTATATACTAAGTATTTAGATAATACAACTATTTTTATTCCATAAACCATGAAACGTGCTGTTCTTTGTGTGCCAAATCCACAAGACTATATACCACAACTTGACAATTATAGCATTATGATTATTAATCCTGATGCACCACCGTCGCGCAATCAATATCTCCTAAACAATTCAGACTGGAGTCTGTTGATTACTGCCAATGACGAAAAATATAGAGATGGTGGCGACTATCCCAATGAACGTGTTTTATGGTACACGTCTGGCACTACCGGTGACAGTAAGTTTTGTAGCTTCAGTCAAAGACAACTAAACCATATGGCTGAAACAGTTGTTCGGGAATATGACCTAACCGAAAACGATCGTTACGTAAGCGTGATGAGTCTATGGCACGCCCACGGGCAGGGATTTTATTGGGCTACACAGTTGGCCGGATGTGAAACCAATTATGTTTCGGTTAAGAATCTGCGTACCTGGCCCGATTATAGTCCTACCTTTATTACTGCTATACCTGATGTATTACAGACCGCCGCACAGTTAAAATTTGACAGTAATCTAAGATTTATTCGTAGTGCCAGTGCCCCAATGCCTGATCGATTATACACAGCACTACAGGATCAATTTGGTATTCCGGTGCTGGAAGCATTTGGTATGACTGAAGCTATGAGTCATTGCTTTACTAATCCCTTGCACGGAGAACAGCGCATAGGAACTGTAGGCCTACCATCGGGCATAGAAGCTATAATCGATAACGGACACCTACTTATTCGCGGCCCAACACTGGATCGAGAGCAGTGGTTTGATACCGGCGACCTAGCCGAACAAGATGAAAAAGGGTATTACAAAATACTTGGCCGTAGTCGAGATCAAATTAATGTACGTGGTGTTAAATTAAATCCCATAAGCATAGAAAGACAGATACTGGAGAATATTGCTGGAGTGTCAGAAGTAGCAGTATTTGGGCTGGACTCGGTTAAATGTTTATACACAGGATCTGCAGATCCAGATCAAATCCAAAAATTTTTAATAACATTAGGATCTTGTTGTCGAGCCAGTGTGTTGGAAAATGTGGTTGCTATACCATTGACCAGCGGTGGAAAAATTTCAAGAACGCTACTTAATTTGCAATTTTAATCATTCTAAGATCTGGATAATTATATTTTTTAGGTTCTGGATCTACTGTAGGTAACAGTTGAATACCACGAGCACAATCTTCTAAAGTAGGACAATAGTGATAACCTTCATCAAACTTTGGCTGAGTCTCCCAAGGTGTTATGTGTAAATCTCTACCATCTGATCTCATACGGCTAAACATTTCGTATTCGGCTTTGTTATCCAACAGTATAGCACCCACGCGGCCTATTTGCAAAGGCTTTCCATGACCAAAACTGACACATTGCAACTGCCCTGGTCTGTACATGCCGGGTCTTAGTAGTCTAGCACTGTCCCATATTCTAGTACCATGGAACCGGTATTCACCAATCCAATATTCGGTACGTAATTTGTAATATACACCCAACTGTCGCATTAGTTGTACAACACTGAGATAGGTAAAGGCGGAGAATTCGGTGCTGGCGACATGTTCGTATCTAAAGCACAGTTCCAGTGCATGGGTACAACCATCGGTCACAACTGCATAAGGAGCGCCGGTATATTCGGCTAACCGTTCTTCAAACTTGAATAAAACGTCAAACGTCATTGAGTATACCACCTATAAGCACTATCAATGATAGTGGCAATGTCACTGTGATTAGGAATCCACCCCATCTTTTCTTCTATTAAACTGGCATTAGCCACTAGTTCTGCTGGATCGCCCATGCGGTGAGGGCCATAATTAACTGCAGGTATTCCATATTTCTCTACTACATAATCTACAATCGCTTGATTGCTGGTGCCTAGATTAGTTCCTATGTTGAACACATCGGCACCTGGTTGTGGGTAATCATCTAATTTGAAACTGGCTGCCATGACATGTGCTCGAGCTATGTCCCATACATGAATATAGTCACGAATACAAGTACCATCGGGAGTAGGAAAATCATTGCCGTTGATAGTAATGGGTTGTTTGGCAATGCTGGCTTCTAAGGCACGAGCTATTAGATGTGTAGCACCGGGTTCTTGGCCAAGGTCTGCAGAGAAAGGTTCTGCACCTGCGGCATTAAAGTATCTAAAACATACACTTGGCATAGCATAAGCACCCCAGTAGTCGGCTAAGATACGTTCAGTCATGGCCTTGGTAGCACCGTATGGACTAATAGGGCGAATGTCGTCGTATTCTTTGATAGGTAAACAGTCCGGTTCGCCGTATACTGACGCACTACTACTGAACATGATCAAAGGACGCTGATCAAAGTCTCTGACCACATTTAACAAACGAATGGTCTTGCTGATATTATTGTCGTAGTATTCGCCGGGATTACTCATACTTGGACCTACTAGGCTAGTGCCGGCACAGTGTACGATTACCTCTGGTGCCAGGCTATGAATAGTAGCAAGGCTGTCATCGCTAGCAAAATCTCCAATATAATATCCATCAATATCCTTTAGTGTGTGATCACGTTTGACTCGATCGATAACGTATACTTGATCGCCATTTTGTTTAAATGCACGTGCTACATGACTACCAATATAACCACAACCGCCAGTTACAATTACTTTTCTCATTTATTTTTCTTTGTTAGTTGCCAGTTTTGTTCTAGTAGATTGTTGTTCTTTCGACGTAGTTCGGTAACATCCTGTTGCAGACTAACTGATAGATTTCGATAAAACTCGTGTTCTTTGATGATTTTTTCGTCGGCTGGTTTTTCGTGTTTGGCTCGTAGACGTTCCCCACAGAAAAGACCAGTAAGAAAAAATAAAATAGCGGTAATTATGATATCGCCCATATCAATATTTGCTTTCGTGTGTGTGCTTACGATAATCAGTGCTCATACGTAGCCAACTTTCACCTGACCCTTCTAAGATATCGCAGATACGATCAATGGTACCGTTATTCCAGTCGCTAATGCGACCTATGTTCTTATGGGGGTTATTTAACAAAGGAATCAGTTTGTTGATAGCATCTTCTAGCGACCAAGGGATATAAAGTCGGTCTGGATCATTGGCAAAAGTCTCAGGAAAACTACGATAAGCGGGATAGAGAACATTACAGCCAAGCGTGTCAGCTTCTGATACTGTATTTGATACCCAGTCCTGTAAAGCACAATTGAACAGAACACGAGTATCGTTAAGCAAACTATAGTAGTCATTTTTACTCAAGTCTTCGTAAATAGTAAGCAACCCACGGGACTGTAGGTCTCGAGTACGAGCCATGTAACTGTCGTTATTGCTTTTTAATTTGGCACCACTAAAAATAGCAAACTCAACCTGAGGAAGATTAACACCTTGTTGAGCAATATTTGTTCTAAGGGTATTGTAATGCTCAATGAGATCCATATAGAAATCTGGTTGCTTTTCTTGATCCCACCGAGCCGCAAATCCTACACGCATACGGCGTTGATCAAATGGTTTTAATTCTCCAGCGACTCTTGCACGGACTTCATCTCGACCAAACGCCAGTCCAGAGATGTTGTAGATTGGGGCTTCCCAGCCGGCGATTTTCATGTGCATTGCCATTTCTTCGTTTGTTGCTAATACAATATCCGCAAAACTATCCACCATTTTCTCATAAAGTGCCATCCACTTTGACATACCCCAGACATGAACGAAATCATCGGGGTCAATGCTTTGTGCAAGACAACGAACAGCGATCCTAGGACGCATACTAGGATCAACTTGGTTGATGATATAAGGTAAGCTCTCGATACCGGCCGTAAACATGTCTTCAAAATAGATAACATCTTCATTTGTGATTTCCCCTTGTTTCATCAATTTGACCAGATTGGCCATTTGAGTCATTGAGTAGTAAGTACGCCCGTGAGCATCTAAAACTTGACCAGTTACTATTGCTCGGTCTGTGTCTAAAGTTTCACCAGCAACAACTTCATAGTCAATGCCACGACGCTTAAATACTCGTTCGTTCCAGTCTTGTAACTGTAATGTGTATCTTGCTTGATAAGGCTCTAGGCCCATGTACCAAAGTTTTCTCATCGTGCTTTCCTAAATTTTTCAACATCTTCCACTGCTTGTTTTAATATTGTAGCATAGTTGACAGCCTGTTGTCTATTCATACTAACAACTGTTTCACATCGAATATAACCCTGTGTTAGCAACTGCCAAATGTGATGCCAACGAGTACGACTCCAGAAGTTGGATTTTGCAGTAACATAAATTTCTACTCCAACATCGCACTCATTGGCCTCGACCCAAACATCATGGTCATGATCACCTTGTCCACAGTCACAAACAACTTGGTATCTCTTAGCATCTCCCCAGGTGTTTTTGATTAGTATGCCAGTGGCTGGCTTTTCAGGTTTTAACGCCATGTTCTAGGTTTCCAGTTGGTGTCACGTGGTTTAAACTCACGTTTCTCTTTTGGGTACGGCGACCAATTGTCCTTAGGATGTTTACCTGCTTTAACACGTTGCATTTCGCCCCAAGGTGTCTTTTCATTGTATAAATGATTTTCATCATAGACATAACCTTGACGTTTGCAAAACTCTAAATATTCTTCGAGTTCGTCGAATAAATCACGAACTTCGGGTCTCAAGCGAAGATACTTATTTAACCAGGCTGGTTGGCCCATATACTGCTCCTTTAAATTACGATTGAAAGATTTGGACGGGTGAGGTTGTAATTGATCGTGCATCCGTTTTCACCGTCCTCGGATACCTCAATGGTGACTGCACGTCCGGGATAGCGACCTGCAATTTGTAAGTATAAATCATCTGCGATCATTTCGCAACTCTTATAGTCAAGTTCTAGAACTCGGCCTTCGGCATAGGGACCGGTCCCAGAGTATAGGTTCTCAAGCCAGCGTTTAAACTGAATAAATTCGATATCTCGATCGGTATGGAACACATCAATCCAGACTCTGAAATGAAAGATATGGCGATGTGGGTTTGCAAGGAAACTAACATCGTATTTGTCGCCGGTGGCTAATTGTGGATCTGTTGCGGCAGCTGGGTAACAATGGATTCCTTCACGTTGAAACTGAACAAATATTGTCCTGCTGGCATGTTTCATAATTCTTTCGACTGTATCACGTTGTTCTTGATTCATTTTGGCTTAGGCCCTGTTTTACGTTGCGTTAACGCCGCTAGTCTTCTTGCTTCTGACCACGGCTTACCCTTTAATTTTATACTCTTTTTAGTGCTACTGTCAATACTCATTGGCACATTTTGTTTAGATAGTCTAATCTTTTCTTTAGTTTCAGCAGTATGATTTTTACCCTCCATACCTGACTTTAGTGTGCCATTTTTAATCTTTGTTTCGATAATCTTTTTCTTAGTTTCCTCCGATAACCTTTTACCCATATTGGCTTTGGATAAGTTTTTTCTATGCTCCGCAGATTTAACTCTACCCTTCCAGCTTGGAGGTTGAGCATTATCTAAAATATTTGTAAGTATTCCTGTGTTATCAATTATTTTACCATATTGACGAATTAGTTTAGTTTCCTCTGCGTATGCTACATTTTCATCTTCGATGTTAGTTAGCAATATCTGTATCACAGGTTCTACTCCGGCTTTTCTTAAATGACAAATACGTTGCCAACGAAGTTTGTTTTCTTTACCACGTCGTTCTGTTAAATGATCTTTATGTCTATTATTAGAAATTTTACCTTTTCCAACATAAAATAATTGATTTAATAAAGGGTCGTACAATCCGTATACATAATACATAACTTATCTCCTGTTATGTTTATTTATGAAAACTAACCCATATTCATTTTATAATCTCATCCTTAGTGTACTTCGACCAATCTGTAAATCGTTTACGGTCCTGTAATTCATGTAAGCTATGACACCAAACACCAGGGTTAGTTGCTGCAAAGTCTCGATCATCAAGTTTAATTGTAGCATTATATCCCAGCTGTTGTATATAGGGCAATTTAACCGAAAGCATTGGAATAAAATTATAGTATTCAACCAATGAACTTTCTAATAAACCCTCTACCTGTGCTACATCTAAATCTAGTGTACACAGAAACTTTTCTTCTAAAAATTTTTCTATCATATCTTCCCAAGGACGCCAACCTTCTACATCGTTGACCTCTAACCGTGGGAAACTTTGATTAGCACCAAAGTAAATATGACGTATGCCATTGGCACGTATATGTTTGATAATATCAGTCTGACTTTGTACTCCTACTACAAATAAAGTTTTCATTCCATAAGCCGGAGTATGCTCTACTTCGGTGCCAACAAAAAAATCTACATTGAGATGTCCAGTTCTATTCATAATATTATTTTGCATCCAGTTGAAACTTTAGTTTAGCAATTTCGTCTTTGACATGCAACCTTTGTTTTTTCAATTGTTCCAATCTGGTATCTTCAAACACACCGGTAACTTCTAGTTGATCAATCTGTTTATCTAAGCGTGCATGTTCTTTTAGCAAATGTTGTAAATGATTTTCTTGATGGTTGGACATTTTATTCTCCAAATAAATTAGAATCTAACACTGGTTTAAGTTTTTCTTTCTTTGCTGGTTTATCCTTGGCCAAGTTACCTTCGATATGTACAAGTTTACCGGCCATTGTGTGTGCATTTTTGGCTTTTTTGCCTTTAAATCCACGTGTGCCTACAATTTCCATCCAATAGTTGCTGTATTTTTCAATGATGTCTAAACTGGCCTGCTTGGTCGGAGCAGCAAATATACTTTCTACAATATCTTCAAAGTAAGCATAGTCACCGGTATACTGCATCATTGCTGGATGTTCGCCTGCATCAAATCTTCGATTGGCTTCTTGTACAGCAGTTAAATGCATCCAAACATTATGACCCATTAGCAAACAATAGCTAAACGAATCCCATGATGTTTTTGCTGATTCTTTGCCATTTTTATTAAGATCTCCTGGTGCATAGATACAAATATCTTTCATCTTGAGCATATCACTTATGGGACTTTCCTGCCAATTTCGAATAGGAGTCTTAGGATCAACCAATGGTAAATCTGTTAAAAGGCCAGTACTCCATTTACGAGTGTCTTGGGCATATTTTTTATCATCTAACACAGGGGCCATACGATACGACCATTTACCATCTTGTGGGAATACATTTTCAAAGTATACCTGCCCGTTAGCAGTTGCTAAAAAAGGACTAGCACAGTCAAAACTGATAGTAAATGCTGGGTTAACGTATTTTCTTACTGCTCGCTGTATCACAGTAAGTAATACTGCCCATTCTAGTTTACTTGTACCCAAAAAGTGCATCCAATCATGTACGCCTTCTTGTAATAGATTGTCGTATTTTAATGCAATGATGCGTTTCAGCACCAGTTCAACATCACACATATTCTGACCGCCCATAGACCAACCGTTAAAGTGTGTATCTGGATACTTTGCAGGATCACAGTAGTCCTTCATTGTCTGATACCATTGTTCTGCATCATCATGATTAGCACCCTGTAGAACGTTAAGCACTTTCATACCACCAGCCTTAACACCCTTACGGTTCTTCATGTAAAATTCGTTGTTGTATTTTGTGGCATCTACAGCATCTTTGAGATTATCAATACCACAGGCTTTGGAAGCCTTTTTATCATGTATGACCCAGGTTGGAATATCTAATGTCATTCCGTAGTCAGCAACTCCGTCTAGCCATTTAAGTACCGCTTCACGACGTGCCTGTGCCCGCGGGCAACCTGAATTGGCTCGCCAATCACCTTCCCATAATCCCTTGGCTATCTGGAATCCACCAGAGTCGCCTAGGATTAGTGTGTTGGGATCGCGATTGCGAACCATATCCTCGCTCCAGTCCTGCTTGGTAAGATCGAGGTTGGCATGACCACCGGAGTAGAGTGACCACCTGTAAGGAAATAGACTCTTCTGACTGTTAAGCCAGTTAAGCTGTTCCATGTCTGTTAGGCCCTGCGGAAAACGTGCAGGATCTACATATTCTTCGTTGCGTTGTTTGCCTATAAAGGTAGCATAAAAGCCACTGATTGCTGGCAAGAATACGGCATAGTCATTTTGTTTTGCTGTTAAGTTATCTTGAACCATAAAATTTTACCGAGTTAATAAGTTTGTAATCACACCAAAACCAATTTTTTAATTGAGTTGCATGTTTTGTATTGTTATCAATAATATATCTAAATAGATTTTTAAAAAGATTTTTTTTATAACCTAATGTACCTTTTTGCCCGCCGCTAGAATTTTCTTTATCTGAGTCAGTGAATGTATTTGAATACCCAATGTTGTTTAACAATTCTTCAAAATTTTGGCTAAAATTATCATCTACAAACAGCCATGTACATTGATCAAACTTAATGTTTTGTAAAAACATGCATTGACGCTCTGTGTGGTCATCAAAGGTAACGCGATCAAATAATAAAGATAATCCTAACTTTTCTCCAATTAAAAGCCACATATCATAATTATAAGGTTCGCACAATAGATCAATAGTGTCAAGGTGATACATTAGTAGATATTCGTATATTCCGCTGATCCAGCGATCAATTGGATCACGTAATACAACAATAATCTGTATGTCGGGATAGTATTTTACGTTGTCGTATTCCCACCCTATCTCGAGTAAATTAGTTTTAATAGAACTACTGGAATTTTTGCTAATACTTAAATAAAAATACTTTTTGTCAGAGCTAATCATACCATCGCCAAACGTGTGTCCTCTACCAGTCCACAGCTCTTGATTTTGAACTGTAATAGCATTGTTTTCTATTTTTATAAAATCTTTGTTTGGTATCATTGATAAAATTTTATGCTGTTAATTAGTTCGTAATCACGGGCAAATGCCTGTTGAAAAATAGCAAAATATTCAGGATTTGCAAGTAACTGTCGCCATATGGCCTTTGATCGGGTGATACTTTCGATATTTTCTTGAACACCAGCTTCATTGACCGGACCCGGTGGAGTAACCTTTGCAAATCCTTGACTGTCAAAAAAACGATTTAGTCTGTCGGATAAGGTACGATTGCACATAAAATATACTGCGTTAGTTAAATCTAAGCCGTCGATAAAATCATATTGTGGTGCCGAGTGTTCGTCTTTGAGTAAGTCGCTAAAGTTTGCAAACACTGACCCAATAACTCCAGGATTGTCAATGGCCCCTGGTAAAAACTCAGCCAGCGGACAATGTGATAGCCAACGTTCTACAGGATCACGCACCAGTACGATAGGGCAATATGCACTGGTATCTTCATCAACAAAACTATGAGAATGCCAAACGTCATCTTTGTTTGTGCCCAAGACCGCTATATATGCTCGCATCCACATGCTGGCACACTTAGGTGTGTTATAATAGGTCAGTCCACGGGCTCGGTTAATAAGACCCTGCCCATACACGTGACTACTGGTCCAAGTTGCACCAGGAAATTTCCTATCGGTCATTACTTAGTCTGTGCTGGAATAATATATGTGTACTCAATAAGTCCTGAATCAACAGTGATCATTGAAGCACCTTCATCGGCAAACTTAAATGTTTTATCTCCAGGTAAACTAAGAATACTGATAACAGCACCCACTGGCCAAGACCACGATTTGTTTAATGTTCCTGTAACACCGGCTTGGAATACAAAATTACCTGCGTGTGTAGTTGGATCACCAAAATAAAACTTTAGATCTCCGCTTTCAACCTTGGCCACAAAAGTGGTTTCTTCGCTGTTAGCACTGGCTTGAAATTTAAGTCTTTGGATACTGGCTGCAGTTGGCACTACATTGACATTCCATTTTACACCTTTAAATTTGACTGTTTTAAGTTTATCGCTGATAACTGCTTCACTCATAAAACGATAATCGTTTTTAAAGTCACTGTTTTTGTTTTCAAAGTGAATACCGCTTGGTACCTCTGCGCCTGCGGAGTCTTTTTGTGTATTAATGCTTAGACGAGCATCTTCTTTGTACTCAGGAATATTAAGAATAGTGTTTAGTTTACCTAAATTAGGCATACCAAATATACCTATAAAGTCTGGATGTGCTGATTTAAATTTTGCTTCAACAATAACACTACGATCTTCGGCCACTGAGTTAATAACTGTATCCGAATCAGTGCCGGTAATTTTAACTAAATCAATAATGCCTAAGCCATGAGTGTGTTGTACGATATCTTGTAAATAATCTTTCATAAAGTTCTCCTATGTGTGTATTATATGTGATTGTATTTAGACCTGTCAATGTAAATCTTTATTTTTCTCGCCGTTTTATTTCGCCTAAAACCTGATGTGCTTTTGCTGTGTGTAGTGTGCCTGTCTTTCGAAGTTCTATCCAGTGTATGTTATTTCCATAGTCACTGGTCTTGCTTATTTCATACCCCAAACTATCTGCTAGTACAGTCAATAGACTTTTAGGCATATAGGTTTGAGCAAAGTTTTCAGCCATGCCTGCACCAAATGTGGTATCGCCATCATTATAACTAAAAAAGAACACACCACCGGGACGCAGTAAATTGAATATCTGGCGAAGGTATTGTTGCATGGTATCTAAACTGACATAATTAAAATAGCCCCAACTGAACACAAAAGCCATCTGTGCTGATGGTAACATAGACAGATCTGGACTTTTCAATTGGTACTTGCGTAATCTACGTTGATATGCTTCGGGAAACCTTGAATTAGTGCTGTCTAAAAATTCTAAGTGTCGATCAATTACATATAATGGATCAGCAGCTACCATGTACTGTGTCCACTCACCATCACGACAACCAATTTCCAATGCTGGATAACGCCAGTCTGTGTGTAATAATATACGCTGTTTAATATCTTGTTCAATGTCTTGACTGACTACAATACGTCTATTATTACGGACATTTTCAATATTGCCGGTACGTTCTTCTAGGTTATAGTTACCGGCGAATAACTGATGTGTTATGGTGTTGATTTGATCGTTGATGATATCTAATCTAGCCTGTAGTTCCCGATGTGGTAATGACACTGAATCAATTACCTGATCGTAGTGGCTTACCAGTTGACTAATATAGTCGGCATGTTCTTCAGGTAAGATTGGTACCTTATATCTTACACTGTCAATACGATTACGCAGTTCGACCAGACTGTGTATAGCTGGGTCGACGTTAACCGCTTGTATTAAGGACTGTCTAAGAGCCACAAGGTCGTATAAGGCCATAATTATTCAAAAGTAAATAGTGCATCAAATGTTGTTTTGATATCTGTGCTTTCGGCAATATTCCATTCTAGCACACCTAATAAATTTTCTACTTTTTGATCTACAATGCCCAACTCCATAGCATCTTGATCAAATGGTAAGTCTTTAAACCAAGCAGGAATATGTGTTTCGTCTGTGGGATAGCCCACGCTGGTCAAGCCCAAAGGATTGTCCTTTAGTTTACACACAATGGTTTTCATACCATCTACAATAGCAGTACTGTAGTTGTCGCCGTGCATACGCTTCAGGTTATTCCAGTTCATTGCGGCACGCACGTGCCCGGGCATGTTAGCCTTGCCTAATCTGGCTTCTTCAGCTGAGTATTTGGTTAGGTTATTAACACGCTTAGGTGTACCTTTTTCCCAGGCCGGACGCTCAGCAAACACTAACTTAAAATCGCGAACTTTTTCTATAACCGATTCTCGGGTAGCACCAGTTAAAACATCTAATAAGATATCACTTAAAAACTCCTGTACCACCTTGGGAGTGTCAGATCTTTTTAGATCTAGACCCATGGCCTTGACCTTACCAGGCTTGCCCATAGTGTCCATTCTATGTCCTTCTAAGTCATAGATTAGTACAGCATAGCGTTTCTTTTTAATAAACAAGCCTTTTGAAGCAACCATTTCGCGACCGCCACGGATAATAGCACCCATTTCACGAGGACAGTGACAGGCACGTTCCATAAATGCTGGAAAACTGTCATTGACGCTGTCGGCTATAGTGTCGTAGAGTTGTACGCAGATTTCTTTTGACCATTCCATGCGCCCGGACGCAACTTCTTCTTTGATTGCGGGCCACGCACTGAAGTAGACCGAGTCTGTATCACCGTAGATGATTGATTCGCCGACATGGTCGTAGCGACCTGTGATCGCCTCGTTGACATGCGAGTCCATGTGCTTTGCAATAATCCTGCCTGTGAGCGTAGTCGATTGACCGATGCGGTGATCGAAGAAACGGCAGCCCGGATTGAGAATCGCACCGTAGAGACTGTTGAGGTTGATTTTTTTGACCAGTTGCCTTTTGTCCCAAAACGCAGTTTCTTCACTAGTTTCTGCGGCCTTTTTCTTTGCTTGCATTTCTTTTCGTTCGGCATACCATCTCTCCAATAGTCCAGGAATAATTCCCTTCATGTCATATTTAAAAATTGTGCCGTTAGCACTCAAAGTCCAGGGCTGGCGACTATCAAAGATCATACGCCACACATCTGCGGCACTGTGTACAGTACTGTTTGTATCGCCTTCCCAGTCTATGGTTATTTCAGTGCCGGGCTCCATATTCATTACTGCTTGGTATTCTAAACTACCAAACATATTTTCCCAGGCGTCGGCAAAACTACTACCACCATCTATTTTTTCCCGGATGTAGTGATCGGTCATCACAGGTCTTAATTGTCCGACGATTGTTTCCGGTCCCATGTTAAGGGCACGAATAGCCGAGGGATAGAGACTGTTGATGTCGATGGCGCCGATGTATTCGTGGACGCCTTTTTTGGGATAAGCAACATAGGCACCTGCGGCCTGCGTATTTTCTTGATCATCACGACCTCGTCTATTTGGTGCAATCATTCCTCGGCTGTGTGCCTCGTTAATGATTGCCTGTTCTGTAACAGCTACAGCACCCATTGTTGTAGGCAACAGTACAGTATTATCATGTGCTAATTCATTGGCCAAATCTAAAAAACGCAGTTTCTTATCTAACTTGGCCAATAAGGCAGTATCCTGACGGTTATAGTCAATAAACTTTTCAAACTCTTTGTTGTAGAGCTGATCCAAGGTACCTTCATAGGCAACCTTTGATCCTACTTCTTCGTATTCGCCAATGGCATCTAAACTATAACTATGACGTTCTTCATAGGTATATTTGCGATACAGTTGCATATAGTCCATATGCACACGACCAATTAGGTCAAATGTTAAGTTTTCTGCACCAAAGCGTTCAAAGCTACGTTGTTTTGGATACTGTCCCCATAGGCACAGTCTGCGTGTATCATCTTTACTTAATACACGTTGTATACGCATAGTGGTATAAGGAATATCAAAGCCTTCTGAGTTCCAACCACTTAGGATATCTGCATCACCTATTAGGTCTAAGAATGTGTCTAACATTTCTGCTTCACGTTCAAATAGGTAACAGTTGTCAAAACGTTCACAAATCTCTTGGGCAGTTTCCCAACTATAGCTCTTAGGAGGTACTACCAAGGTAACCATACGATCCATCCAGTCCATATAGACTGAGATACTGGTAATTGGATTAAATGGATCTTCGGGTTTACTATAGCCACGTTCAGGGTCGAAGTCAACCTCAATGTCGAAAAAGGCTGTGTGCAATTTTGGGGAATTGACGCCAAGATAATTTTCTTCCAAGCAACGGAAAATGGGATTAATATCTGACTCCCATAGGCGTTTGTTAGAGTTTATGCGTAGTTCTTTGTGGAATTCTTTTGAATTGCGTGTAGCGAAACGACTTACTGGTGTTCCGTATATGGTCTTAAATTTACCGCGGGGGTCATCGTAGTAGAATACATAGTTTGCCGGATATTCTCGATATACACGTTCTCCGTCAACACGTTCTAC
>Ga0214164_1000295_pt1 | contig 33970 bp, 54 predicted proteins | sample TroBogepilimnion_13_FD_153003 | JGI IMG/M metagenome (GOLD analysis project Ga0214164, IMG submission 153003) | Freshwater microbial communities from Trout Bog Lake, WI - Practice 03JUN2009 epilimnion v4 | ecosystem: Environmental > Aquatic > Freshwater > Lake > Epilimnion/Euphotic zone ...
CCGCGTTGGTGGAGCAGGTGCAAAACCTTCAAGCGAAGAAAGCTGATGTGCTATCAGCAACTTGTGATCTGCAACAACTGGCGCCGATGAAATAGGAGACAGAAGATGAGCGAATGGAAAGCAGGCGGCAAGGCTATGGTGGACCTCGTGCAAGGCCCTGGCGACGCGCACACGTTTCACATCCCGTCCAGCGGCGGGCCTTATTTTCTGGTTTCGGCGTCGGCGCTTCAGCCTGTCGCCGACCCACCTTGGAGGGGGATGATGAAAATACGCATAAGCAAAAGCTAGAAAAGGCCCTCGCCACCATGATCGTCTCGCCCTGGCAGCCGATTGAGACGATACCGACGGACGCAAACAAACCGTGGGACGAGCGCCGCTTTTGGTTGCTTTACGCGCCAGAACGCGAGGGCTTGCCCGCCATGCAATCCGTATGTCGCTACCACGACGACGCGGGTTGGTGCATTGACGAATTGCGCACAGCCACACACGGGCAACCCCTACCGGAACCACCGAAATGACGCGCGTTGACCCTCCGCTGCCACTGCTGACTCCCAAGGGCAAAGCAATGGCGCATTTTGTTATTGATTACGGTTATGAGCATGACTTGATGTGGGTATGCTTTCAGGACGACAGCGGGGAATGTTGGACTTGGCGCAATGACGCAGTGCGCATGGGCGATAACTTAACAGCAAGGGGAAAGTGACATGTTTGCCGCAGCCCTTGATGCGCTGGAAGGTGAAAAATGACCGCACATGATATCTGGTCCGGCGTCTTTTTGATTTTTGGTGCGGTGTTTGTCGGGCGCGGGGTTGCCGAGCCTAACTGGGCAGCCGTTCAGGAACTGATCGGGCTGTCGCTACTACGTCGCGTCAAATGGCAAAGCGGCCAATCTTTCGGCACTTTCCGTTGGCACATCACCCCAGCCGGCGTGAAAGCGCTGGCCCGATGCTAGAAATAATCCCATGCACATTGCGAGAGGCAGGTGATTTTGTGCAAAATTTTCACCGCCATAATAAGCGCCCGCATGGTGCGATGTTTGCGATCGCCGCGAGCGACGGAGCATTATTGTGCGGTGTCGCCATTGTCGGTAGACCAGTAAGTCGGCACATGCAGGACGGCGTTACAGCAGAAGTCGTGCGGTGCTGTGTTATCGACACCGCGCCGAAAAATACACCGTCGATACTTTATGGCGCGGCATGGCGCGCAGCTCGGGCAATGGGGTGGAGACGCCTTATCACTTACACGTTGCAGTCCGAAAGCGGAGCAAGTTTACGGGGGGCAGGTTGGACAGTGATTGCCGAAAGAGCCGGCAGTGATCCGGCTCGTTGGCAAAGCAGGCCTGGGCGCGAGTGGCAGTCCGTCGTCGGGCAGGCAAAACTCGTCTGGCAAGCCGGCCAGCAAGCACTGAAGGACAACACACCCAACCCGCTTAGGAATGAAATGGGAGTATAAAAATGAGCGTTACCGGAGATGCACTGTTTATAAGGCTGTGGAATGAAGGAGTTGCGGCTGCAAAAATAGCGGAAGTGTTTGGTATTTCGCTCAAGCATGTGCGTAGATTGCGTGATAGGCTTAAATGCAAGCCTCGCAAAAGTTTTGAAAAATCGCCCCACAACATCGGGAAGAAAGACCGCAAGAAAGTCACTCCTGAACAGCTTGCAGAAATGCGCAGGTCTATGACCTTGGATGCAATGGCCGCTGAGGTGAATATTTCACGCTCACGCATTCAGGACATTCTCAAGGAATACAGATCTAGCGTTCCAAAAAAACCGCCTACGAACAAACCAAGCGACGGGCAGATAAAACGGGATCATTTGGGGAAAGAGCCATTGGCAGCCAATATCCCCTATACGCTGGCAATCCTAGAGCAGGCCAAATACATTAACCTGGATTGACCGTGCCTGCTAACCAGAAACCACGATCAGAGTTTTATCGTCAGAAACAGAAATTGCCTCTCGAATAACCCGAGGCAAGATGATGCACCCGTGCGAAGCAGTGTGATCCATAGCCTGATTGTCGCCGTGAATAAGGAATCCATCACGCCCAAACGTGTCGGTACCTGCTTGCGGCGTCAATCTCATGGCAACCGGGCCACACTGCGGATGCAAAAATGCGTCGCCAATGTCGTAAGATCCAACCGGGATCGGGCCAGTGTCAGGCACTGATTGTTCCGCCGGATTGTCCAAACCGTCAGCAATGCCTGAATAACCCAACCCAACTACAGTGCCGTCATGCAGCATTTCACCCGTAGTCTGCCGGTATAGCCACGTCATTTAGCCACGCCTTTAATTTTCTCGTAAGTGCGCAAACCGCCCATGCCGAGCATCCCAAACATTAGCTGCCAAAGAGTGTCGTCTAGCTTAGGCGGACTGGCTAACGGAATATGTTGCAGTGCAGCAATCCAGATTGCCATGGGGACGACAACATATTGATAGCCTAGTGCCAAAGCGCAAATCCATCCAATGGCAGGACGCCATCCAGCCACAAAGACACTGCTATTTTCAGCCTCTGCGGCGTCTACAGTGTTTTGAGTAGCATCCCACTGCTGGAGAGAAGATCTAAGTGCATCCTCAGCGGCCTGCTTTTGGGCGGGATCCGGGATAAACTTGTTGATGATCTGTAGGCCAGCACCAATAGCGTCATCTATCCCGAATGCCATTATTTGCAATTCCACCGTTTAAGTGAAGCCTTAGCGCGTTCTGCCGGACCACTGGCTTTCTTCACAACACCCTTCATGCGAGCACAGAAAGAAGCCTTGCGGCCTGCATCTTGTTCCGTCTTAGGATGAGGCGCAGGGGCCTTCAGGTGACTGCCTGTAGCTTGGTTGTATTTCGCCCGACCTTTAGCCGTCAGCCCTGCACCCGACTTGGTAGGCAGTTTCTCTCCACGGGAAACAGAAAGGGATGGCATGATACCTCCTAAGCCGGGTCGATATCAGGCGGACCAGAAGCCGGAGGAGCAGCAGGCGGGATTTCCTCGCTGAACTCGGCAACTTGTTCAACCGTAGCAGCCGCAGAATCAACTACTGCTTCTACGTCTGTCACGACAGCCTCAGCAACCGCTTCAACCTCAGCGACAGCATCCTTTACTTCCGTTTCCGCGAAGGAAAGCATTTCGCTCCAAACCTTAACTACTTCAACCATTTTGACCTCCTATTAAGCCTGGGCTTCAGTCCAGCTTACGATCATCGACACGTTGGCCGACGAACCAGACTGGTTTTGAGCGGTGATGGTAATCAAGTCAGGGCCGTCAGGGTAAACGCCATTGGCCGTGGTAGGAACCGTATTGGTCAAACCGCCGCCAAGGATTGTGTTACCTAGATCTCGGATGAGAGTGAGATCTTCTTCCGTCAATGTGGAGTTGGCAGTGCCGCCCGCGTTGTTGGTGTAGAAAGAGAAGATAGTTTCACCGCTCGTCAGCGTCGTAGCGCCCGTATGCGCGCAATACTGCGACAGAGACGAGCCACCGACGTTGGTAAACGTGCCAGCCGAATTTTGGCCGTTCAGCACCACGTTGATTTTGAACACGCCGGTAGACAACACGCGAATGGACTGAAGTTTCAACTGCATACGGTTGATGACTTCACGCGCCCCAAGAACGCCGATCAAACCAGTGTCAACTGAAGGCCCCACGCGAAGGCTGAAGATCGAGTTGGTAGCGCCAGAGGCAACCGCAACCGCCGTCGCACCAGTGCTTTGATTGAAACTGAACAACAAATCATTGTTGAAGCCACCGTCCATGACGATAGACGTGCCCCAATGCGACATGCTGCCACCAGCCGGGAAAATAGACGCATTAGTAGTTTGGTTGGCAAGCTCTACGGCGACAGGAGCCGTAGCCGAATATGTATATGCCGTAGCAGCACTGCCGCCCGTAGCGCCGCGCGTGCAGCCCGTAAACGTGGTGCCGGTCAACCCGGTATAAGTCACATACTCCACGACGCCCGCATTGCCAGACCCAACCAAACGGAAAGCCCCGCTATTCGGAAAACCGGCAGTGCTTGCCACGTTGATCGTGGTGTCGCCGGTGCCAACGCTAGACGTAATCGTGGTGATCGGTTGAATGCAATATGACTCGTAGTGCGCCGGCAAGTTGCCAGATCGCATCCACGCTTCAGTGTAGGTGTTGTTGTTCTGAACTTTGTGGCAGTAAATCATCTGCCCCAGATTGGTGCGCAAACCAAAGCGGATGAACCCCGCACCATACCAAGAGTAGTCAATATACCACATTTGCATCTTGGTCAGGTCAATGGTGTAGCCCGAGGGGCCAGTGCCATCACACTTGTCCAGGTTCCAAGACGATTGCGGAAAGCGCGTTTCAATGGTCAACGACGAAACCACGTTCGATGAAGTGGCAGCACGATATTCCGGCACAATCTGAATCTGAGTGTTGCTGGAAATCGAATGTACACGGTAGCTTTGACCGCGAATGACAATATAGCTGCCAGGAACTAACTGCTGCGAGAACAGAGTATTCGTGCCGGTGACAACATTGGAACCGCTAGTAACCGCGATTGTGCCTGCAATCTGTTGAGTGCTTTGCCGACGAACCGCGTTTAGGGTTTGGCCGTCAAACTCAAAAAAGATCCCGTTCTGCTGGTCCATAATGCCAATGCGGTGCGCAGTGCCATACCAGCTATAAGAACTGACATAGATCGGGAACCCCGTAGCAGGAGAAACCGCCGGAGCGTTGTTGCAAGTATAGGTCAAGGAAGTCGGAGTAACCGTCACAACCTGCCAAATGCCGTTGTATTGCGACTGAACGCATCCGCTAACCTGGATATAAGATCCCGGCGTCATATTGTGGACGAACTTGGTGTTCACCGTGATCGTCGTGCCTGAAGCGGTCAGGCTATCAACGAACATGGCGTTCTTCATAATAGACCCAGTAGACATCTGAATCGCCTTGCCGGACTGATACCGGAAATAACGACGTGTCTGACGGATGATCTGAGCGCCAGGAGAGCCAACACCGGCAGAGAACTGAATGCCACCGTCGTAAGCGCGGTGAATCGAGAACCCGTTTGGAGTGCAATACAGAGTGCTTGTCGAACCGGCAGACGCCGTAATCGTGCCAGTGGGAGCGTTTGCAACGGTGAACGTGAACGTGTTGTTCGTCGGAACCGTGGCAACCTGAAACATGCCATTCGGCGGGTTCGTCGTGGACGTAGTGCCGACAACATAGATCAGGTTGCCTACAGACAAGCCGTGGCCGTAGTTGGTCGCAGCAGTAACAGTTGTGCCTGCGTTCGTGAACGCAAAACCCGCACTCGAAGACACCGGAATAGCAGCACCAGTGTAGAACGTGCCCGTATAGATGTAGGTTTTGGTGCTGTCGTAAATGCTGCCAGAAGTTGCATCTACCGTTACAGGAAGCTGAGCATAGGTGAAGCTGCTACCGCTCGTTGTGGTTACAATGAACCAACCATTCGCCAGCACGTCAGTCGTGCCTTGCACATAGAGCGGAGTTCCAACCGCCGGGTTGGCAGTCGAAGTCACGGTAACAGTGCCGCTAGAGATCGACACGCCAGTGATCGTCAACGGGCTGGTCGGGTTGTAAAACGCAGTGGGACGATTATTCGTCATATTGACGAAATCCCACTTAGTCGGCTGCAAACCATACTCGAAGTCCGTGTCGATCAACGACTGCGGCGTAGACGTGCGAATCTTGGCAACGGCGTCTAGCTGTTCTTCTTTAGGGATGATCTGGAGAACGTCGGGCATGGTTTGCTACCTCAGTAAACGGTTTTGCCGGGCTTGGTCGTGCGGCTGTTTTTAGTATCGTCAGCGCCTTTTCGCCAACTAAACATGGCGCGATAACCACCCGGAGGCATACCATCGCCCTGACAGAACTGGCTGCCCATACCATACTTGTCTTGCGGGATCTGCGCCCGCGAAGCCGTAGCAACGCGGAATACGTTATTCCTCAGGCGGTTGTTGCTGCTGTCTTTCACTTTTCTTTTCCTTGAACAAAGATGGAACGAATACAACGGTGCCAAAGAACGCCGCCATGATAATCCGTTCTTGCGTCGGGTCGTGCATCACCCAGCAAGCCAAAGCGAACGTCATGCAGAGAGACAGGATAGTAAGAACCCGGTCGCTGATGACTTGAAAGGCGATGCGAACAATCTGCAAAATAACGGCGTCCATAGGTGTCCCCTAAGTTAACTGTGGAAACACCATACATCGTTTATTCTTCCTCGTCACCGCCAAAGAAACCAGAACCAAAGTCGTCGTCACTCACCTTTTGTTTGATCTTTTCCAGATTCAAAGCACGGTCAAGCACACGCATCTTGTCGATCAAAGTGGCATTAGGATCGTTCATAACATCTTTCAGCAACTTGCTGATGGCAGATTCCAAGTCAGGATTGATGCCTTTAGCCTTTTTTGCCACGATGCACTCCTTTTGCTTTGCGAGCGGTGCTAAGAGCGGCCGCGATCGCCTGCTTTTGTGGATGGCCGGATTTCACCATTTCGCTAATATTTTTGCTGATGGTGGTTTTGCTCGAACCTTTTTTGAGCGGCATTAGTCTGTTCCTAGCAGTGAAGATGCAGCGCGGCGAGCAGCCCAGCCTCCAAGGGGGACGCCTACGGCAGAAGTCGCGGCTGTGCCAATAACAACGGTGCGGGCTTTGTTCCGCTTATCAATGGCCGTTTTCAGTTTTTCAACCAGCAACTCAGCTTGCGCGTGTTGATCGGGCGGCAATTCGCTTTTCAACGTGCCGACCAATTTTGCGGCCGCATCTTGTCGCGCCTTGGAACTAAGAGCACTATTTAATGTATTCAAATCTTCAGTCAGGCTTCCGCTACGCTTGGCTATGTCCTTCATGCTGCTGCTGATGGCGTCAACTTGCCTTTCCAGATCCCTGTATTCGCGTTCTGCCTTGTTTTGCAAACCTTTCAAACGAACGCCGCCAGCTTCATGTTCTTCCAGCCGCGCAGCATAATTGCCCAACTTTTTCCGCAAGCCGGGGACTGCATCCACAAAAGCATTGTTTGGGTTATCTAGCCAAGCGCGGGCTTCTTTCGCACCCAACCCTTTCAATTTATCAGTGGCATATTGCTCGGCAAGCTGGTTGACTTGTGTCTCGCCCATAAGGCGTTGAGCAAATTTCACCGAATCCCTGTCTCGAAACACATGCTGGCCCAACTGGCCTTCAGGGGTTTGATACACGCCGCCTTCAGAAGAATACGGGATCTCTTGTTTGCCGGTTAACTTCTCGCCAAATTTAGTTTTCCAAGCATTGTAAGCTCGGGAAGCCTCGGCATAATCGCCGCGAGCATAGTTTTCTTCCCCAACCCAACGCTTCATGGCCGCTTCTAGGCGGTCAGCAACGCCCTTGATTTCTCGCTTTTGCGTTCCTGTAAAACCTTCAATCGCTTTCTTTTCCTGCAAATCGCGCAAATGACGCAATTCGCGGTCAACCAAACCAAAATCGACTTGCCGACCCGCTTGGGTGCCAGGCAAAACACCGGCTGCTTCCAACTGAGAAGCCAGTTCAGGGTCAATATTAGACGGGGCTTCTTTGGATTGAGGATACAACGCTTCCTTCAACCGCTTGGCAGTTGCGGCTTCGTCCGCGCTGACATTCTTGAGTTCACCAGAACCGCCTTGAATAAGCGTATCCAATTCGGATTCTAGAGCCTTGCCTTCCGGCGACAAACCAAACGGTTGAATGGATTGCTTGTTGTTGGCTACTTCAAGGTAACGCCGGAATGGCTTGCCGCCTTCTTCGGCCTGCACTTTTTCTGCTGCCTCAAAGCTGCGTTCAGCCAACGGACGCAACTGCCCCTCAACATGCTTATTAACAGCAATTTGTTCGCCGGTTGTGGGATTAGGCAAGCCCGCTATTTTGCGAGCCTGCTCTTGTGCCACAATGTCTTCAGGGTAGGTTGCATCCAAAACCTTTGCTGTAGCTTCTTTGCGATCCAAAGAATCCCGCATGTGTTGAGCCAATCGTTTGTCTTCAGCCGACAAACTTTTGATCTTGCCGTCAGCCAGATCTTTTGCTTTTTGCACGAGATCAAGTTCAGCTTGAGTGGCTTTGCGACCAAGTGCTGTAGACAAGTAATTGTTAACCGCATTGACGCCAGAACCGACTAATGGAATGGCAATTCCCAAAGTGGCTCCAAGGCCCCCGCCAATTAAAGCGTCTATGCCTTTCCCCTTCAAACGCTTTGTATAATTTTTTTCAGTGCTAGGAGATAAAGCGCCAGACAAAACGCCATATCCGCCGCCAATACCCATCCCCTTCAGAACGCTGGAACCCAAGGTTGCGATTTCAGATACGGCAGCAGGGGCTTTGAATAAAGCGGAAGCAACGCCACCGGCAAGCATTGGAATTGCTTGTGTGCCATAATAGCCCATGCGAGCAGCCACTGGGTCTGCGTTAACTGCCTCTTTCCAAGCGGCATTTGCTTGGCTCGAAAGATCAGGCCCCAAAGTGCCGCCGTATTCATTCGGCAAAAGGCCGGTAACGCCACCAGCCAACCCTACCGCATAGGATTTTGCGCCTTTGACGGCGGCCTTAGATGCTGTTGGCGATAATGCCATGCCCATAGACGCCGCATAGTCCGTATACGGGTCATAGCCATTATCGGCGGGCGCAGAAGCTTTGGCAGGTGTATTTGACGCAGACGTTTCAGCGAGAAACGCTTTTGGATCAAAGCCAGATGAATCCGAAGACGTTTCAGCAAGAAACGCTTTGGGGTCAAAAGCCATTAACCGCCTCCAAGTGTTCTGTTAGCTTTTTTACGCACTGCGTCCGCATCCGGGGCATTGGGGTTCTCATTTGCCCATACCAAAGCTTTTCTAGCTTTTTCCAGTTGTTCAGGAGTTATTGAAGGCGTTTGGTTTCCAAGCGCAGCAGGCTTGCCTGCGGAAGGAGCGCCGGACGCTTGCTGCGGGGTTGTCCCCGGCAAAGAAATATGCGGCAAAGCATTGTAAACGTTGTCAAACTGTTTTTGGGTCAAATTGGTTGATTGAGCCAACTGAGTTGCGCGCCGCGTCATAATATCGACGAACGCTTCTTTGGTCAGGTTTTTGGGGTCCAACAACGGAGTGAGCGTTTTCATCACGGCAACAGGAAGCAAAGAACCGCCACGGGCTGCGCGTTCAGATTCCAAAATTGTAAAAATAGCATCTTTGTAAAACACAACATTTTTGTCGTTGGCAGACAAATTTGCTTTTTTGGCAGCGTCATCAATGTTACGAAAAATATTTTGACGAGCATCGTCAGCGTTAACTTCCGACTGATTGGAAGCATGTGTCACGTTTCGATCCCACCAAGACTGAACGCCGGTAGACATTTTGCCCAATTCGCCAAATTTAATGTCAGGGTCTTGAGCGCGTTCTACCAATGCAAGCGTATCTTGTGCTGATCGAACTGCACCGACAATTTTTGTGGCTAAATTTTCCGGCACGCTTGGTACACCGGCGTTAGCAAGAGAGTGGGAATTGGGACCTTCTCCAGGCGCAGGTTTAGGACGATAGCCCTCAAGCGGTTGGTAAGAGACATTGCCATCCGGTCCAACCGCAGCTTTGATAAAAGCCGGAGTGCCATCAGGCAACGTAACTTGTATCGGTGCTTGAGCGGCAACTTGATCTCGATGCCGAATACGCTCCAAATTAACCGAGTTGGCGTATTGCGCACCCAACCGTTCACGATCTTGCAAAAGGCTCGTAATGCCTTGCAGCCCTTTGGAACGGGCAGTGTGCAGCATAATTTGATCGTCATGCTTCAACGCTTCAGCCTGAACGCCTTGAATAGCCGCATCCAAGTTGCCCTTGGCGCTAGTCAAAGCTAGTTCATAGTCTGTTTTACGCTTAGCAAGTTCCGCGTTGAACCGTTGAGTTGCTGCTTGGAAGTTGCTGTATTCACGGTCATAGAGGTCTTTGCGACCTTGTTGATAGCCTTGCATCATGCCGGTCATAGCCGACATAGCGTCCATGCCGCTGCTTTTGCCTTTGCCACCGATCATAGTGCCAAGAACGCCCAACATACCAAACAGGCCGGAGAGTTCGGTTGCTGTTTCTTTAGTCGGGATAAACTCTGGCGTAGGGCCAAGTTCCTTAATGGGAGCAGCCGCCTGTTGCAACGCACCAGCATATTGCCTTTGAGCGCCAGCGGTGCCTTGCGCAATCTCTTGTGCTTTCGCGGCTTGTTCTCGTCCTACGGCAATATCTTCTGCCATACCGGCCTGAATGCCGCCCATAGCACTTGTCGGAATTGGCAAAGTATTCATGCTTGCCACCCCGCCAATCCCAGTCGAAGTGAGAGTGTCGCTCATTATTGAGTCCTCGCCGGAGTTGCAGTCGATGCCATAGAAGGCACCAACATACGAGCCAGAGTCGAGTAATAATTGGAGGTCATAACCTGCAACTGCTGGTTGGCCTGCAACCCGGCTTGAATGCCCTGAGCGGCATAGGCATCACCAACCTGAGCCGTGCTCATGCCCAACGTCATTTGGTTGTTCAACAGCGTGTTGTAAATGTTTCCAAGCTGAGTTGCAGCCTGTTGTGCGCCCACACCACCCTGATTGGAAACTTGTTGGTTGATCTGCGCCTGGGCGGCCTGATACGCCTGTTGCGATTGCGGGGTGAGTTCACCGCGTTGTGCAGCGCTTATCATCGACTGCCCTTGTTGCTGGAAAGGTGCGGCCAAAGCAGCATACTGCGCTTGCGTCTGGTTTGCCTGTCTGCGAGCGGCTGCCTGCTGGCTCAATCCCAACCCAAGACCGCCTGCACCAAGCCCCAACTTAAGCAAATTGGAAGGATCTTGCAGTGCATTCAAAACCGAGGTTTGCGTTCTGCTCAACCAACTGGGCGGCGGACCTTTTTCAACAGTCTGATTCTGTTGTTGATTGGGCGACACCGCTGCGGTCTGATCTGCACCGGCAAACGTCGGGGCAAACGCCCCTGTTGTCGGCGCAGTCGTCGGAATATTTACTTGCGGATTTACGGCACCATAAGCTGTGCCATAATCGGTTGTAGACGGCTGCATCTGGCCGGTCTGACCAAAACCCGAAAATTCTTGGGGCGGGGAAACAGATTCCGGGGCCGCTACTGGCGTAGTTTCTGTAGCCGTTGGCGGAGGAGTAACTGGTTCAAGCTGTGCAGGAGGCGTATAAAATTCATCCACGCCTTCCATCGCAAATTCAAGCAACCCAGTCTCGGGGTTGATCTTCCCAGAACCACCGTGTGCTTTCAACAACGCAGCTTCTCTGGGCGAAATGTGAGCAAGGATAGTATCACCCTTGCGGCCGCGCGAACGAAGGATCTGAGCAAGACCTTTCAGGTCCAAATCAGACATTGCATCGGTCTTTAACGCCTTCGCGAGACTTGCCATGACTAAGTTCCAGACCCATCAGTTTGCCGCAAAGAAGCAGCGTTCCACACATTGCGATTAGACGAACCAGTATCAGACGAACCAAAGTAAGTTCCGCCCGGTTGATACGACAAATCAGGCGATAAACTCAAACCCTGAGCAAGAGCAGCAGTTGAAGGAGAAGGAATTCTCCCCGCTCCCGTAGAAGAAACGCCACCACCACTTGGGAATGCAGCACCTAGAGCCAAATTACTTGCCAAACCACCAGCAATTTGACCGCCAATAGATGACGTAGGCTCGTTTGAAAAGGCTGAATACAAGCTAGAGCCAATTCCGCTGGCTGCACCGCCCAAAGCACCGCGTTCAGCCGCGGTGCCAATGTTCTGACCAGTAGCAGCAGCACCAGCAGCACCAGATACGCCGCCTACAATGCCCTTACTCAAGCCGCTGCTAAGCGCATCTGAAGTCGTGTATCCCAGTGAAGTCCCCAAAGTGGGAGATACGGTAGATCCGACAAGGTTTTGAACGGTTGGGCTAATAGCACTGCCCACACCACCGCTAATTGCGCCACCAAGCGCACCTTGCCCGATATCACCGCCCTGAACAGCAGCAGATGCAGCACCAGTTGCGGAGCCTACAATGGCTCCTGAAGCGGCGTTAGCAACGGTCGTGATGGCAGACAACGAGCCAGCCGCATCAGCGGCAGCAGCAGCCGTAGGCGCGCTTATAGCGGCAGCAGCGGCAGCCTCACCGCCAAGCGCACTCGCAATAGCCGGAGCAATCAAAGGAGCGGCAACCAATCCGATGCCAGCCGACACAACCGCCAACACAATAGGAGCGATCGTCTTGTTGTGTTTGATTAAACTACTGAGCCAAGACATTAGAGAGCAACCTCCAAAACATAGCCGCCCGGTTGAGTCGATTGGCGTATGTTCACGGGGTATTTCTTGGACAACTGCTTAACCGCCATAGCTGCCTGCGGATCTTCAGTTGTTGAAGTAACTCGGTTAATGCCCATGCTCTTGAACGTGTTCAAAGCAGTCACAAACCGCTGCGCAATCTGGTTGGCATCTTCCGTAGATATGACATGCACATCAACCGTGCCTTTAGGCAGAATTTTTTGATCTGGCGTGTAGCCCACCGCAAGAAGCAATGTGTTGCCAATTTGCACCAGTCTTGCTTTTCCAGACTTAGCCAACTGGTTAAGGTTGAGGATAAACTGATTAACGGTCTTTTCGTCAGCACCCGTTGTTTGCATATACTGCTTGATAATGCTGGCAGGGCCAGTTTCTGACGGCAGCGTTTTGCCGCGCTGGCGTGCAATAGCCCCCATTACGCTTTTGTTAGGGGCGTCTATCTTAGACTGTGCTTCCGCTACTCGTGCCATTAAGAAAGCCCTAACACCGCCGCTATTTGTTGGTGAATCAGCAAATGCTCAGAGAGCCAATCGTAAAAAGAACCCTCGTTGTTGAAGTTCACATCCAACATATTAAACGGATTGCTGAGACCAGTCAGCCCCGCGAACGATTGATGTTCTACCTGATGAGCCTGTAGCCAGTCATCAAGATTATCAGTATCCGCATCCATGAGCGGATATACAGGCACGGAAATGCCCTGAAGGAAAAACGTATCCCTGAACAGGTTGTGCTGAAGCCCGTTCTCGAACAGAAAGCTCTTTAAGCTATCCGTATTGCCAAACTCCACCGCGCTGAGTTGATCGAAATCCATTTGTTCTCATTTGTCCGCTTTGCGGTCTAGCTTGTCGAATATCTGCTTTAGAATATCCTTCACCTCAAGAATATCCTGACGATACTCGTTTTTGGTCACATACTTGGTATGGAGGTCTCTTTCCAGAATTTTCAAGTCCTGTTCCAGGCTGCGGATTGAATCCCACACAACCTTCAGCAGCCACCCGAGGACAGCCCCAAAAGAAGCTGCCATTATGTTGATTAGGTTTTGATCCATTTGCGCTTTCGCCCAAACTTTATATTTTCGAGTTATTGTGCGATTTCCGCCTCCTTGCTTTCAATTTGGAGATTGAATTGGTTAACCAATGACTCAATTATTGGCTGAGCAATCCGAAACGGAAGCTCAATTAGAGCGCGTTCTACAATCTGCCATTGCTCTGCTGTAAGAGTGACAGTCATCATTGTTCCTGGCTTTATCATGTTGTGCTATCCGTTAAGATGCCAAGGCTGGCGAGGCCAGCGAGTAGGGAAGTAAGGGCTGCGTTGGCCCCTTTCGACCCTGTGATTGTTGGTTTCGCGGCGGCAGCCCCACCAAAGAAGCCAACGTTACCCGCGATGGTCAACGCGCCACCAAGAGCAGTTGCATGGGTTGCAACGTTGACCGAGATTAGAGGGGTTGTGACATTCTCTAGCATCCAATTTGTGCCGTCATAGGACGCCCAAATTGAACCGTCGCCAGAGAAAGAAAGACGTTGGGTTGCTGCAATCACAATAGAACCCAAGATAGAACCGCCGACCGTTGCATACGTCCCTGATGGGACTGCGAGGGAAAGATCAATTGCGGCGACGGTATAAGTGTCTCTAACCTCAATTCCGCGCTTCATCGTGGAGGTTGTGTCGGTTGAACCATCCGCCGCGCTACGCCTGATACGCAGCATTGTTCCCACGCCAAAAGTTGTATTGGTGGAACTATATTTTCCAAAAATTAAATCAAGGCCGGTTCGGATTCCCTCCGCATTGAAATCATCTGCACCACCCCCATAAACATCAAGCTCAAGACCAACCAAAGATCCCGCAATGCTACTTGGTTGATTGGTTTGATCAGCAGCTTCTATGCCTGCTGCAAACAAAGGAGACATGATGCCGGAACCACCGCTAGGTATTGCCGTGCGATTTGCGGTTCCATGCAGCGCAACATGCTGGCCTGACCCAGTGGCGGTAGAATTAAGCGTAAAGTTTGTGCACCACCCGTAAGAATTAGGAGACCCGCTAACCGTCAAGTTTCCAACAATGTTTGAGTTAACAACAGCGGACCCTCCGCTATGCGTCATATTATAGTCAAAACGAGTTACAGCGTAGTCAGTTTCTTCTGACACGCTTTTTTTGAACATCTTGGAACCTTGCCAAAATGTCTCTGTGACTCCCGGAAGATTGTAATCCGAGATGGGCAATGACCCATCACCATTTGTTGCGCCGTTTGAACTCCAAAGAACTTGCTTTGACCCACTGACTGAAAGAGAAAAATAATATTTGCCAAATGGGATATCAATAACGCTTCCAGCCGTCGCTGCAGTATAGGCCGCATTAAACGCGGCATAATCGTCTGCCACCCCGTTCCCAACGGCACCAAAGTCTTTGACATTTTCCACATCGCCAAAGAGATCCCCCAACGTTCTAGCCGTGGTGCTCCCTGTGGCTGTGATCGGTGTGAGCGATGCGTTCGAGACTCCGGTGCCGCCGTTGGCTGCGGTCAGGGGGGTGGAAAGGGTCAGCGCACCCGTTATGACGGGCGTTGAAAGCGTGACTGAACCATTTCCGATGCCGTTCACGGCATTAAAAATAGTCGTAAAATCCGTATCCAAGTAGGTCAACTGGTTCTGAGTAGTCGTGTTGCCAAAGGTATATGGAACAGTCAGCGGGAGTGTAGTCATTAGAACCTCGCCCTCAATTCATGCTCTGTCTCAAGCGTGTTTATCACAAACCCGCCGTAAGTAGAGGTTATGGTTAACCCGATATATTTGCCCCACTGTTGGGCATCGCTTTTGTAGAGGTAATAACCGTTGGTAAAGTCCCATGGGATAATGGATGAGACGTTGTTGACCCACGGTATAAAAGCGCCAGATGAATTAAACCAAGGCACTTGGTTCGTTAGCGTGTAAATCGGGCTTGAGTTAACTTGACTGTCAACGGTGACGTTTAACACGCCGCTATTGGTCAAAGTGGCTTCAATGCCAAATTTCAGGGCTTGTTTGTCTCGTATAATATCGCCCATAGTCCACAGCGCGCTTTGCACGTTTGACGATATACTGGATGTGCTGCTTTGGTATAGCTTAACCAGTGATGTACCGTCAGTGCCGTAGATCGAAGGCACCCCACCAACCGGAACGCCGTTAATATATTTGATAGTGCCTTGGCTAGTCAGGAACCATTTTTTGTCAAAAAACACTGCTTGAAGCGGGCGCGTTCCTTGCGCAGGATCTTGGTAGTAAAAATTAAACGCAGCGCAAAGAATGCCGTTCAGCAGCACCTGACCGCCACTTACAGGCTGCGAAAAATCAATGAGCGGAAATATGCCATCCAAAGCGTCAGACAACTTCGTTGTCGTAGAACCCACCAACGCATAAACGCCGTAGTCATTCATAAACAAAACGCTGCGGAAGTATGGGAACAAACTATAGATGCGTTTAGTGCCAACAGACGCACTGACGTTGGTGTTGGTGAAGATCGTTGTGCCGTTGCTCTGAACGCGAACGTCAGAAAACACATTGATGCTGTCGTCACCAAAAATGTAGAGGAAGTTGTTGGCCGAAAGTAGGCCCTGAATGTTGCCGTGCAGCGTTTCGTCGGTCAGCGTGACAGAACCCGCAGAAACGGTCACAAAGTCGCTGTAAGAGCCTGCGGCGGAGTAATACACCGTGCGCCCTTGAGCCACCCACACGCGCCCCGAGAACGTCGCCACGTCTATGTTTGGGCTAGTGCTGGCAACCGCCGTAGCAATGGCTCCTGAACCCGTAGAATCGGTAATAGAGACAGACGGGTTGGACGTGTAACCGTTGCCCAAGTTAGTCATCACAATCTGCGTGATAACATTGGCGACAACAACCGCTTTGGCAGCCGCATTTGCGCCACCACCACCGGAAATAGTGACCGTGGGAGTGGCGCTATAACCTGTGCCACCGCTTTGAAGGTTTACAACAACAGTGCCGGTCGCAAAGCTAATGTAACTAGCAACCGCAGTTGCGCTTGATCCACCACCACCGCTCAAAGTCACTGTTACCGGCCCTGTGTAGCCAGAACCGGCGTTAGTCAAAGTGATGGAAGATACCGCAGTGCCGGTAAGCGATACCTGGGCCGTAGCTTGAACGCCGTTTGCGTCATTCGGCGCGCTAATAGATACAGACGGTGCGCTAGTATAGCCGGTTCCAGGGTTGGTAATTGCGATCGTGCCAACGGAGCCAATGGCGACTACGTTATTACCATTCCAACTATACAACCCGTTTGCCGGGTCAAGAATCAACAAACGCTCATTTTTCCATTGAGCCGAGCGCAATCCCGATCCACTAAACTTACCCGCAGATGCAATAGTGCCTTTAGTCGCCGTTTGGATATTAAAATCCTCAGCTGCGCCGTTGCTCTGGAATGAAAGCAAGTAGTCCGACAAATTGATATTAGACGACGTAAAATAAGTTGTCGCCGTGGTCCAGGTAACTACATTGCCGCCGCTGTTTGTGACTGAGATCTGAGCCGGGACAATCTTAAGATTGCCTGAACCAATAGGCATCGCATTCTCAAGCCACGAAAATTCGTTCTCAGGAATTGCCGTGCGATTGGCGTGAGTATTGATACCCCTAAAGTCTTTGATGACCAGATACTGTTTGCGCTGCTCTGCCGACGCCATAGGTTAATACCCTGAGCTATACGGATTAGGCAGCCTGCGCGTAAATGTGCCAGCAAGCACGTTCTGCACTTTTTTGATGTATTCGTTCTTGAAGATCTCGGACTCGCCGTAAGACTGCTCTTTGTATTTGGCAGTATGGCAAGCGTAGTAAGCCACTGGAGAAGTCCAAGGATCGGCAATAGGGTCTACGTCCGACAAGTTTACGAGCGGCACTGGCTCAATAACCGTGTCGATTTCCATTGCATAAACTTGGTCAGGCACCGGACCAAGGTAAAAGGTCTGAGTGCCATACATGGTGAACGCGATTGGGCGTCCAATGTAGTTCTGCCAATAGCGAAGCTGCGCGTTGAAATCACTCCACGCCAGATAGCGCAAAGGAACGCGGCTGTTGCCCCAATACAGGTTGATGTTCACGATATCCATCGTCTGCGCACCCTGCGGCATTGATGAAAACGTGTAGATCTCTTGGCTGGTGACGGTATTCAACATCTGAATGGTGCGAAGGCAGCCGGTATCGCGCACCAAGCGATTTCTCGCTTCGTTGATGTAGTCAGTCAGTTCATTGGTCGAATAAAAGTTGGCGTTAGCGTCGTGCAGAAGCCTCTGGCACTGCGTAATGTAGTTTTGAAGCGTCGTGGACATGCGCCCTCCTCATTATCGAGTGGCGTGAAGCGTCTTTACTCCCCCAACAACCCTGTGACGGGCTGAAGGGGGAGCATTGACCGTCGCCGGGGACAACGAACGACGATTCTGAGGCGCATCCTCACTGATTTGAATCTCAGCAAGGCGCACCAATCCCTGCGGAACGTCATTTGACGTTTTAACCCAGCCCAAACGGGTCAAAAACGGCGCTTTATCTTCAATCTGATAGCCAAAAGTAGCGCGGGCCACTTCTACAGGAACTTCAACAGAGGTCTGAGGCGGAAATTTGAAAATTTCCCCGTCCCAAGAACCCTGCAAGAAGTCAGAACCCGTATTAGTGACCCACACTTTGTCCATCAGAAACTTACCACGTCGCCCCAAACGCTAATGTTCACCGAGGTATTGGCGACAGCAACGCCAACCTTAACGAACAAAGCATTTGCAGTGTAGGCAGTAGTGGCCGCACCGGAGGCAAGCGTCAGGTCTTGCCAAGTATTGGCAGCAGTGACGTTACCTAGCGTCTGCCCAGCAGCCGTCGTCACCGCGTTTGACGTGTTACCGTCGTTGCTGGTGAGGATGGTCACATTGGCAGTAGCCAAAGACGGAACTGTGCCGCCCGCAGTGTTGGCAGGGTTTGTCACCGTAATGCGACGGATGATGTAAGAGCCAGTGCTACCAACGCCGCCCGAAAGAATCGGGAGGGTCGCAACCGCATTGCCAGTGCTTGCCAACGAAGTCGCTGGCGAGAAAGACACACGAAAAGACCCAAAAGCGTCTTGGTAAAACTGACCTACGGAATCAGGATTAGCCATCGGTCACTCCTTTAGGAAGTGAAGGTTCCAGAAGCCGCCTGACCGCCATTCACCGTCAACAACGTGACCGTCTGAGTGCCGGTGACGGCGTTCGCGCGGACGTTGAAACCGTCAGAGAACAGAACGCCGCCAGTGTTGTTAGCAAGGAGCGTGCTCCAGCTATTCGCACTACCAGTGTAGTTGTTCACCTCAATGGTGACGTTAGCAGCCGGAAGCATGAGATACATGCCAGCTGGGACAAACTGCGAGTTAAGCATCGCAGTCGAGTTGCCCGCGCCAACATTCGCCACCGATACCGGCTGAAAATACGCCGCCGCCGAGTTGGCGCTGACGTTGTTGACGAGGATCCTGTTAAGAGCGAGTGCCATTGACTAACTCCTTAGATCGAAAGGCTGTTGTAGCCGGTGACTTTGGTCATAGAACGCGGCTTGGTGTTAACCAATTCCGCAATCATCAGAACCGCACCGACATAACCAATTTGCCAATTCGGCAAAGTGGACTCAAAACCCGTAAACACAAACGAACCCTGCTCATGGATATAGAGCGACAAATAGTTCGTGTTCAGGAAGTAAACCGTGCCTTCAGGGCAATACGGGTCCGGGTAAACCGGAACGCCGGCAACCATCAGAGCGCGGAACGCAGCCTGCGGGCCATTGGCATCAGTGTCAAAGCCGTGACCCGGCGTAATGACATACTGCTCCTGACCAACATAGTCCTGCGCCAGAAGTGTCCAAGTGCCAAAGCCGCAAACCGCAAAGGTCGGAACTTCAGCGCCATTCTTCACGGTGCCGGAAATGTATTGCAAGATGTTCTGACGAGTCGGGTTCACCGAACCAGCCGCATACACCTTCGAGCGCCACCAAGTGTTCTGAGTGGTCGAGCGAGTGATGTTGCCGTAAGTCGCAGTGCCAGTGCCATCATCAACCGCCGCTGGCAGCCCAATAAACTGCTGCGTGTTGGTCGTGTTGTTGTAAAGCGCCGTCGCCATCGCATCCATCATCACGTTGGTCGCATCGTTCATGCGAGCCTCAATGAGCGGAATAACAGCATGATCCTGCTGAACCGCACCTTCCATGCCCAGGAACGGCACGGGAGCGATCATCAACTTTAGGTTAAATTCAGCGTCGAACGCGCCTTGCTGGACGCTCGGCTGGCTGAACGAACCGCTGTAGTCAGACCATTGCGCGTTGACAAACTGCGAACCCTGCACCGGCACGGTAACAGAAGACACACCGCCAGAAGCAACCTGACTGTTCGAAATCAACGCCGCAAGAAGCGGAGTCGAGTTGTAGATTTGAACAACCAGCTTGGGAATAAACGCACGCCGCGTGACATAAGTCAGCTCGGTATACTGCGTTGATCCCGTCGCCGGAAGAATGCCACCACCAATAGGCATGGTTTATCTCCGAAAAAAATTAAGTCCCCTACAAAACGTCAAATGCCAATGGGTCGCGTGGGTTTGCGCAACTCATTAAAAGCCTTTGCCGCTTCATTCCTTGCAGCCATCTGCGGGTTTTTCCAGAACGCCGAAAGCGTAGTCTTGGCAGTGTCGTCCATCACGTTCCGGTTATAGGAAGTGGGAGTCGGCGCGGCCTGTTCACGCATCCAGCGATGGTAATCCGCTGCGGTTTCGTGAGAAGTAATACCCTTCTCCAACATGATCTTCTCCACTTCCTCGATCTCGCTTTCGCTTTTCACCATGCCTTTTTTCATAAGGTTGGTGCGGCGACGCTCAAGATCTTCAAGAGCCTCTTTTTCCTGAAGCCTAGCTTCAAGCTGACGAACACGGGCGTCTGAAGCGTCAATCGCACTCGTGGTGCGATCTTCAATGTCGATTTCCGGGATCGTCATGTCAGGCTTGGCTTTTTTGGTCAGACGCAAAAAGTCTTTGCGAGTGGCCGGATTTTCAGCAAGCTGACGCGCCAAAGCCGCGAGCTCATCGCGGGCTTCCGGCGAAAGATCTTCGAGAGAAGGCATGTCTGTCCCCTAACTTACTCAGATGACTTTATGCCCGTCGCCGGGCTTCTTGATCGACAGGTTGTTCTTCGGTCCAGTCTTGGACGCAGAAGAAAGCCCACCAAGATGCGCGTAGCGCGGCGGGTTGTAGATTGGACCATGCATCTGCTGGTCGCTAGTCGGGCGGCGGATGACACCAGCGCCCCTCGGCTTGAAAAGTTCCATGATCTTATCCTTGCATGGGCGGAGCGCCGCCACCGGGCGGCATTGGAGGCATACCACCGGGCATACCACCGGGCGGCATGGGCGGAGGAGCGCCAGGAGGCGCACCGGGCATCGGCGGAGAAGCCGCCATAGCCCTAGCTTCAGGACTGCCACCGCCTGCATTTGGCAGGGTTTGCAGCATCTGAAGAATCTCAGCATTCTTGAGGCTGTTAGTCTTGGCGGTGCGCGGACCCATCATGCCCGTCAGGCTCTTAAGAGCCGACATGACTTTTTGCCCTTCATCGCTTTCAGCACCAAGACCCGGCAGCGATTGCTCAAGAAGATCCATCGCCAAACCAATATTGATTCGAGCCGATTCCTGCGTTCCAAGACGAGGTTCAGGATTTGACATAGGAGCCGCAGACGGCGGTTGAGGAGCATTGGGGTCAGACCCAATAGCAGCGCCCGGCGCAGATTGCTGCGCTTGCATCAACTCCATCATCTTAGAAGTCGAATCAGACACCTTACGCTCCAGTTAATAATGAATCCGCGTTAGCAGATTTTGGCATAATAAAACAAGGGGGAATATATTTGAGGTCCGTCCCCCTCAGCGGACATCGGAGACTAACAACGGGCTAAACCCGTCTGTTAGTTACTTCCGGCGGTGCTTGCGGCCCTTAGCCATAATAAATCCTCCTTTCATAATTTGAGTTGCGTCCCCTGGGCCACCGTCATTTAGCGAGCGCGACGGCGAGCACGTTTCATGGCGCGATACATCAAATCACCCCCCTTCATTCACGATCCAAGCGGCGCGTATTAGCGCGCGGCGCAGACGTGCGAATAGAGGATACGCGATATTCAATGCCTGCGCCATCTCTACCTGCATTCAACTGGGAAGTTTGAATTCTTGGCTGATCGCCACGAGGAGTTTCATCAGCCATTACTTCACCTGTTTTAATTTTGCGCCACCGCCTTCATGGTGCGGTTGCGCGGCTGCTTTTGCCTCGTTCTTTTTCAGCTTGTCTTTCAACAACTGCTTCATTGGAGGCTCCAGAAGATCCAGCAAGCTCTCTTTGTCGATCGCGCCTGCCTTGAACAGATTAAACGCCAAAGTGCGCAAATCTTCCATGAAAATTGGACTATTGGAATGCGCGTCAACCTTGACGACAAAATCCTTAGTAAACTGCTCCGCGATAAAATCCATGCCATTTGCATCGCGGAAAGACGTGTCGTCGTCCATCTGCATCAGCCGCAGATAGAGTGTCGCCATTTTCTCAAGCGCATCCTCAACGATAAGAGCGCGCTTCTTCGCACGGGAAGACCCAAGCCGCGCCAACTGCGAAGCGTGACCAGAAGAACGAACTCCAGACTCGCCATGACCGGAGAGAATGCTGCTGATACCAGAGGCTTCAGCAAACATTGCGTCAATCTCGCCAATTTCCTTGTAAAGGTCCTGCGGGATTTCAGGCGCAAGTTTCTCAACCTTTGAATTGGGCATGTCGGTCGCCAACAACCCGCCAGCACGGTTAAGAGCAAAGTTCTTTTCATCCAAAATGCCAGTAAAGCCCATCAAAGCTGTCGGAGGGTTTACTTGCTTGGACAACAGATCAAGTATCTCACTCATCCGCTTGTTGCGCATTTCTTGCAGATAAATGAGGCGAGAAACTTCAGACTGCCCCCAATAGTAGTCAAACTGGGGGTTGGGATTCAAATGCACAAACGGCAACTCTCCTTTCAAGAAAATTGCCTTGTTTGAATCCTCGTTCCACAACGGGCGGTCATAAATTACAACGCCGGGGTCGGCAATCGTGACAATCTGATAGTCTTGCGTTTCGTCGTTGTAGACATACAACTCTCGCATTTCGATGGTGTCCTCGGCAACTTGAGGACGCATACGATTCACGCCAGACAAATCCAAGTTCACGTTGCCGTAAATGGTCGGATTGCTCTGCGACATGATAATGCGGTTGACCGCATTCGGAATCTCGGTCGGTGCATGGATGGAGGAGGTAATGCGTTTCATCAACGCTTCACGGCGCGGGTGTCGGTATAGGTTTCGCGCCAATTCGGATTTGGTGATGTAGTAGGTCTGGCACAAAGCCTCTTGGCGATCCGTGTAAGGCACATCCTCGCGCAACACGCCAATGGCTCCAGGCTCAACCATATACGGTGTAATGCCGCCAGGGCGACGCACCAATTTGACAAACGTGCAACCAAACACCAGTGACCACGTTAGGGCCATGCTGAAGATGTTGTCAGCGTTGGTGTTTGACCATTCGTCGTTAAGAGCCTGAGTCAAGACGGGGATCTTGGAATGTTCCGCTTCTTTGACTGCTGCACCCAACGCAATAGAAAAACGGGTTTGGTCCGCGCTGTAGAGGAATGACACAAGCTGGTCGATATGCGGGTAGATCTTGTTATAATGCGCTGGGCTTTCTTCAGGACCAGAGCCAAACAAGAAATAGCTACGCAGGGAAACATAATCGCCCTTTCGCTCATTTTGCGAAACGTAACACTTCTCAGCTAGGTCTAAATAGAAAAACTCTCGCTCATCAGCATCGGACGGGATAATCATGTTTTGATCTTTAACCCCTCATGATCGGCAATATAACTTGCGGTGCTTGGTCCTTGCAAGTCTCCTAAATCTTTGGGCAATACACTAACAGATTCCCCTTTAACAGACTTGTATGCTTTTCCGCCCATAACATTAGACATGCTAATGCCGCCTCCGCCGCCCCAAATGGCATTGTCACCCGGACGCGCTTCACGCATTTCTTGTTCTTGTTTAGAAACCGGCGCGTTGTTCCTTGTGAAATACCCCTGTTGGCTTTCGCCTTCACGAGTGCTTTTGATGTTGCTCATGCCGAACTCTTGAGCCATGCCTTTAAGCGAGCGATCAGCAGTTTTCGTTCTTGCCGACATGTATGACGGTGCGCGAAGGAACACGACGTTAATGCCATGCTCGCAGCCATTCGGGCATACAGGCTCCCAAGCCTCAAAGAACCCATGCTGGTCGCATTTGTAGTCACGTTTTACAGCCATATCAGTCCCCTTTATCGCCTTCAAGTTGTTGATTGAAACTTGGTTGCGAATAGTCCGCACGGTTGCGAATACCCACATCCATCTTTATTTGCCCGTCAACCACCTGAAGCCCCAGGTGGCGGTACATGCGTGGTTTAGGCGAACGCCGATACTCGGTGAACCGGGTGTTATACATGCCTTGCATCACGGCAATTTCGCCATTTTCCCACTGTTGCAAGGCCCTGCTAACCCGAATCTGCGTTATCTCTGAGACCGGGTTGATTTTCTGGATAAAGCATTTCTTGAACAGATCCTCGGTAATGCCCGCCACGTTGGCAAACAACGCCGCCGAGATCCCCCGTTTCTTATCCGCGAGAAACCTGTCAATACGCTCCATCAAGACTTTTTTGGGCAGGACGCTCATCAGGAACCATACATGCCAATGTTTTTGAGGTAGTCCGATACGTTGCGGCCCACGCTGAGTTGTTCAGGAGTCCTGTTCTCCTGAGACTTGTTGACCGCACGGCTTAGTTTCATTGCCACCAATCGTGGTTGCACCTGTTCAGCATAAGCAGCTGCCGCCAACGCAGCGCCAATCACGCGATCATCTTTTCCGCGTCCGCCAGCCTCAATCGAAGCGCCGTCACGGCGAATGGTCTTCATTTCTTCGATCAGATCCTGACTGCATACGCGCATCATGCCTCGTTCAAAATAGTCCTTCAGGTAACTCATCATCCGCTCTTTGGACGATACCGTTGTTACCCATCCCATAGCATTGCTTGGACCGCTCAACGTGTCGTTCTTTCGCCAGATGTAGTTGGACATATGCCCCAGCACATCCATCAAATCTTTACCGTGCTGCCCGCCTATGCTGACCGCCTGACGCCGCAAGTTGCGCAACTCATTGATGACGGCTTGTCCAGGTCCGTTCACTTCCAGGTTAAGCGTTGAATTGCGATACGCGCCAGCAAGATGACTAATCACCCAGGCAAATTGATAAGTGTTCATTTCACTGGTTGCAAACTCGGCAACCTGTTCCATGCCGTCCGAGTAGCAACGCCAGACGCTAATGCAGAACCTATCCGCCCAATCGCTAGATCCATACGCCGGGTCAGCGCCAATGACGTAGTAAGCCGTGTCAATCGGCTGTTCCCAAATCCTAAGCGTTGCCAGCTTGTCAGACGAACGCACAACCTCAGTGTCGGCAAAGTGCGCGCCCATCACATAGCGATACACCTCCGGCACCATCTTCTTCGCGTCTTTCATCGCATCCGTGCAGCGAGCGTTCGAGAAGAACGAACTGCCGGTCATAATGAAAGCGTAGTCCTCAGTGGGCGGAAACTCCTGATACATCAAAGCATCATCACGAATGCCTTCAGACAGTTTCCAACGCCACCAAGCCATCTGACGTGAATTGATCTCTACGCCATAAAGCTTCTTGATATCCCGGACCCATTCTTTCTCCTCGCCGGTCAATCGACCATCCCAATAGACTTTGTAAACCTGAGATTCCGCATCGACAGAGTAGAACTCGTTCCGCCACCAACCGCAGAAAATAGCCTTCTGCGTTTTGGCTCTTTTGGCCGTGATATACATGTCATGAAACATGTTGAAGCCGCGAGCCGTGCTCTCAAACATATACAACCTGTCGGGGTTGGTTTCCGCCAACGAAGCCAACAAGGACGCCAAACCCTCCTCATCACCCCATGAACTTGTCTCCGTGCCGTGAAGGTAGGTAATAGCTTTGCCGCGCCCCAGAGTGCCTTTCGCTCGCAACCCGGCCACCTGATAAAACAACCGGCTTCGGTTCTTCAGCACCATCTGATTCCGGTTGTGGCTATCAACCGGCATCTTCCATTCACGCGGCAAATGCTCGTGATACATGCCAAGAGTGCTGCGGAACATCTCACGGTTTTCCTCCGTGTCAGTCACCAACGTCGCACCCAAACCCGGATGTGTGAACACCCAATACAAGTCCAACGCCAGACTGATTGTCGTAATGCCTTGCTGACGCCCTTTCAGAATCACATAATGATGGATATCGTTCTCAAGACCCTTCTGAATCTCCTCCATCACATAGGTCTGAGTGCCAAGCAGGGTGCCAAGTTTCTTCAGACCCTGTTCCTTGGTCTCAATCTGAAGCTCCGAACAAAACTTGTAGAACTTCTTAAGATCGAACTTCATACCACGCTCTCCACGTAGAAGCTGCTACTCAGCATCAACCTTTGCCGCAGGCTCATCCTCGCCAACGTAGTAATACCTTTGCTTCGAGGCGATGATTGCATGTCCCTGCTTCCTATTCTTCTGCGCACACAAACTCATGATTGACCGCCAGGACACAGGCAAATAACCGTGCGGCCAAAGCAATTCCTTCAGATCATCATACGAAACACCCTCCTTCCCAGAGAGCATACACGCATCCAAAAACCGAATAGGCTGTTCAGCCGGACGCACTCGACGAACATGCGCACGATGGTCCCCAGTCTCACGAGCATACTTCAAGTAAGACAAAATTGTGGTCAGGCTAACGCCCTCCCCATCAGCAATGTCCCGCAACCGAACATTAACCGCCCAACGGTCAAGTATCCGGTTCAAACGCTTCAATGATTCTTCACGCATCGCCATACAACAAATCCTCCTCATAAAGTTATATATGGTTTTAACAAATAATTGAAGTGCCGCAAACATGGTTTTTTCTTGGGGGGAGTTGCGAAAGGGGCACCCGCATGAGGGGGCCCAGGGCCCATGCCGTGGCCATCCCGTTTGCCTGCCGATCGGATGGCGAGGAAGGCATCCAATGCCAGAGCAGGCTGAGCTGTGGAGCGTTGGCATGTCTATGCGATAGACTGACTGCGATTGCTGGCCCAAATAGCGTTCGGGGGGGAGGTCAGAGTAGTAGCACTACCGCACACTTGCCCACTCGAGTTGCTGGTGGCGCTGCGACAGCGCGGTGGTAGTCTATAGACTATAGCTATATCTATAGAGCTATAGAGCTGTAGAGCTATAGAGCGCGCGCGCAGGGGAAGAGATTGCGACAGCAGGCTGCAATAAAATACGACAAACGGTGAAAAGATAATACACACAACCAGGTCTGGATATGCTTATATGCGGTTAGGCAATCACGCCGCAGGAGACACCAGGTGCGCTACCTCGTTACCCGCCAATACACCTGGGAGTTTTGCTATTTTGTCGACGATGCCGCGCTGATCGCTTGGATCGCCGCAGACACCGCGACGCAGGCCGAGTACGAGTACAAAAATCGCGTTGAGCAGGCGACGACGTCCGTCCTCCGCGGTTACCCGCGCACCGCCTGGTCCGCCTGACAACCGGGGAGCTTCGGCTCCCCATCCACCACCAATCTGAACAACAACAGAGGAGCACACATCGTGGCACATCTGAATGAATCCATCGCGACGGAATACGCGCAAAACATGCTCAACCGTTGGGGTTGCGACAATTACACCATTGGCCCCGTCCGGTGGATCCACGAAGATGGAGAAATCGCGGTTGTTGTTGCGGTAATCGGCTCATGCGACGAAAAATCTTATGATTTCTACGTGTGGCTTTCCGCAGACGGCCAACTGACCGGCGACTTCTAAAACAACAGACAGGGGGGCTTCGGCCCCCCACAACCCAGGGGATTATCCCGTGACCAAATCAGAATATCAACAGCTGGTGCAAATTGCGCACGATGCAGACGCAGCTTGGCAGGTTGAGTTGGGGCGCATGTACGGCAAACGAGCTGGCGAAGCACGGTATGACGATCGCGGCCGCTCGACTGCCGATCTGCAACACTTGTTTTCCCAGAAAGTTCGCGCGGACGCAGTTCGCCATAATGCTTTGATGGATAGTTTTGTGGCCGGCAACATTCTGGCTTAATGAAATCATCAACACAGGGAGAGCGACATGACAACCGAATTGAACAAATACCTCGCGGCTCGCGCGGCTCTTAGCGTCAACGATGGTAGCAGCACATATTTTGCTGCCCGCGACGCATATGTCGCGGCTCGCGCGGCTTATGCTGCTGCGCGAGCAGCGGTTTGCGCCGCCCACGAAGCTTATAAAAAATCTGTAATCAGCGCAGATGCGGGCATTTTTGATACTCGTAAGACTTATTTCGTCGCAGATGCGGCGCTCCGCGCTGCACGCGAGGACTTTGAAATCGCTCATGATGTTTACTGTACTGAAAACGCTAACTTCATCAGCGGCGCTGTTCGCGATGCCAATTACGCGGATTACGTTGTCGCTCGTGACGCATATGACGCAATAGTTGAGGCAAATGCGCAATGAACAAACTGAATCGCCGCCCCGACAAATACGGCATCTGGAAGAATTACAGAAAGCCTATATGGCATTGCCTGCTATCCAATGAGGCGGGTTGCATCGCCGCAGGTCTAGTGATCGGCTGGTTGCTGGCATATGTAATTCCACTGCTCTGATCGGAGGACAAAATGCTTCCACCGCTCACCCCGCTTGAACGGATAACCCGCCGCATCTCGATCCTGCGGCAACAGATAACCAACAGCAAATCGAAAGATGATCGGATATCGCTCAACGGCGCAATGGTCGAACTAATAGCTCTCACGAAGGAGATAGAAGCCAATGACAAACCGTAGATATTGGAAAAAATTAGCTGAAGACGAAGCGCAACTATGCATAAATCAAAATATCGTAATTGCTGGCGCTATGCAGGCGATTATACACATTTTGGAGCAGATGAAAGAACCCGAATTATATCTCGCAGACGGCTATGATTATGCCGACGTGCTGGCAACTCTGCGAGATATGACCCCGAAAGTAACTCCACGCGCGATTGCAGACGTGCATGAAGTGTTTGACGACAAGTTTAATGTTGACCAAAGCGAGGATCAGCCGTAATTTTGCTCCGTCGGTGTTTCCTCTCCGTAACTTGCCCCCGGTCGCTATCCGGGGGTTTTTTTTGCCTACACGCTCTGAAGCCCCTCAGAGGCCCGTAGAGGGCTTTTCACGTCTCTCCGGTATCATCATACCAGCGCCTCCCCGCACCAGGCTCTACGCGCTCCTCTGCGGCTATAAACGGTACGATGGTGGGCGCTTGCCCGCGGATCAGGCTTACGAGGTTCGCCTTGCCTCGTGGGTGAAAGCCCTCGGTTTTTCGCTTGGTGTAGTATGCGAGCCATTTGTGGTCCATGTCAGTCCATCCCGCCATCCTTTCGTCCGTCAATGCGTGCGCGGTATCCGGGTTTTCTCGAAGCCAATGCCCGATTGCCGATTGAAGATCGGCATAACTGGGAACGATGGTCCGGCGCTTGGCTGTGGCGACAGCGTCCAAGCAACTCCTCGACTGCCAGACTCTATCCGGCACATCGAGCATCTTAACCATGCCCGTGAGAGCCTCAACCGCTTGCTCCTGGCGATCCGGCTGGACCATTTGAGCAAGCTTGGCGATCCAACGCGCTTTATCCGGTGTCATTCTGTCCACCCTTCCCATTCTTCCGCTGATTTCTGAATTACACGCGCCATGCGAGCTTCCCGGCTGTTATCAAATGGCTCGTCGGTCCACCGCTCACCGTTCAACCACGTTGCCGGATGCGGCACGAAATGAAGATCATCGTTCCACTGGTAGGTTTTCACCGCCCCGATAATGGTTTCGGCATCCACCTTCTCCAATGCACCGCCCCAAGCTTTCAGAGCCTGCCCCTTACCGACCTTGCGCGGATAGCATTCCCAAAAAATAGCGAAGCGGTCATCGACAACACTCAAACGGCGCAAAGCGCCCTTTGACGGTATATGTCTCTTCTCTTTCTCTATCTCTTTCTCTGTCTCTATCTCTTTCTCTGGGATAGCAACCTGCTTGCAACTTGCTAGCACGTCGCTAGCAGAAACGAAAAACCCATTATCCACCAATGCCTTAAGCCCTTCTATGATCACGTCATGAGGCAAAGAGACGCGCCATGAAATTTCCTCCAAAGAAGCCTGTATCCGACCATCCTGATACTCACTCGCTAGCAACCAGAGTGATGGCGCTAGCGCCTTGCTAGCAACCGGCAATCGGCACCATTTGAAGTCCGTGAGAAGGGCGCGATGCAGCTTGATCCAGATCGGAGAGCGGTCTTTGTAGTGCTGCAACTGCGCCCAATTAGTCGGCTGGATGATCATTTTCTGCGTGCCTCTCACACCACTCGCGCAGCGCCAAACGAATGATTGAGCTAAGGCTGCGGTCTTGTTCTTGAGCAATGTTGGCCAGTTTGATGCCGACCTCGACGGGGATTCGGGCCATGATTCGCACGGTGTCAGGTTCAGACAACGGAGCCTCCTGTGTTTGTCCGTCGGCATCATGCTGACATTTAGCGCCAACGTCAACAAAAAGGTATTGCGTCCGATGGTGGGTAAGAATATAAAGATACTGCCAATCCCGGCACAGCGGAGAACACTCCAATGCGAACGCTCTACAAAAATACGATTAGCGAGCACAAAAACCTCACATATTTTGCCGTCGAGGTGGACAAAAAAAACCTGTACATCAGCACCACGATTGAACAAGAGGGTCATCCCGGCTGCTTGATGGTGTTGGACTTGCCTTTGTGGATGGCTCGTGAAATCCGCGCGGCACTTGACGAATTAGACGGTGGCGAATGACGCACCGCAAAACATTACTTCACTTAGCCCGTCAGTTGTCTGGCGGGATTGATGCGGGCGAATACCGGCGCTTGCCGGTGCGCTCAATTCGTAACCTGCGGTCTATCGCTCTCCAACTGGAGCAGCTTGCCGCACTCATCTGCATAGATCACGAACCTGAGCCTGTTAAACGCTCGTGGTGGAGGATTTGGTAATGCCGTCTGTTGTTTTGCAGCATAGTCGCTTGATCCTGACGCATCTTGTCGAAGGCGACATTTTTTGTCTCAGCACCATGCACCACGCGCACGATATGACGCTGAGGTTTAAGCGCGAGCAGGCGCAAGAGCTATCTGACTTGCTTAAAGGTTTTTTGGAGAAAGATCATGGATGATTTTGGTGAATTGAGCCGGAACTCGGCTTGGTGGTCAACCGACTGCCGCCGGGACGTGAACGGGGAAACTGTCGAAGTCATTTTGGAGAAACAAAATCTTCGGCGCCGCAATCCGACCTGGGAACTGCCGGAGCGGCAGCAGGAGGCAATGCGGATGGGCCTGTTCATGCAGCCGCACATTGCGCGGTTGTTTGAAGACAAGCACAAGCTGCGCGTCAAAGAGTTTGACGTGTCTTTGACGCATCCAAGCGAGACGTGGATGAAGTCCCACTTCGACTATATCACTGAAGACCAGCGCGCCCTGGTGGAGTGCAAAAACTATAATCATGCGGCAGCGCACAAGTTTAGTGAGGACGGTGAACCTGTTCGTATTCCTCCGGCAGATATGGTGCAGTGCATCCACGAAGCCTGCGTTGCGGGCGTCGGCACCGTTTATTTAGCCGTGCTGTTTGGCGGTCAGCATTTTCGCACGTTCAGGATCGACGTAACTGATGAAATGCGCGTTGAGCATATTAAACACTACGCGACGTTGTGGGCACATGTGCAACAAGGGACGCTCCCAGCGCCCCAAACCAGCAATGACGCCCGGTTGGCTTGGCCGCACGACAATGGCGACTTCGTATTGGCTAGCGCGGAATGCGAACAGATCGTGGAGAAATTTAAGACGATTAAAACACAACGCAAAACGCTCGAAGATCAAGAGGAGCAGATTGCTGCTTATCTTCAGACCTCTATGGGCAATGCCAGCGAAATCCGCACGATTGATGGGCGTACTCTGGTCACATGGAAGACGGCAAAAGGCACCAAAACGCTTGATACCGCATTGTTCAAATCGACAATGCCTGATACTTATGAAAAGTTCATCATCGAGCGCGCCGGTTCTCGGCGTCTTATCGTTAAATAGGGGCGAATCATGACAGATTGGAAAGATGTTTACGTCGTGGATACTAAAATCCCTGCGCGGGCGAAAAATGCGATGGTGGCTGAATTTGGTGATGCTGTCACGCTGGGCGACGTAGCCGACATGCCGCTTGGAGAGCTTCGCCGCTTGAAGGGGGTGGGTGCGGCCGCAGTGCAGCGCGTTGTGGATGTTGTTGCCGACGTTATTCGGGGGAACAAGCCCCGATCCGGGATGAGCATTTTTGACGCAGCGATGGAAAAGGTTGAAGCAGATGAGTAACGCACTCATCCCTGTTGGTGAAATGCGGCAAATGGCTCTTGCCGTTGCCAAGAGCGGTTTGTTTGGCATTAAAACCGAGGATCAGGCGCTGGCTTTGATGCTCATCGCGCAAGGCGAAGGTCTGCACCCAGCGATTGCTGCTCGTGATTATCACGTTATCCAGGGTAGGCCTGCGCTTAAAGCGGATGCGATGCTGGCCCGTTTTCAAAATGCAGGCGGCAAGGTGGAATGGAAGACCTACACCGACCAGCAAGTGACGGGCGTGTTTACGCACCCACAAGGCGGCAGTCTCGAACTAACCTGGACGATAAAGCAGGCCCACGCAATCGGGCTGGCAGGCAAGGATAACTGGAACAAATACCCCAGGGCCATGCTGCGTTCGCGCTGCATCTCGGAAGGTATCCGAACGGTCTATCCGGGCTGCATTGTCGGAACATACACCGAGGAGGAGATGGAAAGCTTTTCACCGGCTCTGACGCCAGCCCCTGCTTCTATGCCAGCTTTGGCAGCCCCGGTTGCATCGCCCGACGATTTTCCACTCTATCTTCCAGGTGGGAAACTCCACGCAACGCATTCGGGTAAGTCTGAATGGGTGGAAGGCTACAATGACCTTGTGGATCGTATCCGCAACTCGCCCAAACTGTCGCAGGAAAGCAAACACATGACCGGCCAGGAACTGGCGGAAGTAAACAAAGCGGTGTTTGACGAACTGGAACCCGAATATCTCAACATGCTGAAGTAGGAAGCGAAGATGCAACTCAAAAACCCGCCACAAGTTGGAGCAGGCATTGCTTTCAAGGTGAAGGAGAAAAAGCACGAAAAAGCGCCCGATTGGGATGCTATTTTGGTGCTGGATGAAGACTGCAAGGCCGGACAACAGATCAAAATCGCCATGTGGAACCGCCAAGGGGCTAGCGGCATGTTCCTAAGCATGAAGATCGACAACTTTAAGCCCAGGGCCAAGCCCGATGCCGAGACGTTTAAACCAAAAGAAATCGAAGCTTTTGACGACGATATCCCGTTCTAATGGGCAAGTCTCAGCGCACTAAGGGAGCTTCGTTTGAACGCGACATTGTGCATGTATTGCAGGATGCGCTGGGGATTCAGGTTGAACGCAACCTAAACCAAACCAGGGATGGCGGGGGGGACATAAACCTCCCCGGCTACCTCGTGGAGTGCAAACGCCGCGCAGGCATTGCCGTGTATGATTGGCTAGACCAAGCCACTAGAGCCGCAAACCCCGCTCAGAAGCCTTTGGTGATAGCTAGGGCAGACAGGCGGGAGAGTATCATCATCATGCGGTTGGATGACTTCCTGCCGCTTCTTAAGGGGACAAACAATGCCGAAAGCACCGACTAAACGCGGCAAAAGGCCATTTGTGATGCTGGCAACGCCAATGTATGGCGGCATGACAACCGGATTCTTCATGCAAAGCGTCTGCCAACTGCAATCGCAATTTGCGGCAGCTAAATGGCAATTCGCCAACAGTTTCGTCTTTAATGAATCGCTCATCACTCGAGCTCGGAATGCCCTGGTGCATCAGTTTCTCAAGACGCAGGCAACACACCTGTTGTTCATTGACGCTGATATTCGCTTCCAGGCCGAGCATATTATGGCAATGGTGATGGCTGACGTTGATGTTGTCTGCGGTATCTACCCGAAAAAAGAAATCAACTGGCATACCGTTGAACGTGCGGTGAAAATGAACGTTCCTGTCGATGATCTAAAGAAGCACACCGCCAGCTTCGTTTTGAACCTGCTGGATAACGCCAACGAGATAACGGTGGCGCAGAATAAGCCGTTTGAGATCCTCGCCGGTGGCACCGGCTGTATGCTCATCAAGCGCGAAGTGCTGACAAAGATGGCTTTGGAAGTGCCGTCATACACCAATGATGTGAATGACTTGGCCGGACAAATGGGCGCTGAGAAGATCTGCGAGTTTTTTGCCACCAGCATCGACAAGGAAAGCAATCGCCTGCTCAGTGAGGATTATCACTTCTGCTTCAAGTGGAGGGAAATGGGCGGCAAAATCCACGCAGCACCGTGGGTGAAGCTGTCTCATGTCGGGACGTATATCTTTGAAGGAGGCTTGTTGGAGGAAAGGACGTGATTTTCACCCTTCACCTGATTGCTATGCTCGGCAGCATCGGGCTTTGCCCGCCGGAGCAACGCTACTCAACAAAAGACCTCTGCAAGGCCGCGTTGGTGGAGCAGGTGCAAAACCTTCAAGCGAAGAAAGCTGATGTGCTATCAGC
>Ga0214164_1000297_pt1 | contig 33670 bp, 51 predicted proteins | sample TroBogepilimnion_13_FD_153003 | JGI IMG/M metagenome (GOLD analysis project Ga0214164, IMG submission 153003) | Freshwater microbial communities from Trout Bog Lake, WI - Practice 03JUN2009 epilimnion v4 | ecosystem: Environmental > Aquatic > Freshwater > Lake > Epilimnion/Euphotic zone ...
TTGTGCTGACGCATACGCCCGTTGAGACTGGCCAAAACAGTGCGTTCAAAATTTGCCAGACGTACACGATAGGTAGTATTGGGCAGAATTTCTTCGATCACACCTTCCATTTTTATTGCTTCTTCTTTAGCCAACGGTTGTTTTTATCTCCTCATCTTACTTATGTCGACAGCTTCTTCGTCGCTGAAAATAGGCACAGCATTTGACTTGTGCATGGTACCGATACCTTTGACCTTGGTACCGGTATAGGTCTTGTCGGCTGCTTTGGTGCAGGCCACCCAACCAGTATCAAGACTTCGTATATGTGGAGTTTCACGACCAGGCGGGATTCTAGGGCTGGTATCCAACACAGTTTTTTTGGGTGTAGGCGTGGTACTGGCACTGAATCTAGGAGCCATTTTGTTCATCTTGGCCAGGCGTTGTTGCCATTCGGCTTCCAGTTGTTCGGACCGACGTTTGGCTTCGGCACTGGGCCATTTGCGTTTGCCCTTGACTTTGCCAGTTGTGGTCAACCAGGGTCCTTCTAGATGCATGGTCATAGTATCGTCCTAACAAGAATAGGGTGGAACATAGTATTCAACAAACCGGAATCGTGACAAAAAATCACTGTGAGTTTTGACTCGTATATGATCATCACCGTGATACTTGTACTCGACTATGTTTCCGTACAGGCGTTTGGTGTACACACATCGCCCGTCACGGTCTTCGTAGATTTGGTGTTGATCCAGTGGTGGCTTTTGTTGATTCATACAACTATTATAACAAAATTACCATTTTCAGTCAACCGGCTTATTTGAACAGGATCATAGCCATAAACACAGCCTGTACCACAAATCCCACTCCTATGGTCACAGTGTTCAAGCTGTCTTTGAGTACCACGGCTCTAGCAAACAGCAACACCAAGCCGGCCCAGGTAAACAGCACCAGATCCAGATTTGGAGTATGATCACTGAGTCCGGTCATAAGTGCCAGTAATGTGGGTATGGTGGCACAGTGCAACACTATTGCGGCCAACCATTGCAGGGTTTCGGCCGAAATCTTGGGCAGTTGTGCATTGAGCCAGACCGAAACAGATTTTAAAAAGTTATCAAGTTTTGCTATCATGTTTTACTTTCTGAATAAAAAATGTGATGACCGATCTTGGCCACACGTGGTTTGCCCCATCCGGGGTTGATATAGTCAGCGTGATAATACAAGGCATTTTCGATGCTGGGCAATCTAAATCCTTCCAGCAAGACTTTTTTGGCCACTTCTTCGCTTTCTTGCCAGGCTCTTGAATGTACAGGTCGCATTTTGCCACCACCTTGACAGTACCACGAAAACTGGCAGACTATTTTTTCATAGAAAACAGTTTTTTGGTAAACCACACCACACACAGTGTTGGCAAATCGACCTGAATCCACTCGATTCAAGGTGACCTGTGCCACAGCCACTTTGCCTTCAAACGGCTCGGACCCGGCTTCCCAGTAGATGTTGCGTGTCAAACAATCCAGTTGTTTGGTGTATTCGGTCACGGTCATGCCCGGATCAATATCTGTTTCGTTGCGAAGCTGATTCAGTTTTGCGTTAATAACTGTGATCAACGCAAATGCGATTATAAAAAAACCAGCAGTTTTAAAAATCGCATTGGCGATCTGCTGAGCCATGGTGTTTGAATTTTTCAATTTTTTCTCCTTGGAACCATACTGGGTTCTCCAGCGGAATTGCCCAGGATAGGCATGCTTGACAAAGACGAGGAAATTCTAGAGCTTGTGAGACTTCGGGCCTTCATGGCCAACTCTTCCTGGACTTGACTCGTGTCCGATACCTTGTAGTGAGTCAGGTCAATTCCGGTTGTCAACGAAGAGACTTTCCGACGGTCTCTTTCGAACAGTACAAGGGACTTGGACAAATCCCACTGCCTGGTGCGTAATCTGCTGTTTGTATTCCGGCACAGATCCCACCGGGTTGGTGCAAATATAGATCGTGATCTTCCGCTATGCAAATCAATGCTAGCCAGGTTGTGTTTTTTGCACCTACAAATACTTAGTTTCTGGTGCCCACTTGGGCTAAAAATACCGTCTTTTTGGACCATTTTTGCCGTTATATACCAAGTTTATAATATAATATTATAACTTGATATCAGATTGTTGTCAACCCGTATTTTTTGAATTCGTCAACCAACCACGGAAAGGTTTTACTCCATTGGGTTGATCGTCGTCGATCCATTTCATTTAAAAAATCAAATAATTTGGTGATCATGTCAGGACGAGGCTGTCCCACGGACTGTTTGGCAATACCAGCTAGGTACTTGAGACTGGCCTGTTCTTCCGGAGTTGCGGCAGGTTTGAGTGCCAAGGCTCGATCAAAATCGTCAACAAATATTGCACCAAAAATATCAATAAACATGTAGTCCGGTCCATTCACACTGTTCTGATAATGGTACACCGGTCTTTGTTGATTCCACACAGCAATTTTTTCCAGCAAATCAGGCAAGGTCTTTACAGTCAACGGAGTCACTGTGGAACTCACGATCAGATTGATCCATTTTTGGGTCACGAGATATTCAAAATTTCGTTCCCACACAGACAGATCCAACGGGTACCGTACATATTCTTGTTCAGGTCCCCAACAATCCAGGCTGGCTGTTATTTCGAATTCTCTGAGATGATCCCGGTCAATCAGATGCCGTACACGCTCGACTAGATTTTGCAATCTAGGCAATCGTGTGTTGAGATTGGTAAAAATTTGTAGTTTTAGTTCCGGAGCAGGATATTGTTCAAACAGATCCAGGCATTGATCCAGTTCATCTTGATAAAGCGGTTCGCCACCAAGTATGTTGAATACTGTAAGATCGTGTGCATGTTGCTTCAGCCAGGCAAACAGTTTCTGTTTGTTGGATTCCATGTCAAGATCCTTTTTCCACTCGCTGGACAACAACAGTTTGCCCTTGGCAAAAGTGCCATGTCGTTTGTTTTCGGCATCCCACAGCGAACTGAAATGTGGACCGCAATAGAGACATTTGAGATTGCAAGTGTTGTCAAAGTACACTTCCAAGATCCTGGGTGTCACATGTGTTGCTAGCGAGTCAACCTCTAGTTCAGGCGGAGCATGAATACCTGGAAAATCCAAGTTGGTTATTCGATCACTTTGTCCACCAGCCTGTTCGATATCGCAGCAGTAGTCACAACCCTGTTTGGGCCACTGTCCTTGCAACATCTGTTCGCGATCGTGGATCTTGCTTGGTGTATTATGAAAATCAAATTGATCAGTGTCAAACTTGTGATGATTGGTTCGATGACAGCTGGCTGTTTCGGCCGTGGTCAAAAACACAGTGCTCCAGTTCCATTTCAACTGGCAAGCTGTTGCAGTATTGATCGGAAATGCCCGATTGATCAATTTGGAAGTTTTACGGAATTGCCCAGGTTTGTATCCAAATACATCGCAACATTCGGTTTGTATATGCGTGGGCAACTGTTCAAAATCTTCTTCGCGTTTGCAATCGGGCCAACTGGGATCACGAATGGAAGAATAAAATTCTTGCCATGTGCTCATCAGTCGATCTCAGGTGGTGGCATGCTTTTTAGCTTGGTCCACATGTCACCCTGTTCCTTGACTTTTTTTTCCAATGCACGATACTGTTCGCCCAGCTCACGCAGTTGATCCCATTCTGCTTCCAGTTCGGGATTGGGTTGCAGGATATTCAAGCGATCCTGTATGACTTTTAGCGTGTCCGCCAAACTGACACCGTTGATCCGGATATCAGCTTCGGGCCCGTGTAATTCGATCCGGCTACTGGTACCAGTGCTACCGTTAGAGAACGGCATGGAACTCCAGGTCGGAACAGTGTTAGGGCTGACGCTGATGGTGTAAGGACCAGGGTAATTCAATCCGGTACCGGGTGTCATGGTCACATTACCAAATCCGTTAGTCAGCGTAGACGAATTCCAGCTGTAAGGTTGCACGTTGCTGGTCACAGATGAGTCTTTGAAAATATCGCTAAGGTTGATTGGATACGGATCCGGAACAGCACCGTATCCAGGATCTCGACTGTAGTTGAGACCCGAATACTCCGGGTCTTGTTTGCGTATTTCCACAGCTGATTCTGCACTGAGCTCTCGCATGCGTTTGAGCATTTCAGATGCTTCGTTCATGCTTACTTGGCTGTGGTTAATGCTTCTTTTTCTGCTGTGATTTCTTTGCGACGTTCTTTGATGGCCTTGCTCATTTCTTGCAGGGCTTTTCTGGCTCTAGCGGCTGCGGCTTTTACACCTTTGCCGGTGAATTTTTCGTTTTCGGCGATATAGGTATCAAATGCTGTTTTTAATGTTTCGTGATTGCTCATGTTACTTCCTTGTGATGATTAGTACTTCAACGCTGTCACTTATGGCCTGTTCTAGCTCTTGGTCATAAGTTGCAGGATCCCAGAGTAAGCGTCGAACTCTGCATCCAGTGAAAAAAGATTCCAATTTTTGATCTTGCTCGAACACATGATCGGTGTCACTGCTACCCGCAGCAACCAAGGCCTCGTGCAGTTCGTAGATCATGATCCTTCTATTGCGGTCAACGATGTATTCTTTCATACATTTAATTATACAGGTTAAATGCCGGGTGTCAAGAACTTTTTAGAGACTGATGTGCCTTTTGGCCCAATTGTCCCAGATCGTGACCAAGCTCCAACCGTGTGCCCAGGTCACCATGAATGTGCTGAGAGTGTTTTGATCATAGATGTACATGCGATTTTCTTCCACACGAGCCTGGCTGTTACGATTGGCCGTGGCCCAGCTGTTGAGATTTTTACGGGCATTTGGATCTCGTACGGTCACTGTGTACAAGGCCTCGCTGGTGCGAAAATTGGGTATGGTCATCTAGTGCAGGAGTTGATTGGGGCGTCTGGGAGTGGTCAGTTGATGTACATGTTGTGCAAATTGATCATCGATGTACACGCGGTCATTGTCGTATTCCTGTGCCAACGTGTTGTCGAGTCCCAGTATACGCATGAGTCCGCCCATGTGTATTTCGGTAATGCCTTGGTCATACAGGACCAGCATTAGTCGATAAATGGCCAACTGTATTAGGGGATCTAGTTCGGAGTCGGTGGGCATAAAAGTAATTATGCCAAATGATGATAATACAAAAAGATAATGTGTTGCTTGGTTGTATTGTCTTGTTATGGATAGCGTTCGCCCGCTATCTTTTGCTTTTAACGTTGATGACTTATTTGTGTAACCGTCGTTACTTTTTCGTCATCCGCAACTCGTGTACCTTGTTAGTCGACATCCAGTACAGTGAGAGTGCATTATTCTGGTAACACAGAGATTTTCCAAAACAATACAACCAAGCAAGGGGCCTGAGCCCCTGTTGCCGATTAGGCTTCTACTGCTGGTGCTGTTACTACAGATTTGGCTGTGGCAGACTTGCCGGAAACCTTGATCTCGCCTTTCTTGGCAATCTTGGTCTTCTCTGCCAACTTGGCAGCCACTGCATAACCAGCATCACCAGTGATGCCTTGCTCTTGCAAATACTGGAGAGCTTGCAGTTTGGTCATGGGCTTTGGAAGCTCGACCAAGTTGATATCGGTGCAACCGTTCTTGTTCAAAATCTTGATACGGGCTACCAAATCATTAGCGAATCTTGCTTTAGTCACGCCGTGTTGTGTTGCTGTACCTGCTACTGTGAATAACTTTTCCATTTTGTTGCCTTTCTAAGTTGCCTATCTAAGTTTAAAATAATGCTGATTGCTCAACATATTCATATTATAGCTGATTGGGCAGTTGCCGTCAACCATTTTATGAATTCTGGTTGTCCAAAATGTGTTCAAAACCACTGACTCACAAGTAAGACCATGATTGCTATCAAAAATAATACAGTGATTGGTTCGATCATTGTGCTACCGATCTAACTATGCTTTGGGTGTGAGCCACACCCTGATCGACCAGGCGAGCCACACCCGAGAATCCCACTGTGGCCAATACGATACCTACGATTACTCCCATGACAAAGTTCATGCTACTACCTCCTGTTCCATGACTCGTACACGTTTCAAAATTGTTGTGCGGTCTTTGTTGCCGGCCACTGTGGCCGCAATCTCGACCACACGTCCGGGTCGGATATTTTCGCGATAAGCAAATCTCACAGCATGGTTGGCTGTATCAATGCCCCACACATACCAAGTGTTCCATTTTGCACTATAAACTGATCGGACCACTTCCACTGTCAATTGCCTACGACCCTCATCATACCAGGAATCTTCGCATTGGTTCAAGCGTTCTTGTATTTGGTCTTCGGTCAAAATCTTGCTATAGCTCTTGGGGAAACTGGCCAGCACTGCTAGATCGTAAGCCGATTCGAATATTTCTGTATTGCAGATTCGAGCTTGTAAAGTGTGCCACTCGGTCAGTGTTTTGCCTTTGAGCAGACGTAAGCTGATTTCAGAACCCAATCTTTGACGACAGGCTCGGGCCTGTTCTCTATCTTCGTCTGTGATCTGGTCCGGTGTTTCGGTCAAGATCCGCATCATGATCTCTTTGCTGGTTTGCATGCCTTTGTTGGCATCATCCACGATCTTGAGATAGAGATTGCCATTCAAGCGCCAGGCGGCATAAGCCGCAGCCCAGGCCTGTTCGGCCGGAATCGAGTAAGTGGGTCGAGATTGTCGTTTCATCTTAACCAAATATAAAGTGGACGGTCATCGTCTGGTTGTTCTTGTTGGTCAGTCCAGCCATTGTACTCGGTCTGGAATTCCAGCAATTCTTCCGCAGTCATGGCATACTGGGCTGGAATCATTTCGTCGCTCTGTATGTCTTCCACGATCATTATACAAACTCCAATAAGTTGGCAGGAACATTGTAACGACCTTGCGGTGTGGCTACAATGACATTTTTGATCTTGACCTGCTCCACGGTGCCGCTGAATATGGCGCCGTTTTTTGGGTTGGTAAATCTGACAGCATCACCTTTCACGCACGAGCGTATCTGGCGTTGGGCCAACTGGGCACGAGCAAATTTCAAGGCCTGTGCAATGCCATCAAGTTCGCTAGCAGTATAATTGCCACCAATGATGGCACCACGGATATCGAAAACATCTACCATTATTGATCTCCCATTTTATTAAGAATTTCATCTTGTACTAAACGATTACAGGCATTAAGAGTAAACATAAAAATCATACTGGCTGTGGCCTGTTCTTTTGCTGGAAGATTTGAGATCAAAGTCTGTATATTTTCCAGGCTTGGTGTTGCGAACAATCCACTACGTGGAATTGGATTGTCGAACGTATTATAAGTATTTTCGTATTCTAATTCCATTTTAACTCCTCTTTATTAACAATACAACTAGTATAACAGAACCCGAATTATGGGTCAACCAATTATTCCCAATTATCTTCTTTAATGAGTTTGGCAACTTTTACGGAATCCGCTCCCTGTTGCAAAGTCTTTAACAAGTTTTGACGTTGTACCTTTAGTACCCGGTCTAGGTGCTTATGGACAGCCAAAGCCGCGGCCCAATCTTCAGGACCGGTAGCCCCCTGATCCTCGTCAATAATCTTTAACATTCCTTCAAAGGTAACTCTCTCGCCAGATGCCCGGTTGTAGGCTTTGCGGGACGCCTCAATATAATTAACTGCGTCCTCTAAACTTATCTTTTTGGCATGCTGTTTGTAGAATTCTATTACTGACATATAAAGCTCCTTTTATTTAATATACAACTAGTATAACAGAACCCGAATTATGGGTCAACCAAAAACGTGTTGTACGTTTACAACAGTTTTATGGCCAAACCCACGGTATAAATTGACAATAATCCAGCATTTACTGTGATCATGGCACGATCACGGATCAAAATGCTCCAGATCAAGAATAAAAAACTGCCTAAATTCAGTACGACGGCACAGGCAGGGTAAATGTTCAAACTGGCTAATACAGCACCTGACAAGGTAACTGCTGTGGCAGTCCATTTGATTTGTGTGGCTAATTTATTTGTATTCATACTACTATTATACCCAAACGGGCATTTCGGGTCAACCGAATTACGTGTTGTGTAAAAACAACAGTTTATTGTACCCGTTCGGTGTGTTTGTGCTTCAGGCTCTTTTTCAAAATCTTGAACCAGATTTTTTTGGCTTTGCGAACTTTGTGTTCGAATTCGGCTCGGTTGAGTCGTTTGACTAGAGTTTCTATTTTCATGGCATGATCTCCTGTCATGTTATTTAACTGGAGCCACACCATTTTCACAATAGTTGCAAAGGTCTCGGCAACTTTGTGCTTCAGGTATGACTTCCTCGTAGGTTTGTGTGTAAAGATTGCCCAGCACATGCTCTAGACCATAGTCCATGCAACACAGGACCACGTCACCATTGGGCAACATCACGTTGTGATACAAGTGCTCTACGCAACCGCAGGTCCTGGGACCTTCGTGATAGACCGAATTCCAACGCTCTTTGAGATTGAGCAGTTTGGGTTTGAGCAGGCTTTCTCTGACTAAATTTCCAGCACGGCTCCACATTTCAAAACTGGGTGCCCAATCAAATAGGTGTTTCACACTGGGGTGTACTTGGCCCATGGTCATGGTCGAGAAGTTCTGTATCCTATGATGATTGTCGCGCAACCAGGCCAAGGTTTTTAGATAGCCCGGAGTGATAGGATGACGTGCTAACATTTCGGCATCAGGCAAGTGCAAGGTAAATCCACCATTGGGGTTGCCGTGATAGGGCACATCCACGATCCTTTCCAGATCTTCCACGCTGACTCCAACGCCGGTGGTAAACACACTGATCGGATGCCCTTGTTCATGTGCGTACAACAGCATGTCGGTACAGTATTTGTTCATCCAAGGTTCAGTAAATCCAGCAAAGGTGATACGCACATCCTGGGGTATGCGATCAACCAGGGTCTTGAAGGCATCCAAGGTCATGATCCGGGTACCGGTGTAGACATCTTCCAGCAGGCGTTGTGGGCAGAACACACAGTCGACCACACAGCCTTTTTCCGGTATTATGGTAGTGATTTCCATGGTGGGTGCCGGCCAGTGTTGCCATTTTTGTTTGACCGGGTCTGCTGATCGGATGGGAATTACAGGAGCTGATGTGCGTGTATCAAGTGATATGGTGCCGGTTGCTTTGGGTTGGCGATTGTCGATGTAGACCAGGACCATGCCATAGTATTCGATAAAATGATCGTTCCAGAGATCCCATTTGATGTCCACATAATCTATGCTGTACACCTGGAAATTGTCAAAATGTCTGAGATAAAGATCTCTGAACTGTATCCACTTGGCTCTGAGCTCGGGAGTATTCAAATGGAATTCGCCAGCGATCTTGCGAACATTTTGGGTTATCCAATCAAAGTTTTCTTCATTGAACATGTCCCATTCGCCACCTTCACAGTCGGTTTTTAAAAAATCTATCTGCTGGATATCGTACTGTTTGATTAAGGTCCGGAACGAGATGGTCTCCATCATGTGACCATCGGTACCATCGGTATGTGTGTTTTTGTCAGGATCAAATATGCCGGCCAGATAGTTCACACCATCTCGTGGCCCCATGCCTGCATTTATCGTGGTCACTGGTACCCCTACGTCAGTCAAGTTTGTGACCAGGGTCTTGTACAGCTCAGGATGTGCTTCTACACAATAGACCTGTGCTGGACCAGCATCCAGAATACTCCAACTGAAAGGACCAACACTGGCTCCCACATCCAAGACCACATCACCGGGTTCTACACGAAAAAACCGTTGATAGCAATCGTCGATAAACACTTCGGTGTAACAGGTTTGGTGAAACCATTTGTTTCGGGCTATCAGGCCCCAGTCTAAGGGTCGTTTCATTAGTCGTTCCAGTGATGTACAATGCCAGCCACGATGGCCAAGTTTGTGATTATATATATCAAAACAATCAGGGTACGAACAAAAGCCACTCGATCGGCTTCTCGATCACTGGCACTGGCTTTTTCGCCCAAGGCCTTGGCCCAGATCCGCCACAGCTTCAGCATCAAAGAGGGTAGTATTCTTCTTTGCCACAACCGCATTCAGGACAGGTAAAATCATCAGCGAGATCTTCCCAACGGCCTTCTACTGCTTCATCGTGCTCGTGACCGCATACTACACATACATAGACTTGTTCCATTATAGATTCTCCAATTTGTCTCGGTAAGCATTGGCGTGACGCTCTTCAATCTTTTTCAATGCGGCAAAACGCTTTTCTGCTTTTTTCAAAACAGCAATAAACTGTTCTGCATGTTCTCTTGATTCGTCAGCTTGTACTTTGGCTTCGGCAGCGGCTTCGTTGTTGCCTTCAAAAATAGCTTCGCGTTCAAAGTCCGGATACATGGTGGTAAACTCGTAGGTTTCGCCTTCGATGGCCATTTCCAAACATTTACGAGTGTCGGGTTTGCCAACCAGCAGTTCCAAATGGCTCCAGGCATGTAACAGTTCTTGGTCAGCTGTGTGCTCAAAATGCTTGGCTACTTCTTCAAAGCCTTCGGCTCTGGCAATCCGGGCAAAATAGCGGTACTTGATATGAGCTTGTGACTCACCAGCCAAGGCGCTTTCTAGGTTCTTGATTGTGATAGACATAGTTTTTCCTTTGTGAATGTTAACTCAGTGTTTCTACTGAGTAGTTATTTATAGTGGATATCTGTACAGTATACAGATTTGTTGGGCAGAAATCAACCCCAGATTCGGCGATATTCTTCCAGGGCCAGGCGACGGGCATTGGCCAATCTCAGCCGAACATAGTCCGACAGTGGAAGTTCGCTGTTGTCGACCAGATCAGGGCGACGATAGGCCACTTGGAGGTCAAGATCCTGATCATCAGAGTCATCGTCATCAATTTCCAGTTGAACCGCTGATCGCAGTGATCTGGGCAAGTGTATCTTGACCTGTACATCGACTTTTTTGATGGCTATTTTTTTGGTTGTTGGCTGTGCTTGGTCAGAGGCATGAACAACAGATGCTGACAACAGGAACAAGATGACAAATAACGATCGCATTGATATATAACGCCTTGACCAGGCTGTTAGTTGACATCTTTGGCTTTTTTGCCGATGTATTCGTGGCTGTAGCACACACGATAGGCATCACGCACTGTGGTGGTTCCACCGTAGCCGGGCATCTTACGAGCAGAGCCATCTTTGTTTAGGTAACTGCCAGTTCGAGATTTCTTGTTCATTGACGTGGCACGCCATAATGGCGACCGTTCTCTATGCTCACCGAAGCTGGGGTGTGCGGTCTTTGAAAAGTATCGGAATCCACGACTCACATATATTTCAGCGATGGCATCCGAGAATGCTGTGCCTATGCCCATGCCCTGGAACTCGGGCAAGATCACAGTTCTATGACCACGCCAGTATGAATGTATGTCTCGATTGGTTGAATGTATGGCGGCATGGAATCCAATTGGCTTGTCACCCAACAGTAATACATAGTAGTGAGCACTACGTGAAATGGCAGTATCTAGATAGTGATACTTACCGAAATATCGCCAATAGTCCGCACTTGTGCTTCGGATGGTGAGGGCAAGACTGGGTCGCCCCAATCGATGAAGTAACCTCCGATTTTCTAACACACAAAGGTCTGTGTCATAAACCCAATCAGGGTCAAGCCACTCAACAATGTCACGGTGGCAACTAGCGATATACAATGGTTTTTCAATGTTTTGTCGATCATAATATTTCCTTATGCTGAGTGCTAGACTTTTGGCTGTGTCTCGATCGACCACTGATGTGAATTCGTCTATGGTGGCAATGCCTTGATCCAGGCACATGGCCATTTCAAATCTGTGACGTTCACCATTGCTGAGAGTGACAGGCGGACGAAACCAAGTGGGTATGGTTCTGAGTCCACAGGCCAACAACAGTTCCTCTCCACGTTTGGGTGTAGAGAAGTTTTCGATCACTGTAGTGGTATTGTTGATTGACGGTAATGCGAGTTGTCCCAGGCTACGCAGTATGGTGCTTTTACCACTGCCACTGGTGCCCACGATCAACACAATGCCGTCCTGTGGAAGTTCAGGTATGGCGACAGCACTTTCTTTGTAATCGGTGATGTCGTATTTCTTTTTGATTTCTTCTAGGTAGCTCACTGTCAAACTCCATCCATTTGATCAAAAACCATTGTGGCTGCATGATCTGGCATCACTGCACACATACAATTCAAATAATACAATGCGATCTCCTTCACGATGTTTATGTCAGATTCCGCGGTGATTTTGTTGGCTGCTTCCTGATACAAGGTATGGCTGTTGAAATTCCTGGGTCTAAATTCAGGATCTGGTTGATCCTCTCTTATTTTGCTCAACAGTTCGCGTAGGCGACGAGATTGTGGATCTTTATCATTCATTCGCACCACCTTCATACTTGATTTCTTTGTGTACAGAAAATCCTGCAAGTTTCTGTATATCTGTTGTGGCAATTTTTTCTGGTCGTCCTAACGGATACAACAGATATTCCGTTTCTTCATCGGTCATCGATCTTGACAGTTGTTCTTGCAGTATGCTGTTGACTCGGTATATCATGTCTCTTTCGACTGGAGAATAGCGATGATGGTTTGTAATTTTATACTTTCCTGACCATTCAGCAACTTCTCCAGTTTCAGAATCTCGAGCTACGATCCAATCTGAATCGAACGAGATTGCCTGCGTAAAATTAGAGCCAATTCTTGGATTTAGTGTTATTTTCAACATTTGGTACATTTCCTTTTAGTTAAATGTGCCAACCGCCATTGACTGTGTACGGACCTGTTCCGCCACTGTCTACCATTGATACTATCGCTGGACTACCTGGTATGTTCGCTTCCGATTCGGTATCGGGGGCCGGGTAGTGTACACCGGTTAGCCTGGTGTTATAGTTATAATACAGTGGCCCAGGGCAAATGTCAATGTAGTTGTTTGCCAAACTAAACAGCTTCGATTATGAGATCAGGGTTGGCAAATTTTATTTTTTTGATATCAGTAGTAGATGTATTTAATTCTTGGTTGATTGTTACATTTACTTTAATATCTAAAAAAGGCAACAATAAACCGTCTATTATTCCCTTCTCACTCGTTTGTTTCAAATCATTAAATGCTGTAAGCCAATTTTTATCAAAGAGTCTCGGCAAACAGAAGTAAAATCTACGACGCAACTTCTTTTGATCTCGATACCATTGCGTACTAGAAATATGTTTTATGTAAGAAAACACAAACATATATGGTAATTTTCCGGTTTCTTTGTCCCAATATATTTTAAAATTGTCAGTTAGATTATCTTCTATTCCATCCAATGGAACGGTACGGCAACATCCTGGACTGCTGTTTCTTGAAATATCATATTCACAATACCCAAAGTAATCCGTGCTACCATCAGATGGATTGCTTGTAAAATAGAAACTGGGTTGTGGGTTTGGATTTAATTCATATACAAACTTACACTTTTTTAGTTCATGATTCCTAAAATAGAACCTCGATTCTTTTCTGTGTTGGATAGAAACATAGTTGGCAGGATCATCAAATATTTTTAAATCTTTAATTATGGATTTAATGGAATCAATATATTCAACTATTTGAGCCAATTTATCATCTATTTTTCTAGTATCTTTGCTACTTAAAATCTTTAGATTATACTTTCCTTTATGTTGCAGATCTTTTTTTAATGATTCTATCGTGGCTTTTTTACTAAAAATTTTAACTAATCTTTTTCTAAACTCATCAGCAGTTTCTTCTGGAGAACTAAGTAAAAAACTTTCTGCAGGAACTGAACCTAAATAAGTTTTTTTAAAAATATCATGGAAAGGGATATCCTGTGATACCAGTTGAATAACCGAATCGACAGGTTCATCTACACCATTATGTTTAACCATATAGTTAGTGGCATTGCCACCAGTTTTTATACTTAAAACAATCAGTCCTTGTGCGACGTTGTCAAATTTTGAAGGATCCACATCAAATACAGATACTATAGTGAAATGCTTTTTTATAAATGTTTTAAATTGTTTGTAGAATTTAGAATCATTGGTAATAAGACTCTTTGGGATGATATAATGAATGCCGCCTTCGTATTGATTACGAATCATTATGTCTGCTGTTTTGATAATAAAGAATACAGCTTCTTCTCGTATACCAGTTACCTCATAACGATGTGCCAAATCTTTAACGTACTTCTGATGTGTAGTTAAACTATAAGCAGGACTACGGAAAGGAACATTGCCTACGAATGAAACCTTCTTGGTGTCAAATACCAATTCTTGGTCAATGTCATAGAAGTTTTTATGATACAAATCAAGATCAGGGAACCGTGTTTTTCCAAGATCAAACCATTCTTTATCTAACTCAACACCGACAATTTTTTTATTAGGATAACTTTCAATCAGTGGTTCAATAAATCCACAACCACCAAAACTAGGTTCAACGATTACATCAGAATCAACTGTTATTTGTTTTAAGATTTCTCGAACCATATCCACCGGAGTGAAGAACTGTCCAAGTTGATGTTTCTTTGATTGTATATTTTTTTCTTCTAGCATTTAGTATTTAGTAAATTAGATTTTCGTATTTGCTTAAATCGTATTTGTCAAAATCAGTTATAAACAGGGTATTAATTGTGACATCTAGTAAAAACAAATCGCAAAATCTTTTATTTCTGCCAATTTGTCCTTCAATTGTTGCCCCGTGATGTTGACTGCCTAGTGGTATCTTGCCAATTTCATTATTTCCCTTGCCGGCTTGTTTGCTAATCAAATGGTATGGCACCCAATAATGTGCAGCACCATTTCCAAAAACAGCCGTAAATAATCCATAGTGAGCATTTTCAGGATGAACTTGTTGAAAATTTCCACCATTGGCAAATTTATAATTGCCTTCTTTGAATTCTGTGATAAGTTTTGCTCTGTCGCCTGACTCTAAGGAATATCCTCTTTTATTAATAGTCTTAAAAGAATCAGGTTTGGTTATGCACACATATTTATTTTCTATGCGATTGCCTTTGAGATTGTTGTTTTTAACAATTTTTTCATCTAGGGTCGCGTCATGGAATTTATCTTGCCTATCGTGCAAATGCACATTGGCATTTTTATACATTTCCTCCCATTGGTCGCCTTTTTGTTTCGATGTAATTGGGGCCCAGACTGGCCAATACATATCCTTGGGCAAATTAAAAGTTTTAATCCAACGTTCCTCTTCTTGGTTAGATTGTAGTAATCGATAATCTTTTGTGGATAATTCTGAAATAGAAGCAGTAATCATAGTTGTTCTCCAAAATTTAACTACAGAACTATAGTATAACAGATCGGAGATTATTGGTCAACCTTGAAAAAATTGAAGTGATCGGCCAGTGTCCACTGGGCACAATCAATCGGTTGACCATCATGGGTTTGGAATTTGACATGGTCAGCAAACACATCATAACGACGAAAAAACTGCCAGTAATCGGGGCTAGAGCTTACTCGTTGATGTTTACGCAACAATTGGTCATTGCCGGGACTGATAAAACAAGTGGGAGTGTTCAAGGCCTGTGCTGTGGTCAATACACCTTGTATCAGCATGTCACGTACCTTTGCGGCTGGTATAACGTGCTCGAATATACAGTGGTCCAGATTCACACCAATTTCGCTATAGTGAGCACCAATGCCGCCTTCAATCACGTATCCATGATAGCGTCGGATCCAGTGATCCATGCTGTCACGCAATAGGCGAGCAGTCTGAGCAGTATGATCTCCTTTGTACAATTCAACCAGGCGATCAAGTTCGGCCACAGCGATAGCCAAACTTTCAGCATGTGTGGACGCACTGCGTTTCACTTTAGTGTATTGGGCTTTGGTAAATCGTTCTAGAGATTCTTTCAACATATACGCTAACCGTTTAGAATTTAAGCTCAAACAACACCATTTCTTCGTCGCTGCAGATGTACAAACGATATCCATGCTCGGTATCCCAAGCCCATTTTGGTCTGCCAATTCGTTTGACATTTTCTAGATGTACTGCCCATTCACATTCCATTCCGGGACCAAATGCAATCCAGCAAAAATCACGCCAACTGACAAATCTCTCACGCACTGTAAGCATTTCCGATAAAGATCCGGCCTTGTACACTGGTTCAACCATGTATTTGAAAATCTTGTGTCCGCTATAACGACGATCTAGTTTTTTTACTGTATAATTTTTCATATTATTTTAGATTGAAGCTCTCCCCATCCAGCGGTCCACTATTGCCTGAAATCCCACATGCCCCACGGCACGATGATCGGTTTCTCGATAGAGATCAGCAATCCAAAAGACCAAGCCTCATCCGCTTACAGACGGGGAGTTGTCGCACTGCCAGCGCCAGTTGGGTTTGACTGGGACCACCCGTGTTGGGCTACCAACACTATCATGCGGGTCACACTAGTCGGGAGCTACCCGACCTACTCTTTACACAATGATGGGTTGTTCTGCGACCCGATCACTGTAAAACTGTCGACCACGTTCTCGGATCAAGTTCACGGCCGACTGCGGATTGGCTGTAAACCATTCACGTATGTCCTGCTCGGTCACACCCGATTCCGCAGTCAAAAAATAAATCTCATAATGTCGTTGTGGATTGTGCTGTGCCCGTAACCGCAGGTGGAACGGATTGGCCAGAGCACGTCTAGGACTGGCATGACCTTTCAGGGCTTCCATGACCACACGTTGCTCGTCGGCCGTGATATCACCCACATATTCCAGTCCGGTTGAATCCCACATTATGACAAAATCGTGCTGGCTCAATGTACGAGGTCTCCACCTTCAACACCATCAAACACCGAACAGCCACGCTCGGCGGCCGAGTCCATTTCGCGTTGCATACAGAACTCTTGCACCTGTATTTCAATTTCCTCCAGCTCACGGTCGGTCAAGTATTCGGCACCAATCACACCGGCCAACACTGCTTCGGCTATCATTTGTCTATCTTCGTTCATACTGTTGGTTCTCCACGGGTCTAAATCGTTGTTGAAATGCGCCTATCAGGCACGAGTAAGTTGTTCCATTTCTGGTGTACCAGACCCAGTCGTCCTGTTGATCTACTAGATCAAAAATCTTTCCATCTAGGCTTTGCCACTGTGTGTGCGATAATTTTGTCTGCATCAATAACCACCTGTTAATTTTCTCATTCGTTCACGTTCCCAGCTGTCGTTCAGGTCGGTCCTGAAAATACGGTCAAAGATCCTACGACTAAAATCGTATTGATTTACACCGGTGTCTGGTTCAAAAAAATTGTATCTAACTCGCCATCTGGCTGTGCCCGGACTGAGACTTTGGCCCTGGTTGACAGCCGTGCTGTTTTGCCACTGCACGATCAGGCTGTCCAACACCTGTCGCCAGTAATTCCTGGCCCACTTGCCACGGGAATTTTTCAGTCGATCACGTGCGGTATCCAAGCGTCGACCTAGTATTTCAATTTCGTCCTCGAGATAGCGACGTGTATGGAAATAATCTGCTGTTGACATGATATCCTTATTGTTTAATATACATATATTATAACAAAAGGATCATTATCGGTCAACCGGCTATGACCATTTGAGCACAAAGGCCAAATAGTCTCTTTCGCTGTCAAAATAGAAAATATAGCGTCCAGGCTTGTGAGCACTGCTGGTTTCAACCAACTGCCAACGCCAATCCTGTTCCAGAGCGGATTTGGCCCAATCCAGGACCTGTTCGATCTGACCAAACGGTTTGACGATCTCGTGGGCATGATTGAAACTGACTGCGTCTCTGAGAAAGGACAAGGGTTCTTTAAGCAAAGTCACGTAGTGCATCCTCCAGTCGGTGAGTTGGCAGTTGCCAGCGATAATAGCTTTCGGTTATGTTGCCCACATAACCCGGGCTGGGGTGACCGGTTTTGGGATCGGTCATTTCATAAAACATGATCCACTGTCCATCCTGGCACCAGGTGCGTTTGGTGTAGTAGTCAGGATATCCTTCAAATCGATCCAGGCTACGCTCGCATTCGGGTGTAAGGGCCCATAGCACTCCGGCCACGGCCGATCCTGATCTTGGTTCAATAGTGGCATGGCAGTAAAACCGTAGTTCCCAGTCACGCAACAAAAACACTCCACGTGGTTGTGCGTCGGGACATCGAAAGCTCATGGAGTCAATGTCCATGTTGGCTCCGTAGGCAAAATACAATACAGGTTGTTCTAGTTTATGATCTTGCAATATAATGTTTCCTAATATAGTTATCGCATGCTTCTATGGTGCGAAATACGCTGGCATGATACAGTAAATTGTCTGTTATGCCAAACCGATCACAAAAACTTTGACCGTATCTGAGACCTTGCAATGCATCGAAACTGAACTGCTGTTTCCAAGATTCAAATTCTGCTTCGGTGATTGGCATTCTGATGTTTCCGGTCATGGTATCACTGAAGGCCACAAATTGTTCAAACGGATTCATTCGGCCACCTCAACCCAGGTATAGTCACCCAGCCACTTGACTTGGCAAAGGTATTCCCAATTCGCAGGTTGTCCTGTGGTCCACTCATCCGGGCCAGTTTGTGTGAGTCTGGTGGCGCCAGTGTCGGTTTCGCGTAGCAACCAATATTTCTGTCCATGATATATCTGGAATTCATAGCGTGCGGCATGTACCCAATCGGTGATTTCCAAACGTCTATGTATTTCAGCGGCCTGTTGCTGTAGCACTGCGACCAACTGCATGATTCGATCGTACTCTTGTTGAGCATGCATACGGGCCACATTGACCATGATGTCTTTTTGCCGTTCAACCGGAATAAGGTCAAACTTGGGACCGCCCACTTCGGTCGCATAGGGTGTGACATTGCGGTTGATAAATTCCACCAGCACATTGCCAGTGGTTATGTCAAAACTGTTCCTGCCGTCGGCTTGGTTGCTGGGTTCAGTCAAAATCAATCCCATAACGCAGAATAATATTTGCCAAACAGTCTGAATCCGTTGGCCTTGCGTGCTTTGTGTGCTTGCAATCCTTCTCGATCCACTCGGAGATTTTTCATGCGTTCGTTGAAATCTCCGCCCTTTTCAAAACTGTCGCTGTGGTCGTAAAATTGATCTTCGTCGTCATCGTCGAGTTCTTGAGCAAATGCCCAGATCATTTCGGCCAAGATCCAGTCCCAACGAGCAAAATGCAAATCGTCTGTGTCCCAATCGTGTTCGCGGGGTGGTGCATTGGTTGATCTCAAGTGTTCAGGCACATCTTCATCGTCGGTAAATGGAGCACCGTGTTTGGTTGCATGTAGTTGTACCAACATGGGGTGTATGACATGTGCCAGGGTATGATCCATGCTCCAGGTGTCATATCTATCAATCTTCACATAACGAATCTGTGGTCGTAGCACTTGACGTATGCGTTTTAATGCCTGGCAAACCGGCGTCAAACGTTCGGCCCACTGATCTACCCAGGCCGGATGATCTACAAATTCTTCATCAGACACATAGTCTTTTCTACGGCTACACTTGCTCCACTCAGTCCAGAAGAACACATAGTCGATAATGGTATACGGGCTCAACCACGGATCAGGATAGCCGTTCATGTAAATTTTCATTTATTCACCTTGTTTGTTAACCAGTTCCACCAAATTTGGAACAGTTCATTGTCAATCTCGCTAACTGTTATTTTAGCACGATCAAAATATTGTGTCAAATAGTTATATTGTTCCAACAACTTGACAGCATTTGGTCGATCAGTCACGGTCAACACATCTACCAACACAGGATCAGCCGTAGTTAATTTTTCCAACACTGTTTGTCTGATCTGTTGTGGAACTGTTACCGCACTCAAACAATCAGGATTTTGAATCGGGAAATAACTGATATTGTCGTCGAACCGTTCAAAATTTGGTAAATCAAAAATATTTAACACACTCAACACCGTGGCAATCCTATAATCAATTCTGCGATCTTTCAACAGCGTAAAATTGCTCAAAAACCGATCACGATCAAATCCGGCACGAACCACATGGTTATAGTCTGGAGTGGCATCCAGACTGACAAAAATTTTCAACTTTGAATTGGGGAAATGATCCAGGATCCACAGCAAAAATTTGTTATTAGGTGGATTGAGGTTGGTATGGATTGACAGTGTCTTGATTTTTTTGTTGTTTAACCGCAATATTTTTTCGAGGTTGCGTTGTTGCATCAAAGGTTCGCCGCCCAACAGTTTCAAAGAAACCGAATCGTCAGGCAACGAGTCTATGTGCATTCGGATTTGGTTGATCCAGTAGTCATGGTCAGTGTCGGCGTTGGATACTGGTTGTAAATTGTTTCTAGCTGTGGCGCTGACACGTTCAAACATGCCTTGAGAAACGATGGAATTTTCCCATTCACTGCTGAATTTTGGACTGCAATAACTACACATGTGATTGCACAGATTTGACAGATACAGTTCAATCAGGGATTCAGATTCGACGTTGTTGTGCTGTTGTCTGTAGGAAATTCGACCTTGATCTTCGGCTTGCCAACAATGATCACATCCGACAATTTTGATACCTTGATCCAGCTGTGTGCTTTCTTGATTCCATAAATCCAAGTAATCATTGACAGTTTTGGATCTATCTAGATCAACCGGATAGGCTCGGCAACAGGATGCCACATGGTTTTTTTGCAAGTAAAAAACTTTTTGCTGACCTTTTTTGGCACATGATCTAGGAGTCATTGTAGCTGGATAATCGTTCTAGTCCGTCAGTCAACCACTTGGTCAATGGTTCGACTCCGGCTGTTTGTGTCAATTTGAGCATGTGTCCATTCATAAACAAGGCTTCGTATTCGATCCAGGCATCGGCTTTATATCCGCCACGGTCCAAGTCTTCTCGATAAAATCTTATCAAGCCATCAAAGTCGTCGCACAGCACCCAGCGTTCGTTCCGCTTTCGTAATCCACCCCCAAATAGGCCTTCCTCATCAACCCATTCGGAATCATGCTCTTCGTACCAAAGCCGGTTGTCTTCGATACGATAGTTGTCCAACAGTTGGGACGGAGTATCCTTGGTTTGATACTCGTCACCACGATAGTACAAATGATCATACATGCCCATGTTACCAGTCTCCGTTGTCGATCCAAAATCTCACAGTCACAAACAGCCAGCCCGCAGACCAGGTGCGTTCATTGATCATGGGCCATTCCAAACTACGTTCTTCCTGTGCCCAAGGAACTAGGTCCCAGTGTACAGGATTGATCTTGACAATGACCGAAGCGCCACTGTAGCGTAGCCACTTAGAGATCAATGTAAAGTAGTTCAAATTTGACGGCTCGGTCTTCATGTCCAATGTATCCTCTTGGGTTGCATACCACACGGGTTTTGCCAATGTAATAATCACTGACATTGTGCATGTGTCCGTGAGTCCATAACTTGATCTGTGGTCTATCCAGGATAAACTGTTCGAGATCGCTGAAAAAATTACCATTCATCACTGTATCATGCTGGTATATTTCATCCACACTTTTGAAGCTGGGTGCATGATGAGCAACCACCACAAATCGTTGATCCTGTCGGCCTTCGACCACTATGCGTATATAGTCCTTCATGCGTAGGTGATCTTCGACTGTGTGCTCGGGAAGCAGGCGCCAGGCACCGCCAGCATGCCCACTGGCAGTGTTTTTGACTGTGCGATAGTCATTCATGCCACGGCTGGCATGCCACATGGTCACAGCATCACCGCGGTTACAGTCGGTCCACAAGGTTCCACCAATGAAAGTGACATCATCTATGGTCACTGTGCTTTTTTCCAACATGTGCAGATTGGTCAGTTCCAGTTCATCAAAAACTGCCTGGGCCTGGGCATGACTTTTGGCAAAGTCACCGTGATAGTGTTCGTGGTTGCCCATGATGTAAATCACCTTGGGAAATTGGGCACAACAACGGACAAAAAAATCACGCACCATGGTATCTTCTTTTCGTATCAAGTCACGGACCACACAGATATCACCACTGAGTACGAGTACGTCAGCCGCTTGGTCATTGTTTAGTACAATGTCGCCAAATTCCAGGTGTATGTCACTTGCTAGTGCTATTTTCATCGTTGTCTCATCAGTTGATCAATCACGGCCGGATCTCCATCATCGATATAAATCACACAATCACTGAATCGTGATTGAAGGTGGTTTTTTATTTCATCGTACGTGGCTCCTTGGGCCATAAATTCCTTGTTTTTCTTATTGTAGCAGTAATACTGATTGTTGTCAAACTCAACCAAGACCGGTATCACACGACTTTCCAAGTGTTCTTCAACTTCGGCTTTTAACTCTCGTATGGCCAAGTAAGTCAGCACTATCTTTAAGATCATGTAGCCTATGGCCATTCCGAGCAAAAACGCAGCAAATTGTTGTATCAGTTCACTCATGTTTTAGGCCTTCCTCGATAACGAATTGAGCTGTAGTGCTGAATTCGTGTGGCATTTCATCGTGCGGATCTAACTCACATTGTTCAACACCATCTTTATACCATTCGGTAAGTGGCTCGGATTCTTCTTGCTCCCACTCGGCCATGGATTCACTGATGCCAAATGCGTCGTCCAGTTCTTGTGGCAACTGCTGGGCCACATCGCCTGAATCCATTCCGGACAAATCGTAGTGATCTTCACCAAATTCGCTGTCCCAAGTGCCGGCAAATGCCATACCCGATTCGTAGTACATGGCTTCTATCCTGAATCCCAGTTCGATCATGCGTTCGTAGGCTGTAATGGGCGGGCTCCAGGCTGAATCAAAGTCAAAACGTGCAGTCAATCTATCATCGGCGACTACCGGTTCAAGACCATCTCCGCCTACGTCCCATTTGGTGCCCCAATTTGACACTGACCAATCGTAGTCCCACTCACCGGCCGGATTTGGCACTAGTTCGGCCAAAAATTCACCTCGTTTAAAAGCCTCCACGGCTCGGGTAATTTCAGCTGGATTGTCATGTCGTAATGTAACGGAATTTGAGCACCAATTAGGAATAATATTCTCCTTAAATGTTTATTTAATATACTACTATTATAGCAAAATGGCCTTTTTTGGTCAACCGTACATAAATAAAAGTGCTAGTCGCGATGCGTCAACATCCACCAGCTCTAATAGTTAAAAAGGAACTATCAGCATGAATATTTACTACGTTTACGCATATCTACGCAAAAACAGCCTTACACCTTACTATATCGGTAAAGGGCACGGCGATCGATACAAACACAAAGATCACAAAGTCATAGTTCCAACAGATCCGGATCGGATAGTTTTCCTCGAAACCAATTTGACCGAACTAGGAGCATTGGCCATTGAACGTAGGATGATACGTTGGTATGGTCGCAAGGATCTGGGTACAGGAATCCTACGAAACATGACCGATGGTGGAGAAGGATTTGCCGGTGGAAAATGGAACGAGAATCAGCGTAGAGCACATGCCAACAAGATAATCTGGAACAAAGGAACCGGTAAACCCAAAGTATTAAAAGGTCCGGCCACAGGCGATCGTAACGCATCTAGACGTCCTGAAGTTAGGGCATTGATCAGTAAAAAATTAAAAGGAAGAGAAGCTCCGTGGCTTACTGGAAAAAAACGTGGACCACTGAGTGCAGAGCAAAAAGCCAAAATATCAATGGCAAATAAGGGTAGAAAAATGCCACCTAGAACTCCTGAACACTGTGCTAAGATTGCTGCCGGGCATGCCAAAAGAAAGGCCGGCATTGCACCGGCCTAAACATAATACCACCGAACGGGGTATTAGGATAAGATTTAGTCTAAGGTGATTCCTAAAGCCTGTGCTTTATATCCTAAAGCCACTAATTTTCTCGAGGGCTTCCCGAGCACATACTCAGTAACTTTAACACCGTTACCTGCTTTACGTGAATTCGTATAAACGGCAAAACCGTTTTGACGGATTCTTGTAACTTCAGCTGATAGGTTTTTTACGCCCATTTTTGAAGCCTGGCTGGCTGTCAACGACTTACCGCTTTGTAATGCTTGGAAAACCTTGAAGGTTTTTGTTTCTGGATTAAAATGTTTCATTTGATACCTTTCTTTAAAAAGCTGTCTACTGACAGCATTCAATTAGTATAGCAAAGGTTGACAGGGATAACAAGTCTTTTGAATACTTGTTTAGCCATAAATAAGTAAAAAGGCTAACAAGGACCCCTGATGAGTTCATACACAACCACCGCTATCAACACCTATTCCGGCAACAACACTGTGGTGTTGACCAGCATCGCAAACATGGTTTCGGGTTTACCAATCGTTTTTACTGGCAACGTTTTTGGCAATATCACAGCCAATGCTACCTATTACATTGGCAACATTACCGGCAGTAACCAAGTCACTATCACCAGTTTGCCCGGAGGAGCCGTCTATGCTCTGGCCACTGCCAACGGCAACATGACAGCCACTTTTAATTCCAGCGGCCAATACGTTATCAACACTGCGCCGCCGGGCGATCCGCTCGATGTGGCCTTTAACAAGACCAATCTCAACTTTGATCAGATATTTGCCGCCGGTCCAGTAGGATCAAACATACAGATAGCCGACAATACCATCCGTACCCTAAACACCAACGGTAATTTAGTGTTGGCACCCAACGGTATTGGCAACGTGGTCAGCAATGTAAACATCGTACCAAATGCCGCAAACATAAGAAATTTGGGCAGCCCTACTCGTAGATGGAACACTGTTTATGCTCTGTACATTGACTACAAGGGCGGAAACATCACGCTGGACAATATCAGTGTGTCGGGCAATATCGAAGCCGGCGGTTATGTCAGTGCCGTGGGCAATGTCACTGGCCATTACATATTAGGTAACGGTAGCCAACTGACTGGTATACAAACCACCAGCAACAGTTTGGTCAACGGTACTTACCGGTTGACCTTGGAAAATGACGGCACCTTGTTGCCGACCAATAACGGCAACTCTTCTATTTTTGCCATAAACAACGCGACCACAGATCTGGACTTACGCAACAGTTCAGGCACTGGATCTTTCACCAACGGTGCCAGCAACTATACCATACGTGTTGCTGGTACCAATAACCTGGTCCTGGATTCAACCGGCAATTTGAGTGTGCCAGGAAATGTAAATTTCCCAGGTGGTCAGTCGCTCAATGTGACCGGCAACAGTGTCGGCACCAACAGTATTGAACTCACGGCCAACATCAACAACGATCTTACCGGCATTTATCTACAAGAAAACAATCCATTAGGCATATACGCTCAGGATGAAATACAACTCACCACCAATTACGGCGCCAATTCGGCACAGGCTTGGGTGTTTGACCCAGGTGGCAATTTGTCTATTCCGGGCAGTATTTCTGGAACTGCTGGTAATATTTTACTGAGCAATACCTCGAGCAATGGCGGATTTATTTCGGTCACCGGCAATGTCACAGCTGATTATTTTATTGGTAACGGCAGCCAACTGACTGGAATCAGCGTCAGCTCAAACAAGATTTTCAACGGTTCCAGCTATGCCAACATAGCTGATCCAAACAGCAATTTAGAAATCAATATCAACAGCCACAGTTGGGTATTCAACTCAGCCGGCAATTTGGTGTTGCCTGGAAACTCAGAAGTATCAATCAACTATGCCAACGGATCGCCATACAACAGCGGAATCCAAGGCACAACTGGTGCTCAAGGCACTACTGGAATACAAGGTACAACAGGAATACAAGGTGTAGATGGAGCTCAAGGTGCCACTGGCAATGACGGAGCTCAAGGCACAACAGGTGTACAGGGCGTCCAAGGCGCTACCGGTGCACAGGGAGTTGACGGCGTGCAAGGCGCTACAGGTATACAAGGCGTGCAAGGTGCCACAGGTGCTCAAGGAACCACGGGCGTACAAGGCGCTACTGGTACTCAAGGTACCACAGGTATCCAAGGAGTCGATGGAGCTCAAGGCATACAAGGCACTACAGGAGCTCAAGGAACCACAGGTGCACAAGGTGTGGATGGAGCACAGGGTGTCCAAGGTACCAATGGTACCAGTGTTGCTATCATCGGCAGTGTGCCCACAGTAGGAGTTGATCCACAGGCCACATTGAATGCGGCATTCCCAGGTGCAGTAGCCGGCGATGGAGCCATAGCACAAGACACTGGAGATTTATGGGTTTACGAAGGCGGCGTCTGGACCAATGTTGGACAAATCCAAGGACCTCAGGGCGCCACAGGTACACAGGGCGCTATTGGTACTCAAGGTACAACTGGACTACAAGGCGCTACTGGTACTCAGGGCACAACAGGTGCCCAAGGCGCTACTGGTAACGATGGTGCTCAAGGAACCACAGGTGCTCAGGGCGCCACAGGTGCTCAGGGTATTCAAGGCGTGGATGGAGCTCAAGGCACGCAAGGTGTACAAGGCACAACAGGTATCCAAGGAGTACAGGGCACCACCGGCGTTCAAGGCATCCAGGGTACTACCGGTTATTTTGATGGCAACTTGACAGCCAATCTTGATGGTCAAGGTTTTTCGATCAGCAATGTTTCATTTGTGAGTGCTGTAGGCAACATCACAGGCAACTATATTTTAGGTAACGGCAGTCAGTTGACCGGTATTGTCAGCGGCAACACTGGCAATATCACTTTCAGCAACACTACAATCAGCAGCAATGTGGCCAATGCCAACATCTATCTGCAACCGCCTGGCACAGGCCTAGTCATATTGGCCAACACCAATGGTGGAGCTACCGGCATACAGATGGGCACACCCACAGCCGGCAACTTGGTCAGCAACGCTGTGACTTTGACAACCGACACCAGTGTTACTAATGGCATAGCCGAATTGAACTATGTGTTGGGCAAACTGGTGCCAGCATCGCCGCCCAACTTCCCAGGTGGAAATAGCTTGACCTTGACCATGTCAACCACACCGGCTCGTATGTGTTCAGGCTTTACTCAACCCGACAACACTGCCACTGGCAACAAGGCTGTATCAGCCGGAACTACAGTATCTGCTGTGAGAAATTCCGTTTACACAACCAACACCATCAGCAATACTGGTCCAGGCGATTCGGGCACACTCACTGTGTATCGTAACGGTACTGCGGTAGGCAATGCTTCATTTTACACCAATGCCTCTCCAACTGCAAACGGCACTTACGGAGGAAATCTAGTAATCACCAACAACTATGATTATCATGCAGCCAATTCATCAATCACGGCCGGTTTCTGGTATGTGTTTAGCTCGGCCATCAGCGGAAACGGCGCTCCTTCAGGTTGGAACGAAGTTTATTTGAGCGACAATGTGGCTGGCAATACCAATGTGCCTTACTGGTACTATGACGCAAGTACTGCGGCAGCACCACAGTTCAGTTCGACCACGTTTGTGGCCTGTGCCAGCCCTAGCTTGACCTATAGCAGTACCATACCACACTACAACAATGGTACCAATTTCAACCTTGGATTCTTGGTCAATCGTCTCAGTGCCAACATGTATCCGGACAGCAACAATCTTACCAGTGCTACCACAGCCGGCGGTGCGTTTGCGGCTCCGGCCACGGTCACTTATGCGGCTGCCAACATAACCACACCGCTGTCACAAAATTATCTGGTCAGTTCAGGCAACGCCACTGCTAATACTACATCTGCCATAATTTCCGGATTTGGTAGCAGTGCTTCAGGACCCACTGTCACAGTGACCAACAGTTACAATGCCACAACCAACACATTCACACCAAGCGGCACAGTGCTGTACAAGACCGGCAATGTCACAGCCATCGACGAAGGCAACATCGTAATTGCAGCCAATACTACCGGCTCAGGTTCAGCTGTGGGTTATCGCATTGTCAATCCCGGAACTGGCAACACTCCGACCTATACCGGTAGCGAAGCACAGTTCAACAGCCAGACAGGTCCATTACAGACCTACGATGCTGTGGTAGTTGGATCAGGTTCAGCTGGTGTGCTCAAATATGACACCACCAACTATTCAACCGGGTATTTGCCAGCAGGCCCAAATCTCAGCAGCCAAGGCGCCAATCAGTACTTTACATTCAAGTTCACCCGGACACCGGTCAGCCAGTTTGCCATCAGATATCTGGGCACAGTGGCCGGCATGTGGGTGGCTCTGCCAGGTAGCCAAATTGACAGCACCAGCACCCTGAACGGATGGTTAGACATGACACAGAACTATGCCGGGGCAGGTGTCCCAGGTGCCAACATTGGAGCCGGTGGCAACGGTTCAAATGGCTGTGCGTCAGGCGGAGCAATCATACCCAATACAGCTCAAAGCAACGTGAGCAAGATATATACTTGTACCTTTGGTACAGTAAGTAGCAGCAGTGCTACCAACAACGAAATTTATGTAAGGATCTTACTCACATCTGGGCAGTCAGTAACTGCATTAAATATACAGGCGGCTCCATAATATGGCAATATCACAAGCACAATACATTGATCTATTAGTAAAAAAATTATTTGGTGTGGCCAAGACCGACACCAATCCGCCCAAGGCACCCAGCAACGAGAGCATAGCCAGCCCACCCTTGTTGGCCGGTGACATAGTATGGACCCAAAGTGATCAAATTCCAGCTACAGCTCAGACTGTGAGTGGTATCACACAAAGCTATCTGGGCGGAAGCAGTGTACAGTGTACAGCTGATCCCACAGTGGGCCTGATTGGCGGAGTGAATCCCACCTGGTTGACCGGATTGACCGATTGGATTCCGTCTGAATTTGGAAGCACTTGGTTGGTCCAGGTCTATGCCGGACCACCTGGTGCGGCCAACATACAGTCCACTGGTACTCAATTGTTTGCTGCCGGATCCGGCGGTACTGGTGAATACTTTTTTGACAATCAAGCCGGACTGTTAAACTTTATTGGCAATACCATACCGGCCAGTCTTACCTCAGGCAACGTGATCTATGTCTCAGGTTATAGATATATCGGACTCAAAGGTGTCACCAACTTGCCAGGCAATACTGCCATTGGCAATTTAAAAATCAACGGCAATACCATCACCAGCACATTGGCCAACGGTAATGTCACTCTCACTGCCAACGGCACCGGAGTGGTCAATGTGACCGGCAATGTAAATGCCAATTACTATTTTGGTAATGGATCACAGTTGACCGGTATCAGCGTCAGTTCAAACAAGATTTTCAACGGCAACAGTTATGCCAACATAGCCACAACCGATGGCAATTTGGTCATTGGTATCGCCGGTAATGAATGGAGTTTTGGCACTGATGGTAATTTGTCATTGGCCGGCAACTTGAATCTATCAGGCAACACTTTTGATGTGTATTATGCTAACGGTACACAAGTGTCTTTGGGCGGAAACTATGGCAATTCTGATGTGGCCTCTTTCTTGTCTGATTTTGGTTCCAACACCATCAGCACCACCGGCAACATCTCTGCTGGGTACTACTATGGTAATGGCTATTACTTGACTGGTATTATTCCGCCTACCAGCATAATCAATCAAACTGTGGAAGGCAACAATGTTGCCAACACATTCACTTTGTTGCAGTCGGCCACGGCCAACACTGTGTTAGTGACCATAAATGGTATCACACAGACTCCCGACGTTGACTACGATGTTGCCGGCAACAGTATAACCTTTAGCACAGCTCCTTACAACGGTGATGTGGTACAGATCAGATTCTTGGCTGTGGCTGGACCTGGCGGTGGCGGATCTGGCGCACAAGGCGCTACAGGCAGCCAAGGCACAGCAGGCAACGATGGCGCTCAAGGTACTACAGGCGCTCAAGGCACAACAGGAACAAATGGAGCACAAGGTACCACAGGTACCCAAGGTACTACAGGCGCTCAAGGAACCACAGGTACTCAAGGCACGACCGGAACAGGTACTCAAGGCGCCACAGGTACTCAAGGTACTACAGGCGCTCAAGGAACCACAGGATCATTTAGCGGTAACTTGACTGCCAATATCAATGGACAAGGTTACAGTATCAGTAATGTGGCTATCGTAAGTGCCACTGGCAATATCACCGGCAACTATATCCTGGGCAATGGATCGCAACTGACTGGATTGCCAGCGACCTATGGCAATTCAAATGTGGCCACGTTCTTGGCCGCATATGGTAGCAATACCATTAGTACTAGTGGTAACATCACCGCAGGCAATTTGATTGGCAATATCAACGTCACTGGCAATGTGATCGGCACCAGTTCAAATGTACAGTTGATAGCCGGATCATACACCTGGACCTTTGACAACACCGGCAATTTGACTATTCCAGCCACGGGCGATATTTTGTTGTCCAATGCACAAAGTACAATCAGTGCTGCCGGTAACATCACGGGCAACTATATATTTGGCAACATAGCTTTTGCCAATGGCGTCCCTGCCAGTTACGGCAACTCAAATGTCTCGGCATTGTTGGCCGCTTTCGGTAGCAATACCATTTCTACTTCTGGCAACATCACGGCCGGTAACTTTGTTGGAAATGGTGCGGCACTCAGCAATATCACTCTAAGTATCGCCGGTAACGTGGTTGGACCACAGGCCAATGTAGGCATAGTGGCTGGCAGTTATACCTGGACCTTTGACAATACTGGCAACGTGACCCTGCCCGCAGGTGGTGATCTAGTATTCAGTGCCAACACTACTTTGGGCAGTCAATCTGGAACCAACGGCAATATCACTATCAATCCTGATGGCACAGGACAGTTGATAGTTACAAACATCACTCCGGCACAGTTTGGCAACACAGTAAGTATTGCTGGTAATGTTACAGTATCTGGCTCAGGCGGAGTTAAAATTCCAAACTTGCCGGCCTTCCGTGTGTATGGCAATAGTTCATCAATCTGGAGCACTACAACCAACGGCACAGGCATCTTAAACGGCAACAACTGGGCTGTGGATTACAATCAAGGCAGTTACTTGAATTCGTCAACAGGGGTCTTTACTGCACCCGTGGCTGGCCTATATCAATTAAATCTTGTTTGCCGTGTGGCAAATAATACTTCACCAAGCGCACAGGCCATTGTTATCAAAAACTATGGGTCAGGCAATGTAAATCAAGTCATGTGGGAATCAGCTACCAACCCTACTATTAATCATTTTGGTGTTGGCACGGTATCAAAACTGGCAGCAGGAGACACGCTTACACTTAAAGTAACTGTTGGTTCACTTATTTTTGATAGCAACGACAACTGGTCAGTGGCGTTCTTAGGCTAACATGATTATACAGGGTGTAAATCTCATTGGTGGCACAGTACTAGATGGTGGCGTCATGCCCACTGGTCTGGTTGTATATCTTGATGCTAATAATACTGCCAGCTATCCTGGCACAGGAACTACCTTGAACGACTTATCAGGCAATGGCTATACTCACACCCTAAGCAACAGCAATCTTTATACCACACTCAGTGGTGTTAAATGTTTTAACTGTAGCGCCACAGGTCAGGTTATCTTGGCCAATTCAACTACAATACAAATACCCACAAACTTTACCTACATCAGCTGGACTAGAGTAAGAGCATCGACATCAGGTTTTAGAACTTTGCTCAGGGCTTACAACACAGGCGGACACGCAATAATCATCAACACAGGAACCAATCTATTGGGTATGTGGGACAATCTTCCTGGCAACACTGGATTTAATAGTTCAGGCTACAACATGTCAACCTATGGCGATGTCTGGGCACAGTTCGTAACCGTAGGCGATACCGCAGGGCAAACATTCTACATCAATGGTCAACAAGTTGGAACTGCGGTATCAAAATCAGTTTCGGGACAATACCACTATGCCTGGGGCAACATACAAAGCGCCAATGATCAACCTTGGGGTTATGTGGCCAATTTGGAACTGTATAATACCAAACTTACCCTGGAGCAAATACAACAAAACTACTATGGATTGAAAGGCAGGTTTGGAGTATGACCACAATTATACAGGGCACAAACATCCAAGGCTTTACGGTATATGATTCATCGTTTAACTCGGCCGGTGCACTACTATACCTAAACGCTGGCAACACTACCAGTTATAGTGGTAGTGGGACCACCTGGACCGACCTGTCGACCAACACCAACAATGCTACGCTAGTTGGCAGTCCCACATTTACCAATGTGGGTGCCGGCAGTTATTTTACATTCAACGGCTCGGGCTCACAGTATGCCAGCACTCCTACAGCCAAATACAATCAGACCTACACCGGCAAGACTGTTATTATTGCGGCAAGACTAACTGCTATTACCGCCGGCACTTTCCGCTGTATGTTTGGCACTCCGACTGGAACTAGAAACTTCAATACCTACATATACAGCCCCAGTTCGGGTGTTTACCAAATACATTACAGTGCTGGAGGTGGTGGTGGATTCAGCAACAACTTGCCGCTTACCCTCGGTCAATGGTTTGTTGTGGCTGTTACACAAACTACTGGAGGATTAGTAAGTTATTATTTTAATGGACAACCAGTAGGAACAAACTCAGGTATAACATTTAGTCAGTGGGTCACCGACGGTGGAGAAAATGTGGCCTATGGCGATAACTATTGGTATGGTGACATTGGCGTTGTGTCTGCTTACGGGCGAGCCTTAAATGCTAGCGAAGTACAACAAAACTACAATGCCATAATCGCCCAATACAACAACAGTTTGGTATCTAGCGGATTACAACTGTATCTTGACGCCAACAATACCACAAGCTATCCGGGCACAGGAACCACTTGGTATGATCTAAGTGGACAAAACAACAATGTTGCGATGCAGAACTCGGGCAGTATCTCATATACCAGTTCGGGTGGCGGTTATTTTACTACCGGTAGCAACGGATATTTCAACAAAGCCTCTTCTACTCTTCCTACAGGCAATAGTCCATATACCATAAGTGCCTGGATTCAACTCAACACATGGTCTGCCGCTGGTGGTGTTGTTGGTATAGGTAGTGCCTGGGGTAGCACCAATTTGGTAAACGCACTTAGGACCAATGGCACAAATGGTTTCATTAACTATTGGTGGGGCAACGATTTATTTGCCACCAGTAGCCTCAGCCCCGCAACACAGTGGTTCAATGTTGTGGCCAAATTTGATGGCACAACTCGTAGCGTCTGGGTCAATGGCACACAGATAGCCTCCGACACTCCGGGCGGCAGTCACAATGTCACTACCAGTGCTCTAGGTGTTGCTGTGACTAATAGCACCGAATATCTAAATGGTAAAATTGGTCAAGCCCTGGTTTATAACCGTGCGTTATCTACGGCAGAAATACAACAGAATTACACAGTAGTCCGATCAAGATACGGCGTTTAAACTCTTGATATGTTTGCACTCGCCTCGTTGCCATTTTGCGGCCGGGCAGGTACAAGTCCATGATCCGGCATCGTTGGTCACGGTATATGTTGCACCCTTGCTACCGGCCACTTGCCATGAATTGCCCTCAGGTTTGACCACTTCAGGAATCACATAGCCCCAACGATTTTTAACTTCCTTAAACTTGCGACGGCTGGTGCTGAATTTGATGGGTTGCTTGAACTCTTGTACTCGAATTGAACCCGATGCCGCATAGGCAAACATCTTGTCTTGGCTATCGTTCACAAAGTACACATGGTTGGGCACTGAGTATTCGGTATCCCATTCAGTGATTTCTTCAATCACCTTCATTACGTCCAGTCCTTTTTACCACCGTATTTTTCGTTCCAGGAATATCCGGCTGTATAGGCTACAATTTCTTCTGCAGTCATATCAGCTAAGTCAACACGTTCACTTGTGCCGGTTCCCTCACGATAATAGTGTGGATCAAACGGTCTAGAATACCACGAATCTGCACTTCCACGGTCAAATGGCCCACCGTGACGTTGATCAAATCT
>Ga0214164_1000298_pt1 | contig 33597 bp, 23 predicted proteins | sample TroBogepilimnion_13_FD_153003 | JGI IMG/M metagenome (GOLD analysis project Ga0214164, IMG submission 153003) | Freshwater microbial communities from Trout Bog Lake, WI - Practice 03JUN2009 epilimnion v4 | ecosystem: Environmental > Aquatic > Freshwater > Lake > Epilimnion/Euphotic zone ...
CTATATTCATAAACCCTAAACCCCACAAAGGGCTTTTTGATTATTATTAAAAACGTATAAATATAGAAGAAAATTGGTAGGGGGATTGTTAAAAATTGCAGGTAGCAGTGAAGTATATATTATATAGCTATAAAAACATATTTATGGAGTTGCTCCTCATTTCAAAAACGGATTATACCTTTTCTCGTCCCCAATAGTAGTCGCATCTCCATGTCCGGATAGTACTATTGTATTATCGGGCAGGGTAAACAGATGGGTACGAATAGACTTAATAAGCGTATTAAAATCGCCACCCGGCAAGTCGGTACGGCCAATGCTGCCCTGGAAAAGCACATCTCCAGCCAGCACCCAGTTGCCTTCGGCATAGTAGAATGATATGCTGCCCGGCGAATGCCCGGGGGTGTAGAACACTTGTAAAATATCATCTCCCAGCTTCAGCGGCAGCCCTTCTTTTATAAAATAAGTAGGCACCGGCACGGCTGTAATATTAACCCCAAACATAGCTGCCGATGCCTTGGCCATATTCAGTACCGGAAGTTCTGTTTCATGCATCCCGAAAGGTATTTTGTACTTATCCATTAGCATTTGTACCCCAAGTATGTGGTCTATATGGGCATGGGTATTGATGACACCCTGAGGAGAGAGTTGGTTATCAATTATAAATGCGTTCATTGCCTTGTTTTCCTCTGCATCGCACATGCCGGGATCTACAAACCAGCACTGTTTTTTATCATTGATAATCACATAGCTGTTCTCGGAAAAGGGATTGAAAGTAAAGGCCTCAACAGTTAACATATAATACGGTTTTATTTAAGTACTATTTATTGCAAAACTACGTTATTACTTACAGCAAGGCATAACCGGATTGCCAATAAAAAAGTAAGGAAGAGTTAAAAATTAATATAACACAAGGAAATTATATTGCTGGCGCGAATGATATAGCAAGTTCCTTTAACTTTGGTAGATTATTCAGGTCTAACCTGAAACAGTTGCTTGCGCAAAATACTTAATCAGGATAATGGGTTACAGCAAAAAGGTATTAATTATTAATGTTTTCATGGTTCTGGTTCTTACCATGACTGCACCTTTTTATGTAAACGCACAGAGCTATATAGAAACCTTTGGACAAAACAGATCACAGTACCGCAAGTTCGATTGGAAATTTTTCGATACCAAGCATTTCAGGGTTTACCATTACGATAAGGCAGGCAGGCAACTGGGCAGGTATGTGGCCGAGGATGCCGAGAAAAGTATACCGCTCATTGAAAAGAAGCTTGGCGGCCAGTTCCCCAAACGGTTCAATATTATACTCTACAATACTTATGAAGAATACCGGCAATCTAATGTTGGGCTGAAAGACGAATCTCAGATTACCGGCAATGCCAAAGCGGGCACTCTTAATCTTGTGGGTGATAAGCTGGTGGTTTATTTCACCGGTGAGCATGGCGACCTGCACCACCAGATACGTGCCGGAATGGCCAGGATAGTAATGGAACGCCAGTTTTTCGGAGACAAGTTCAAAACAATGGTGAAGAACGCACTTCTGCTCAATCTTCCCGAGTGGGTTACTGATGGATACATCAGCTACCTGGTAGACGGATGGGATGCAAAAACCAACAGCGAATGGAAAGGCCTGCTCGATGCCCGCCCGGATGCAGGCTTCTTTGAACTATCTGAACAATATCCCGAGCTAGCCGGAAAAGCTTTCTGGAAATTCGTTGCCGAACAGTATGGGCCCGGTATGGTGAAAAGCCTGCTCTATAGCATGCAGCAGAAAACCGGGCTGGATAAAGCTATGCAGGATAAAGAAAACCTGGGCCTTAAGGTTTCAAAAGCATACGATTCCTGTATCACCTTCTATAAAGAGGTGTACCTGAAGGATGCTAAGGTTCAGGAAAAGCCAGACAGCAGCAAGGGACTGATAGCCATAAAAGTACCTAAGGATAACAGTGTGGTTAAGGATATCAGGGTATCGCCAAGGGGAAGTGATATTTCTTATGTAACCTGGCAGGATGGTAAGTTTACCGTTTTTACTCAAAAGACGACAAAGGAGCAGGAGCAGGCAACCCTTCTTGAGGGCGGTATGAAAGACTATACTGAACAGACCGACCCCGACTACCCTATGATGTGCTGGAGTACCAATGGCAACAAGCTGGCGCTACTTTACAAAAAAGGCTTCCGTACTTTCCTGCGGATTTACAACAGCCAGACAGCGCGTATTGAGAATTATGTAATCAAGAAGAACAAATTCGACCGCATTCTGTCCATGGCATTTATGCAGGACGATGACCAGATGGTATTCTCGGCCATCCGGAAAAGCCAGACCGACCTCTACCTGTTTACTATTAAAGGAGAAAAACTTACCAATATTACCGATGATGTGTGGGACGATGTTTCGCCGGTATGCATCAGCGGTGGCTCAAGGCAGGGTATCCTCTTCCTGAGCAACCGGCCAAAACCTGATATGAATGTGCCTCTGGGCGTAAACGAATTACCCACAGGACCCATGAACGTTTTCTTTTACAATACCCGCACCAAGAGCACGGAATTGCTGCAATGCTCTGATGTTAAGAAAGGGCAGGTAACCCAGCCTATACAATACGGCCTTGAAAATTTTGCCTACCTCTACGACAGTAACGGGATCAATAATAAGTATGTAGTACTTTTTAAGCGCGACAGGTTCAACAAAGATTCGGCATACTCTGTGCCCATTACCAATTACAATTCCAGCATCATCAGCCAGCAATACAACCTGGCAAGCGGCGATGTAGCCGATGTGGTACAGGTCAAAGACAAGTACATGGTTTACTTTCACGATCTGCAGATGCCTGGCCAGAATGCAAAAGTGAAAACCCTGGTGCCAGCCTTGCTGTCGGTGGAAAAGCCAGCTGAAAAACCTAAAACCACAGCGGGTAAAAATATATCCCGGCTACCTTATCAGGCTGGTCATTACGGCAATGAAGACGAACAGCCTGCATCAACAGCTATAAAAGGAGGAAACGCCTTCCAGACCGAATTTACAGATACTACTGAAGCGCCGAAACGCAAGCCTAAACCAAGGGCTAATAATATTTTCAATGCCAACGCCGCCCCCGACAGTTCCATACTGACCGATATTACGGATAGCGCCTATGTCAAGATGAAGCCAACAGCATACAGGATCAGCTTCAGGCCCGATGCCCTGTCTGTTAAACTCGACAACAGCGTACTTTTCTCCCAATATCAGTCAATAGCGGCCAACGGAGGCCAGTATATCAATCCGTCATTGGGCGGCCTGGCTACACTCAGTCTTAACGACATTTTGGAAAATCACCGGATTACCGCCGGTTTCCAGTTACCACTTAATACATCCGGATCAGTATACTTTCTGCAATACCAGAACTTTACCAAGAGGCTCGACTGGGGTCTGCTTTTCCTGCGCAGCCAGGATAATGAAAATGAGCTTGTAGGATATGTAGATCAGACAGGTAGTGTATATGCAGCCGAGCAGACATTTAAGACAGTAACCAATATGGCCGAAGCCGATTTCAGTTATCCGCTTGACAGGGTAAGAAGTATCCGGTTTCACTCAGCCCTGAAGCAGGACAGGCTCATAGAGAGAGTTACAGATACTTTGAGCCTCACCGTTCCTGTGCCCAATACCAATACCTATACATCGCTCAGCAGGCTGGAGTATGTTTTTGATAACACTTTCAGCCCCGCCTCAAATATTCTCAATGGCACAAGGTTCAAAGTATATGGCGAATATATGTATGGATTGAACGCCGGTAATCTCAGTTGCTACAACCTGGGCCTCGACATTCGCAATTATGTAAAAATCTATAAAAACTTCATCCTTGCCAACCGTATCGCCTATGCGCATAGTGATGGCAATTATGAAGTGGAATACCTCCTCGGGGGCGTCGACAACTGGCTCTTTCCCAAGCAGGGTATCAATTCATCGCAGGCGCCACCAGGCAATTTCGGATTCCAGGCAATGGAGTCGTCGCTTCGCGGCTATGATCAGTATGCACGTATCGGTAATAACTTTTTTGTCATGAATACCGAACTGCGCCTGCCGGTATTTGCAACTTTCCGGAAGCGGCCTATAAAATCAACTTTAATCAGAAACCTGCAGGTAGTGGCATTTATGGATTGCGGCGATGCCTGGGGTGGATTCCTGCCCGATGTTTCCAACAATAATTCAACCTTTAAATACCCTACATATCCGGTACAGGGGCAATTGAATAATGTAGCTGTCTCACTCACCATCCCCAACAGCGGCGGCCTGGCAATGGGCTATGGCGCCGGGTTGCGCACATCCATTTTAGGCTACTTTATCCGCTTTGATGTTGCATGGAATATTGAAGGCAGCCCGAAACCTATTGCATACCTCTCACTGGGGTACGACTTTTAAAAAGAGTAAAATCAGGATAATTTTTAGACCTGTCCGGTTGCTGTTATAAAGCAGCTATGCCTAGATCGCTTATACTGCATAGCACTATTGTGCAAACAAATAATCAATCAAAATTTCATGTACAGGTAGTCGGATTGAATCCAGTTAGCCCGTGCCTACATATATAATAATAATGGTCAGACTAATAGGGCGAATTCACAACAGCAGACATTTCTGATTTGAATTATTTTTTTCTGCATTTATTGCCGTAATAAATCATTAAATCATCAACTGCTACCTGCAAACCGGTTGAATCATTTTTATGCGTAGCCGAATCAATACATTTTTCCCAATCTCCATAGAGTATATTTATTTCCCTTCCATACCAGTTTTGTGTCCTCTTGAAATCCTGCGCTAATATAGGGCTGCGGGTAAAACTTTCATAAACCCAGATTATCCAATTAGTTCGGTCCTGAAGTTCCTTTTTATTACTTCCTTCTTTGAAATATTCTTTATTACTCAGTATTCCGTCAAAGCAATCTATCAGCAGGTCGGCCACCGACTTCAATCGCTCCAAGGTGTCTCCTCTAAGAGGTATTGGCATTCCGCCTTCAATTCTTTTCACAGGTAATCCTCCGAATAGGTTACTATCCTTCGGGCCGACATTTACTGTATCCAAAATATATTTTCTAAGTTCCGGATGATCTACCAATACTTTGTCCAGATCAAAAGACCAATTGTTCATGTTTATGTCAATATTCGAACGGAGTGCACGTTCGTTGTCATTTATTGAATTAGAATTTGCGAGTATGGAGACAACAATACCGGATAATCCCAAAAATGAAATGACGGCAGTTAACAAGTCGGAGAATTTTATATTGAAATACCCTGATGGAATGTTCATGTTATTCAGTTTTTGTTGGAGTAATTTTTTTTACTGAATAAAATTAAGCAGCCGTATATGCAAAAAAAATAGTCAAAAATGACTATTTTTTCTTTTAGAATAAATGTATAATTTGTCTCATTTTTGGGTAGTGCCCAATAATTACAACTATCCTAAAAAAATGAACCCCGCCATCAGGCAGGGTTCAGAATCTAAAATAATACTATTTATATGTCAGGAAATGATATGCCAAATCCCCAATTCCATGAAATAACTACTCTATTATTGTCAATGTCTTCACGGCTATCATATTGCCGTTGTTTTTCACAACGATGTAGTAATTACCTGCTGCCATCTTTTCAGATACAGATACCTGGGCGCTGGTCTGGCCTCCGGCAAAGGCAAGGTTGCCGTTTGTAATTTCAGCTCCTGAATTATTGAACAGTTCATAACTCCAGTTTCCATCCTGTGCATCAGGTACATTTATAGTAAAAGCGCCTGTTGTAACCGGGTTCGGATAAACAATGATTCTGGAATTGCCGGTAATGGTTTTAATGCCGGTAGATAGGTCGGTACCGTAATTCTCTGCAAGCGTTCTGGCAGATGCCGGTGTGGTGAAAGTGCTGTCGGTAAAGGTTATTGCAGCCAGTGGCCTGCATTCGTTGGGCCTGTAAAATTCTTCTGTGTAAGTACCTGCTCTCTGGCCTTCTGTTATGCCAAGCGTGGTAAGAACAAGAGCAGCAGGCACTGCGTCATTGATAAAGAAGCTGTCGATAGCTACATTTCTCTTCCTGATCTGCAGCACAAGCATATATTTACTGGTTGAGCCCGATACTTCTTTCACCTTCATTTCGCCCCAACCTACAACCGTATCAGTTTCAGTAACCGCAGCTTTCAGGGTAGCAGGAGTATGACTGTAACCAGCCAGCGAAATGGTAAGCGAAAAGGTAAGTGAATCGCTGAATGAAGAAGACCAGTGACTGTTGTAGGTAGCCGGGAAACCCACAAGTGTATAAGGGCTGCTGTATACCATGTTCTGGGCATTAAATACTATACTGTCGCTGGTTGAACCGCCAGTTATAGAGGGGTGGAAAGCCTGGCGGTTTATGTGTTCCCCGAACTGCTGGTATCCCGCTGTAACAAAACCTTTTTCAATATTGGCGATGTATGAGTAGGTGGTAAATGAAAGCGATACGCTGTCGGCAAACTGAGCCGAAGGAAATGCAGAAGTAAGAGCCGCCACATTATAACCATAAGTTACAGGAGTGGCCAGTACTGCGGTGCTCATATCCCAGTTGGCCCCTGCCGATGCCAAAAGGCTAGGATAAGTAACTCCCGAGCCTGAGGTCAATAAGGTGTCGGTTGTTCCGGCAAAAGTAGATGTGAAACTGCTGCTGTTAAGCGTTATCTGTGCATTAATTCCCTGCGCGGTAAATAAAGCTGTAGTTAAAGTGAGTAGTGTTTTCTTCATTTTTGAGTGCTGTTTTTAAAGCAAGTCAAAAATAACTAATGAATAGACAATTCAATCACCTGAATAGCAGTATTTAAACATTTAACAAAAATATTAAATTTCATTAACAACATATTTCCATCTGTATTTCTCAATACCAACTGAAATTAAATAAGCTGCATTAAAAAATTAGTTCGCCAATTTGTTAATCTGAGTTGAAGGAATAATCATTAGCTAAATCTTTGACTCCCCTTCAGGGGGCGGGGGTTTTTTCTTACCTTAGCCCTATGCCAGAAAAGAAACTCTTCCTGCTCGATGCCATGGCGCTGGTGTTCCGCGCCTATTATGCACTTATCCGCAGCCCGCGTATTACCAGCAAAGGGAAAAATACCAATGCCCAGTTCGGGTTCACCACCACGCTGCTCGACCTCATCAACAAGGAGAAACCTACCCACCTGGCAGTAGTGTTCGATACCTCAGCCCCCACCGAACGACATACCGATTTTGCGGCCTATAAGGCCAACCGTCAGGAAACCCCCGAAGATATCTCGGTAGCCATCCCTGAGATCAAACGCATAGTTCGTGCCTTCAATCTCCCCAGCCTGGAAATGGACGGCTATGAGGCCGACGATATCATAGGCTCCCTGGCCATTGAGGCCGCCGACCTGGGTTATACCGTATACATGGTAACACCAGATAAGGATTATGGCCAGGTAGTTCGCGACAATATCTTTATGTACCGTCCGCCATTCCAGGGCAACAGCGTGGAGATTATGGGCCCCAAAGAAGTCTGTGCCAAATGGGGAATAAAGAGGGTAGACCAGGTTATAGACATCCTCGGACTTATGGGCGATGCGGTAGATAATATTCCCGGCATTCCTGGTATCGGTGAAAAAACCGCTGCCAAATTGCTGGCAGAATACGATACCATAGAAAACATGCTTGCCCATGCCGATCAGATCAAGGGTGCTGTAGGCGAAAAGGTGCGCAATGGCAAAGACTTAGCTATTATGTCAAAGAAGCTGGCCACTTTTATCACCAACGTACCGGTGCCTTTTCACGAAGAAGACTTCCGCATTAAGGAGAAGAATGCAGAGGCGCTGACAGAGATTTTCAACGAACTCGAATTCCGCGCCCTCAGCAAGCGCGTGTTGGGCACAGAGGGTACACAACAAGATATCTGGAACGGCCAGAAACCCGTTGTCCCTGCTGATAACACCCCTGTTTCGAAGGACCTTTTTGGGAACGATATAGTGCAGAAGAAAAGCCCGGCTTCTTTTGTATCTCCTGTCGGCAATGACCCGTTACCCCACACAGAAGAAAAGGAAGAAAGTGATACCCCACCTGACAATCTGCTTAACATAGACCAGGTGCCGCATAATTACCAGCTCATATCTTCTCATGATGAGATTCAACACCTTATCAAAACTCTTTCCACCCAAAACGAAATAGCTTTCGACACCGAAACCACGGATATTGATGCCAACCTTGCCGACCTGGTGGGAATGAGCTTCAGCTGTGAAAAGGGCAAAGCTTACTATGTAACAGTACCTGCAGATCGGGATGAGGTGATAAAAATACTGGAGCAGTTCCGGACTTTGTTCGACCGGAAAGATGTGCTGTGGGTTGGCCAGAATATCAAGTACGATATGCTCATGCTGAAATGGTATGGCTTCGAACTGGCAGGCCCTATTTATGATACAATGCTGGCCAACTACGTCATTGACCCGGATGGTAAGCGCAGCATGGATATGCTCAGCATGAAGTACCTGCAATATCAGCCAGTGTCGATAGAAACTCTCATTGGCAAAAAAGGCAAAGGCCAGCTCACTATGCGCGATGCTCCGCTGAACCAGGTGAAGGAATATGCCGCCGAAGATGCCGATGTAACCCTACAACTCAAGAACGTATTCGATCCTATGCTCACTGAGAAAAAGGTAAGCAAGGTGTTTGAAGAAGTCGAGAATCCTCTGGTCCCTGTGCTTGTTGGCATGGAGTATGAAGGTGTGAACCTTGATGTGAAATTTCTGAGGGAATACTCCAAAGCCCTCGAAACCGACATCCGCAAGGCAGAGGAGAATGTATATGCTCATGCCGGTCTCAAATTCAACATAGGCTCACCCAAACAACTGGGCGAAGTATTGTTTGAGAAAATGAAAATAGATGCTGGCCAGAAAAAAACCAAGACAGGACAATATGCCACCGGCGAGGACATACTGCAGAAGCTGCGCCACAAGCATCCGCTGGTAGAAGACATTCTCGCTTACCGCGAACTCACGAAGCTCAAAAGCACCTATGTTGATGCACTGCCGGATCTCATCAATCCGCGCACCGGGCGCCTGCATACCAGTTACAACCAGGCTGTGGCTGTTACCGGCCGCCTCAGCAGCAACAACCCCAACCTGCAGAATATACCCATCCGCACAGAGCGGGGCCGCGAAATACGCAAAGCCTTTATAGCGCGAGATAAAAATCATTGCATCATCAGCGCCGACTATTCACAGATAGAACTGCGCATAGTGGCCGCAATCAGCGGCGATGAAGCCATGATACAGGCTTTCAAGGATAAGAAAGACATTCACACAGCAACAGCCGCAAAGGTTTATAATGTAGAGGAAAGCGCAGTAACTAAAGAAATGCGCCGGGCAGCCAAGGCAGTGAATTTCGGTATCATCTATGGCCAGAGCGCATTCGGCCTGGCAGAGAACATAGGCGTGAGCCGCACAGAGGCAAAGACCATTATAGACAACTACTTCAAACAGTACCCTTCCATAAAAGGCTATATGGACCGCAGTATCAACTTTGCCAAAGAGCACGGCTATGTAGAAACCATTATGGGCCGCAAACGCTGGCTCAAAGACATTTATTCTGCCAACTTCACCGTGCGTGGTTTTGCCGAGCGCAACGCCATCAACATGCCCATACAGGGCACTGCCGCCGATATGATCAAGCTGGCTATGATCACCATTCACCGGGAGCTGCAAAAAAGCAAACTGCAAACCAAAATGATACTGCAGGTGCACGATGAGTTGGTGTTTGATGTGCCGCTGGGCGAGGAAGATACCGTAAAGCCGTTGATTGTGGAGTGCATGCAAAACGCCATGAAACTACCCCATGACGTCCCATCAGATGTGGAGACAGGCATAGGTGGCAACTGGCTGGAGGCGCATTAGGAATAAAAATACCCTGTTGCATAATAAAGCAGGATATTCAATATTTATCCCGGTTATTAGTTCATCAAAAATGGATGTTAAAAATGATCCGGTTTTGCTGCACACCAATAAATCCTGAAATCTTAAATCACCAATAAGCAGTTTCTTATTTACTTTTGCACAATGAATGAATACAGGCCGGGTGGCTTTCAGGAATTGCCGGTAGTAGTAAAGAACCTGCTTATTATTAATGTGCTGGTATTCCTGCTTACGCAGGCATTGGCTACCCGTGGCATTGATCTCGACAATTATCTCGCACTTCATTACTGGCAATCACCAATGTTCAGGTGGTGGCAGCTGTTAACACATATGTTTATGCATGGCAACTGGGGCCATATATTTTTCAATATGTTTGCGTTGTGGATGTTCGGCCGCATACTGGAAAATATGTGGGGACCTAAACGGTTCCTTATTTTCTATATGGTATGCGGTGTTGGGGCTGCATTATGCCACCTGGGTGTACTGACTTTTGAGTTTTCCCGGTTTTATAACGATTTTCTTGTTTATCAGCAACATCCTGGCCTGAGCCAGTTCAGGGAATTCATCAGGGTTCATCATGTGGCTGTAAATCCTGAATCCATGGCTACTTGGATAAATAATCCCACTTCTCAGGCTGAAATTAATGATTCAATTGATTTTCTGAGCAGGTATTATTTTGGCGATGCCAGAATGCCCGGCATGATCAGTGAGGCCACTGTTGGCGCTTCCGGGGCTATTTTCGGGCTTTTGTTTGCCTTTGGGTATTTGTTCCCCAATACTATGCTTTATGTGTATTTTGCAATCCCGATAAAGGCAAAATGGTTTGTAGCCATATATGCTGGTATAGAGTTATTTTCAGGAATACAGAACTCAGCTGGCGACAATATTGCCCATTTTGCCCACCTGGGAGGCATGCTGTTTGCATTTATTATGTTAAGACTCTGGAACAAAAAAATCCGAAGCCAATTTTATTAATAAATTTGGGCAATGAATACGGGTCGAAGAAGATCAGCCTTATCCTACATACCGGGCCTTACCAATAATGCGGTACTGAAATTAATCATTGGCCTCATGCTGGGTTATGTACTGCTGTCGTTGATATGGGGGGTAATGCTGCTGGTATATCAGGATAGAGGCAATTTTAATATTTATTTTCTGCCTAATCTAGGCTTACCGGTTTTATCCGCACTCAAATCTCATTGGTGGACACTACTTACCTATGGCTGGCTCAGTTATGGCAGTTTCTGGGAGCTGGTAAGCAATATGCTTTGGTTGTATTGCTTTGGTTCAGTTGTTCAGATGATGATTGGCCCCAAGCAGGTAATCCCTATGTTTGCCTACAGCCTGCTGGCTGGGGGGCTATTCTACATACTTACTCAATTTCTCCCCGGCGGTTTGGGTAAAACACCACCTGTAATAAGTCTTTTGGGCCCGCGTGCTGGCCTCATCGGCCTGGCAGCGGCTGCAGTCACAATCACCCCCGGCTACCGCTTCTACATTACCGAAACATTCACTATTCCGCTCATGCTGGTAGCGGGTATTTTCGGCGTATTAATGTTGCTGGGTTCAGGATTTTATTTACCGGTTATCCTGATGCTGGTAGCAGGAGGTGGCAGTGGCTTTGTATATATCCGTTTATTAAAAGCTGGTTACCGCCCCGGTCAGTGGATTTATAACATTTCGGATAGAGTGGAAAGCCTTGTTACTCCAAGCAGGGAGGTTTTGAATAGAAAGAATAGCCAAACGTATACCTCTTATAATAAGTATGAACCTAAATCTGGTGTATCGCAACAGCAAATAGATATTATCCTCGACAAAATAAACCAGAAGGGATATAACTCCCTCACGAAGGAAGAACGGCAAATGCTGTTCAGGGCCGGGAAAGAGTAAACAAGTAGATTTTTGTGAAAACAACGCAATCAGGTAAATATTTATAAAAAAAACCGTAAGTTTGTAACCTAATGCAATCTTCAAAGCATATATCAACAGGATTAAACAGGCAATCATTTACTGAATCTGTTATTCAGCACAATGGGTGTTGTTGCTGTTATTGCTACCAAATTTGTTGTTAAAACAAATAGCTTACTTCTTTTATCTTTCTTTTATCCCATTCTTTTTAACTTATTTTTGCATCCGTTTCCTGCATCGCTTGTATTGCGTTGCTTTAAACTCAATTTATAACAATCATGTCTGAACTTCATTTTTATAATTCATACACCCGCCAGAAGGAAAAATTCGTATCCATTACCCCCGGTTATGCCGGCTTGTATGTATGCGGCCCTACAGTTTCGGGCGAGTCGCATATGGGCCATGCACGGCCCTATATCACTTTCGATGTCGTGCAGCGCTACCTGAAACATCTGGGCTACAAAGTGCGCTATGTGCGCAATATCACCGATGCCGGTCACTTTGAAGAAGAAGGCCGTGAGGCAGTGGATAAAGTAGACGAAAAAGCCAAGCTGGAAAAGCTGGAACCGATGGAGCTGGTACAGAAATATACCAACCTGTTTCACCATGCATTCCACCTTTTCAATTGCGATGACCCTGCAATAGAACCCACGGCTACCGGCCACATCATTGAGCAGATAACAATGATTGAAACTATACTGGATAAAGGATATGCTTATGTGGTAAACGGATCAGTATACTTCGATGTAAAAAAGTATGCTGAAAACTATCCTTACGGCAAACTATCCGGCCGGATACTAGAAGACCAGCTGGAAACTACACGGGATCTTGATGGCCAGGACGAGAAGCGCAATAAAGTTGACTTCGCATTGTGGAAGAGCGCCCCACCTCAGCACCTCATGCGGTGGAAGAGCCCCTGGGGCGAAGGCTTCCCGGGCTGGCACATTGAGTGCTCGGCCATGAGCAGCAAATACCTGGGCGATGTATTTGATATTCATGGAGGTGGTATGGACCTTCAATTCCCTCACCATGAAAGTGAAATAGCCCAATCCACCATTGCACACGGGCACCCTCCTGTACGCTACTGGATGCACAACAACATGATCACCATCAACGGCAAGAAGATGGGCAGGAGCTATAACAACATAATCAAATTGTCGGAACTGTTCAGCGGCAGCCACCCTATGCTCGATCAGCCCTATCACCCTATGGTTATCAGGTTCTATATTCTCCAGACCCACTACCGCAGCACGCTCGATTTCTCTAATGAAGCCCTGCAGGCTTCAGAGCGCGCTCTTAGGAGGCTGTGGGAAGCTTATGAAATATTGCAGAAACTAACCCATAAAGGCAATGCTGAGGCTGAAGATAAAGATCTGGACGCTAAAGTGATCACCTTTTGCCATGAGTGCGATGATTTCATGAACGACGATTTCAACACGGCCAAAGTAATTGCCAACCTGTTTGAAATGGCGCCGGTAATTAATGGTATTAAAGGCGGGCAGGTTTCAGCAGGGGCATTGGCACCAGGTACTTTTTTACTCCTGAAGACGACATTCCAGGTTTTTCTGGAAGATATTCTCGGATTGCAGCCCCTTCAGGCATCTCAAAGCGGCAAACTGGACAATGTATTGTCACTGCTTATAGATATAAGAAAGGATGCCAAAAAGAGAAAAGATTTCGCCACCAGCGACCAGATACGGAATAAACTAGCCGAGGCTGGTGTGCTGTTGAAAGATGAAAAAGATGGATCAGTGAGTTATACTATTGAATAGAACTACATGAAGAAAATCTCAAGGCTCTTAAAGTACCTCGCTGAATATAAAGGAAAAATAGCCTTGTATTTTGCATCCAATTTATTGGGTATATTATTTGGGGTACTTTCCCTGAGTATGCTGGCGCCGGTATTGGGTGTGCTTTTTAAGTTAACGGCGATTGACTCGAAGGGTACCGGCATTCTCAGTACTGTAATAAAATATCTAAACGATGTTACTAGAACTTACGGGCCACTCCGGTCGCTCACTTACATCTGTATCATTGTTGTTGTATTTACTGTTCTAAAAAACTTGTTTCTCTATATATCCCTATATATATTGAATCCGCTGCGCAATGCTGTGCTCAGACGGCTGCGCAATGATCTGTTTACCAAAATACTTTCGTTACCAATAGGTTTTTTTACTGAGGAGCGTAAGGGTGACCTGATATCCAGGATGACCAATGACATAAACGAAGTAGAGTTATCAATAATGGGCGTTTTGGAGGTTTTCATAAGGGAACCCCTTACTATTATCCTTTATATGGTGGCTATGATTTCACTGAGTCCGCACCTCACTGTATTTCTGCTGGTGTCGCTTCCGATTGCAGGATTGATCATTGGCAGGATCAGTAAATCTCTACGTAAGTCATCGAACATAGCCCAGGAACAACTAGGTAATATTTTGGGTGTGGTAGATGAAACGCTGGTGGGCATGAGAGTAATTAAAGCCTTCAACGCTGAGAAGAACCAGCATATCAGGTTCATGAAGATCAATAACATACTTTTCCGGACACGCAACCTTATAGCTGCAAAAAGAGAACTGGCATCCCCTTTGTCCGAAACAATGGGCGTTATTGTTGTAGCCTGTATCCTTTGGTTTGGTGGCCGTCTTGTATTTAATAATCTGCTCAGCGCCACTGCATTTGTTACATACATTGCCTATTTTACCCAGATTATTTCACCTTTTAAAAACCTTTCTTCTGCCTTTTATAATGTTCAGAAAGGATCATCTGCGCTGGATAGAATTGAGTATCTGCTTAATATAGAAAACACAATCATAGAAATTCCTGATCCCAAACCAGTTCCCTCCTTCTCAAAAAATATCACCTTCCGGAATGTAAGCTTCGCCTATGGAGATAAGCAGATATTGCAGGGCGTTGACCTGGTGATTGAGAAGGGCAAAACTGTGGCACTGGTAGGCGCTTCGGGCGCAGGTAAAAGTACTTTCGCAGATCTCATTCCCCGGTTTCATGATGTAAGCAGCGGTGAGATTCTGATTGATGGCATCAATATTAAAGACTGTAAACTCGATGATCTGCGCCGCCTCATGGGTGTTGTAAGTCAGGACCCGATTCTCTTCAACGATACCATTTACAACAACATCACTTTAGGCACCGGGGGCGCTACACAGGAGCGGGTTGAAGAGGCAGCGCGAATTGCCAATGCACATAACTTTATTTTGCAGAAAGCCGATGGCTACCAGACTATAGCCGGCGACCGTGGCGCAAGGCTGAGCGGAGGTGAGCGACAGAGGATTACTATAGCCAGAGCGGTGCTTAAAAATCCACCAATACTTATCCTCGATGAAGCCACCTCATCGCTCGATACCGAAAGTGAGCGGATAGTGCAGGATGCCATCAACAAGCTGATGCAGAACCGCACCTGTATTGTTATTGCCCACAGGCTGAGTACGGTGCAGCATGCCGATGAAATCATAGTAATGGATAAGGGACGCATTGTGGAGCGCGGCACGCATGCTGGTTTGCTGGCCAATGAGGGTATCTATAAGAATCTGGTAGCAATGCAGCAGGTGAAATAAACGGAAAGAATCCTGAGCCTATCAACCGCCATTAGTGCATACCATCATCATTTGCACTTAGAAGGAATACCAATTATTCTCCAATAAAAAAAATTTATCTGAATATCAGCAGCCCTTATATTTGTAATGGAAACTATTGATTTTTCATTGGGTTTTTGTCCTGAATATATACCCACAGGAATAAAATAGATTTAATTATGAAAAAGATTCTTGTAACCGGCGGTTGCGGCTATATAGGTGGCCACACTATTGTAGATCTCATACAGAACGGCTTTGATGTCATATCGGTTGATGACCTCTCGAGGGGATCAATGAAGATGCTGCATGGCATTGAAAAGATAGTTGGCCGGCCAGTGAAAAACTACAAAGTAGACCTCTGCAACCTTGACGATACAGAGGCTATCTTTCTCGAAAATCCTGACCTGGTAGGCGTAGTGCATTTCGCGGCATTTAAAACCGTGCCTGAATCAGTGCGCGAGCCATTGATGTATTTCAAAAACAATCTCAATTCGCTGATCAATATCCTGCAGTGTGCCGAAGACTTTGATGTAGACAACTTTGTATTCTCCTCATCCTGTTCGGTATATGGGAACCCCAAAGAACTTCCGGTATCTGAGAGCGCTCCCTTTATGGAGCCTGAATCACCCTATGCCCGCACAAAGCAGATGGGTGAAGGTATGTGCCGCGACTTTACTTTTTTTCACAAAGATTTTAATACTATACTGCTGCGTTATTTCAACCCGGTAGGCGCTCATCCTTCCGGTCTGATCGGGGAGTTTCAGGACCTATCTGAAAACCTGGTACCTGTAATTACCAAAACTGCTATAGGAAAGCGTCCTGAAATGAGCGTTTTCGGTACAGACTATCCCACCCGGGATGGTTCTTGTGTGCGCGACTATGTGCATGTATGCGATATAGCTCATGCCCATACACTGGCACTGCAATATATTATAGAAGACAGAAACAAATCCAACTGCGAGGTGTTTAATTTAGGTACTGGTGCCGGAGTAACAGTACTGGAGCTAATAAATGCTTTTGAGCGAATATCAGGCCAAAAGCTGAACTACAAGCTGGATAAACGCCGGCCCGGCGATGTGGTAGAAGTTTTTGCCAACAACAATAAGGCCCGTTCAGTACTGGGGTGGGATACGAAATTTGACCTTGATGCCATGATGAATACCGCCTGGCGATGGGAGCAGGCGCTGGCCACCCATAAAAAGGTTGCAATTCCTGGTTAGTAATTTCCCAGCAGGTTTTTATACTGACAACAAAATATCCACAAGGTTTTTGAATCCGGAAACCCTTTACAGCAGGGCTTTTGACCATGTTTGCCCCTTTATTTTGTTGATATCTTTCCCATTCTGTTTCTGAGTGGTGGCTTACCTTTGGTCCCCCCAAAACTCAAAAACATATGCGCGGACAACAGATACACAAGGAAATGATAAAAGGCAAAAGTCTGAATGCAGAATCCAGGAGAGGCAGAAATGACCGGTTGGTAGCCCTGCGGAATGAGTGTTTGCTCAACCGGTATTTTTATTTCGGCTTCTATAAAAATAAGACCTATGAAGAAATAATCCGGTCGCTGGTAAGCGAGTTTTTCCTTTCACCAAACACAATCACCCTTATTATCCAGAAGCATTCAGAAGAACTGATGACTATAAAGAAAAGAGCAGCAGTTAGCTATTATTTTCAGACTAAGTGGCCGCATCTGAAGTGGTAAAACCACTTTCCCCCTCCATGTCTGAAAGTCACCTTTTCACCTTATACAAAATCCTGGTCTTAGTTCTAATTTTTGGTCTCTATTATTTGATAGCAGGCTCATCATTGCCTAAAGTAATATCTGGTCAGTAACTGCCAATGCAGGTGTGGCAAATGTCTGGCCGGGCTTAGTGCTGTAGTCTTCAAATGCCAGCGAATACCGTAGCTCCCTCACCCGGTAGCTGTCACTGCGTTTCTGGGTAGTGGCGCTGATGCGTACCATATGTCCGTAATCCGTGCCCGGAGCCCAGCCCTGTATAGCTTTATGCAGTACCCATTCCAGGTCGTAATAACTGATTGCCTGCTGCAGGTAGGTTGTAGGTGTAGCCTGAGAACTGTTGCTGTAAGGCGCAAAGCCAAGACGGAGGGTAACTGCACCGCTGGCTGTCTGCACATTGTTGCCCATATTCTCAAAACTGAAGTCTTCAAAATCTATCAGCACGCAAGGCCATGCTACAGGTGGCCTTGAGGCGGTTTTCAGTTGACCCAGGTCCTGATCTATATATTTTATTGATGGCACATTAGCCTGAATATATGCCTGTAGCTCCAGGAAGATGTTTGCAAAAGGAGAGTTCATTTGATAGAGGTTTTGTAATTAAGATAAGAAATTCAGGATTTTGTTGAGTTGTTTGCTGGTTTTGGCTTTGCTGTTATTTTACCTAATCGGTAACGGATACCAATAGTAGCAGGAAATTCGTATAACTTGTTTGATTCATGAAGCAAAGACATATAACTGCCTAGCAGTTCCGCATTTATACCAATTCGTTGAGTCATAAAATATGTTCCGCCAAGTTGCACCCCAACAGTAAATCCATATCCGGTATTTGGTTGAAATACCTGCGACCATTCAGCGGGCGGAACACTGACCATATTTGAGAGCAAAACATAGCCGGCCGAAACGCCACCATAAACCTCCGCATGTTTCCAACTGATTTTATAATCCGCAAACAGTTTAACAGGTATCGCGGGATTCCCCAACTTAACTGTTTTGTATGGCCCAAATGATTCTACAAGTTGTCCATTTATATAATAGAATTCCTGTGCCTTGTATTGATAAGACAGGTTCGTATATTCAGCCTCCAGCCCGAATTTCCATCTTTTCCAGTTATAGGCCAGCTTGAATAAACCAACTGCAGATGCGGGTGTTGTTTTTCTATCACTGTTGAAAGAATAGGAGGGAAGAGACATAGGGATAGTATTCAATCCTATTCCTCCATTCAACCCTATTTCAAATCTCTGTGCACTTGCTGTTGCAGCAGTGCAAATCAATATTACAATAATGGTTCTTATCATAAGTTTAAACTAGATACATTATAGTTTATACCGGAATCCAACAGAGACCGGAACAGATATTATGTTTTTATCCAGAGGCCCGGAAGGGAAATTGTTATAGCGCCCTGAAAGCTCAGCATTAAAACCTATATGTTTAGTAATAAAATAAGTAGCCCCTGCCTGTGCTGCAAAACCTATACCATTACCTGAATGGCTCACGGTTGTCTCAGTTCCCGAACCTGGTGGGAATATTACTTTGCTTTGGGTTTTCATAAAACTATACAGCCCCGATAAACCCACATAGCCTGATAGTTTTTTAAATTGAGCCACCCGGTTTACTACCAGCTTTACAGGGGTTTGATGTACATTATATTGATAAGACGGCGGGTCTATCAATCCTCCATAATCAGGCACAGATGTGCTTTTATAAGAGATAGTATTGCTTTCAACGGCTACTCCTAATTGAAATTTTTTATAATTATACATAGCGCTTGCCGATACCGGAACAGAATTTACTGAGGTTTGATAGCGGTTGACATCTTCATAAACTGCTCCCGAATAAAAGTTATGAACGGAATAATGGGTTATCCCTCCGTTTATTCCGAATTCAAAGTTCTGCGCCACTGAAATTGCTGCCAGGACTGAAAGTAAAATGGACAAAAAGGATGATTTCATATTGTATAGTTTAATTGTGAATAAAGTATTAACGTAAAAAGACAGTAATTTATTATAAAACCGTTGGGTGCCATTGAATTCTAAAATTTGCATTAAAATTGCTTCAATCCGACACAAATGTGGTGATGCTTTGTGCTGCCAATCTGTAAATAAATCCATCCTGTTCCACTTTTATCCGGGTTTCCGCAGACAGGTTTTCATTTGCAGATGTAGTGTGTGGTGTAAAAATTCCCGGAATCTGACCGCCGGTTATTGTGATCGGTTGGCTTACTATGGTGTCTCCCATGTTCAGGGCAACAATGACTAATCTGGCTCCACAGGTATATGCGCTTAAATAAATATTGGCAGATGGCTGATAGGTGGCATTTACCCGCTGATAACCCGGCCTGATAAATCTGGCAAATTGTGCCATTGCATAACCCCGTTTAGCAGGGTTACCTAATGAATCAACAGGCCCCCAGCTTTTTTTTAGCCACCAGAAATTATATACATTAAAATCTGCTACTGCAAGGCAATCACTGATTTCTTTAGCTGTTTTTAGTGCACCAGCCCAGCTGGTTGATGTATCCTGGTGCTCTGTCATCCAAACTTCTTTTCCTTTACTTATCGCCAATGGGTAAGGGATTAGTCCTCCGCCATAAATATGTCCGCCAACAATTGACAAGTAAGAACAAGCCAGGGAGTCATTAAGAATAGGATCAGTAAAGGCATGATTAAACTGATCAGATTCTGCCGCAAGCAGCTTTGTACTGCCTGTGGCAGGCGCATAGTATTTGATGAAATTGAACATATCTCCGGGAGTCCATACACAGGATTCATAAGGAGCAGGCCAGTCGGGTTCATTCTGAACAGAGATAGCATACAATGGCGCTCCGTTTGCTGCCATATAGGCTGCAAAACTACCTAGGTAAGTGCTATAAGCCGCATAAGATTGAGAATCGAGCTGGCCGCCACCTTTTGCACTATTATTTGTTTTCATTACTGCAGGTGGCGACCATGGCGTAGCCAAAACTATAGCCCCATGTGAAATAGCTTTTTGTGCGTTTGCAAGTTCATTGCCCCAATTGCTGCTTCCTGATGGATCTATACGGATGCGGAGTACCGTAAAACCAAACTGGTTCGAATCGGTTCCGTACAATATATTCATCTCCGCATCAGTTAAAGCGCCAAGCCATGCGCTTGATCCACCGAAACCGCGAATAGTTTGCCTGGGTTCATTAAGATTTATGATGGCATTGCCGCCTTTAATTATAACAGGCAATGCCCTGTTATAATTAAAGGGTTGCGGACAAATAGAATTATAAGCGGGCCGCAAACAACCGGCAATAAGTATAATAAACGCCACTAAGTGGATGCCTGAAATTTTCTTGTTCATAAATCTTTTTAAAGGCTGAATAAATTTACGTGTATTTATTTATATTCCTGATCTGATGGCAACAGCTCATTTTGCAGGTATGCCATAAGTATCGTACCAGTAGCTTTCAGGCACCGCCACCATCTGGGCTACTTCTTTATCTATTGCAATCCTTGTCTGCAGATAATCTACATCCAGGTCTTTCGAAAATACAAACCTGCCTTTATTTACCGGGTATCCATAGCCCTGTAATATGCTTATAAACCTGGGGCTGTTGAGCATAGCGGCTGTATATATCAGGTCGCTTTTTGTGATCTCATATTGCTGGTCCAGGTGCACCCTGCTTTGTGCATATCCCGATGTGTTGCTGCTGGTAGTAGTTTCTGTATTTCCCAGAATGGTTATCGACATTTCATCATTCAGCGCTTTGATAAATGATAACTGCAGGTTGCCGTCGCAATTGGTTTGCTTGCCATCTTTTATTTCAAAGTCGGCCTGACGTGGAATCATAATAGAGAGAGAACTGCCACTTTCATCCAGTATTTTTTTTAGCTCCACCTTAGTCTGTTCATCATAAGAATCGTATTTGATGATACGCACAGGCTGACCAAACAGTTCTATGTACTGGGCCCAGTCACTGAGGCCTCCTCTTTTATACAGGCTGCAAGGTGCGCATTTCAGCAGCATGCCCAGGTCTTTAGTTTCACCCATTACCCATACATTTTCCAGGCTGCAATAAGGTATGCCTTCATTTCCGGTTTGTTCAAAAGCTATAATGCCCAGTTCGGGTTTGATGTGTTTGCGCGGTATCAGATCAAATGCCAGCTCTCTGCCCGGAATAAATTCAATTCCCGATATGCCCCATAACTGTGTCTCCATTATGGTGCGCATAATTTCACGGAAATCGAGCCTGCTGATCAATTCATCCAATTCAGCTTTCCTGATGCCATCGGCCTCAAAACTCAACTCTTTATTCAGCACGGCATCTATCCGCTTGGCAATTACACCTGAGAGGTGCCCATCCAGTATTACATCTTCGTAAAGGTCGTAAAGACGGCTCCTGTTAGGGTAATAAACCGATTCAGCACTTAGCAGTGCGCCACGCCATGTTGCAATATCTTTTCTACTTCTGTCAACTGATCTTATGTTGAGTTCATTTATAATGATCTCTTTTTCAGTATGCTGGGACTTATGCGACTTAATCATATAAATATTTACTTAAAAATGTTAATTATTTAGATTTTCTATGTCTTTATTCTTCACTATTTCCAGTATCTTGCAGCAGTAAATTCCTATGATTTAAATACAATTTATGCGAAGGCTGATTGCAGATTTATATAAGATGGTGTATAAGTTAACTAATAGTAAACTTATCTCACTTCCTTTTTCTATATTATACATTTCCTTACTAAACACCATTACGATTTATGGTCTGTGCCTGCTACTGGCTGATGGTTTTCCGGTTTTGGGTTTAGTTATTATAATCTTCAGGCCACCTTTTAATTTTGGTATTTTTTTGCTGATCGCAGCATTTAATTTCTGGATGATGCTACCATTACAAAACCTCTCGAAAGAAAAAAGCAAACCCATAACTTTTGGTCCGGTTATCATTTATTCCATAGCATGTATTTGTATCCTGATGTATATACGCTATGCCGACAGGTTGTTCTGATAACTTTTTTTAATGATCATGAATTACTGCTATTTTTTCAATTCAGCGATACAACAAACAGTTCCGGTATTTTTTCGCTGAAAACCACATTGAACGGATAGTATAAGGCCTGGAAATACAATTCGCCCCAGCCTTTTTCGAAGTAGGAAAAATACATGATGATAATGTGCAGATGTGGTAATGTGCAAATAAGCAAATGACCATTTGGGTTAAAATAAAATCAGGTGAAGATTAATAGTAATTATGCCTTTTAGGGTTGCTGTGCCAACTTATAGCATCGCCCGGCGGGGCAGTTTCGGCATGGGTATCCTGGTAGGGCCATCCCTGCGGCTGCGCGCCGCCGCTCTGTATATTCTTAAGCGCAGTTATGGCATCCTGGTAAGCGGTTCGGTAGGTAGCATAATCTACATTGGTATTCGAGAGCCGTATAAGGTGCCAGCAGGCAAGGTCTTTCACCAGCGTTTTCAGGTATTCATCAGCAACTGAAGGGGCTGCTGTATCTGTACCGAATAGCTGAACCAGATCAAAACGGCTCAGGTACATTTTAGCCTCCAGTATTGCTGCATTCACAGCCCTGTCGGTGATGGTGCTGTCGGTTCGGGTAATCTCTGTAATGATCTCACTGTATATATTGGTACTGAGATCAGCGGATGTAATGATAGGCATGTTTATGGGATTTAGGATTTGGGATTTAGGATTTGGGATTTGGGATTTAGGATTTAGGATTTGGAAATGGCGTGCAATAATAAGGACATACGAGCTATCGCACAATAGATCAGGATATGTACTTTAGACTAACTACTTAAGACTTAAGACTAACGAAATCAATCATCATCATCCTTGTGCCTGCCCTTTACAGGTTTGTCTTCAGGTTCATCATCGTCATCGTTGTCCTTACTATTTGGCCTGATGATTTTCTTCGGATCTCTCTTTTCGGGAGTTACTTTTTCAGGCATATCCTCTTGCAGCTCTTTATCGGCATCTATGCCCTCCTGGGTATGCTTTACACTTATTATTGCTTTCTGGCTCCGGTCGTAGGTGATTTCATACATGTTGGTAGTGTTGTCGCCCACTTCCTGCCTTATATAGCCCACAAGTGTTTTGCTTTCTCCGTCATTGTCGGTCGAGTCAACTATTGCTACCACCTTCACCGCCATCTTGCTGGTCTTGCGCAGCAGAGGTATCTTCTGCCTTTCTGTTTCATATTGCTTCAGGCCCAAAATCTGTTTCTTGAATGTAGCATAATCATTCTTGCTGTTCACCCTGGCCTGCCGTTCGGCATTCTTCGCATTCTTTTCTTCACGCGTCATTGGCTCTTGCTGGGCAAATGTGCTGAGGCTGAAGATCAAGCCAGGAATCAGAAATAAGATTTTGTTTTTCATGAGTATTATTATTTGAGACAATTAATGCAAATGTCAGGAAAATTTTGAATTGCTGTTTCGTTATAAAAATATGTGGGGTAGCTTTTTCATGCTGATTGGAGTAAAAACAATTTGATTCTCGTTTATTAATGCTATAACATGTTCTCACTTCCCGATTTCGAAAACGGTATCATAAATTTTAGGCTGCCAGTCTTTCTTTGATAAACAGGTCGAAATGAACAGTCACTTTTTTTGCAAACTCAAGGTCCCTGTTCAGCAGCCAGCTTGTAAATTGCTCGGCCACTTCAATGGTATTGCTGATATTGTCATCATTTTCCAGTTTGCAGATAGCTGTTGTCAGTTTTATGATGGCATTAATGATGCGGGTATTGGGTGCTCCGTTCTCACTTTTCAGCTTGCTGTTCAGATCCTCAAGCAGCAGATAGTAGCGCTCCAGCTGGGCCTTTTTTGAGGTGAGCATATTCCGCTTCATTTCTTCCCAAAGCCCCTCCTTAATCCAGTTGCTCAGAGTAGATTCATCTGCACCCACGGTTGCCGCTATTTCCCTAATCGATTTACCCAGGTGCAGGTAAAGGGCTTTTGCCCATTCGCGCCGGTCATTCCATAGTAATTCTGTATTCATTCTGATAGTGTTTTCAGGTAAAACAATCGTTTGCGGCACAAAGGTGAAACGCATTTCCCATTCTGCCAATAAAACATTACATGATGTACTGTATTATGTACATGACACTACGTTTTTCGTATTGTCATAAAAATTTTTTCTGTGGAAAACTAAGTTCAATAAATGGGTAAACAGCTGGTTGAATATGTCAGTTTTCTTTCTATGTATAAGTAGCCAAAACCAAAGTCTGATTTGATAGCAAAGTGCGACAAATGATTGTAAAAACTAATGCAATTCCTCTTTGTTTGCTTCACTGAAAACTACAGTTTCTTGACAAGGTGCCTTTATAAAACAACAGGCCGCTGCGATCCTTCTATCTGTGGATAACGAGGTAGTATACCAGGGTCATCTATCACCTTGATAAATTATTGTAATTTTGCCAGTGAGATTATACACAAAATGGAAACTATTGTAAACAGGGTAGCTGAAAGCGGTATCATAACACTCGACTTAACTTCACTTTTGCCTTCTGAAGAGGTTGCAGTATTCGATCTGAAACCTTTTCTTTTCCGGGAAATGATATTGCGCGAGAAAGATTACCGGGCCTCACTAGCCGTACTGGATTGGGAGCAATACCGAAACCGCAATGTAGCTATTACATGCAGTGCCGATGCCATAATACCTGTATGGGCATATATGCTTGCCGCTTCCTCATTGGAGCCGGTAGCTTCAGCTGTCTATTTCGGAACTGAAACCGAAATGATTAATGCCATTATTCAAAGCAGGATCAATGTAATGGAGATTGAAGAGTATGCTGATAAAAGGGTAGTAATAAAAGGCTGCGGTGATACCGCCATACCCGAAGCGGCCTATGTAGCCATTACTCATCGCCTGCGCCCGGTAGTAAAATCACTGATGTATGGCGAGCCCTGCTCTATGGTGCCGTTGTATAAAAAGAAGTGAAAAATTGATTTGAATACAAGTAGAATAAATTTATTTTAAATTTTATATTAGCTATCTAATGCCGGAATAAATAATATCTCATTTCTTTTTCGTATTTTACAAACCTTTTTTGGAAATACTCCGTCTTATAAAGGTGGGGTAGTCGAATTTTCTCTACGATTTATAAATTAGGGTATGAAAAAAATATTTACCGGGCTATTTACGCTTACTGTTTTATTTATAGTGGGTGTCAGTTATGGACAGGTAACAGTAACCAGCAGTGACTCGCTTAGCTGTGTGGATACCTGTACCACACTTACTGCTAATCTTGTTGGTGACATTCCTATTGATGCCGGGATTACAATTGATGACCAGTATCCTGCAACATACCTGCCTATTGGTTTTACATTCAATTTTTATGGTCTGCCATATACAACATCGCTTATTGGTCCTAACGGAACTATTTGTTTTAATCCTGGCCTGGCCGGGTCATTTGAAACATGGGTTGCTACAGGGCCATTGCTTGGGCAGGTACCTGTAGAAAATTCTATTTGTGGCCCCTGGTGCGATGTTGACATTGAGTATGGAGGTAATATTACTTATTGTACTACGGGCACTGCTCCAAACAGAAGGTATATAGTTACGTTTTGCCATGTGGCCATGTATTCCTGCACTTCTCAATACTATACTACTCAATTTGTTTTATATGAGGGTTCTGATGTAATTGATATTTATGTTGGTCATAAAGATATTTGTACAAGTTGGTATGGCACAATTCCTGGCTTAGCTATTTTAGGTGTTCAGAATGCAGCAGGAACAAAAGCTACAGTTGCCCCGGGCCACGATTATCCATCGGTTTACACATGTACCGATGAAGGTTGGCGGTTTACTCCCAATGATACCGGTACAGGTGTGTACTACCTGGTTAACCCTGTTGGTTATGCTCCGGTACCTTTTGCAAGTTCCAATATCTACTGGTATAATGCAACAACAGGCGCTTTTATTGACTCAGGCTTATCCATAACGGTATGCCCTCATACCGCTACTACTTACAAGGCAGGAGCAAAATGTTGTGCTGATACTTCATATGGTTATTATACAGTTACTCCCGGTGGTATAATTACTATTTCAACTTCTTCATCAAATCCTACAAAATGCGGATTATGTGATGGTTCTATCATAATATCCGGATTGACTCCGGGTGATATTGATACTATTCATTATGATTTGGGTGGTGTTCCCCAACCTGTTGTATGGGCAACCGTTTCCGGCGGAGGAACAATATTAATACCCGGCCTTTGTTCTGGTACCTATTCCAATATTGTTGCTTCCGAACACACTTGTTCTTCCTCACCGGCAGGGCCTATAGTGCTTACTGATCCACCTATTGCAATAACTAGTATCTCCTCTACCAATCCATCTTCATGCGGTGTTTGTGACGGAACAATTACCATAGGCGGATTATATCCCGGTTATCTGTTTACGCTGAATTATACCAAAGACGGTGTTGCTCAGCCGCCACTTACAGTAACCAGCAGTGGTACTGGAACTGTTACCATTACCGGCCTTTGCGGGGCAGCACCACCACTTGCTGGAACTGTCTATGCAAATTTCGTTGCATCATTTGGATCCTGTGTTACTCCCCCGGCTGGGCCCATTACCCTGGCTGCACCCCCGCCACCTCCCGCCAGTATTGTCAGTTCTTCTAATGCAACCCAATGCGGTAAATGCGACGGTTCAATAACGATCAGGCCGCTGCCTCCGCTTACACTTGATTCTGTATTTTATTCATTAGGTGGCGTTGTTCAGCCTCCCGATGATATTGTTGCACTTCTCGACAGTTCTGTTTTAGTTCCTTACCTCTGTGCCGGCACATACACCAATTTTTCAATTGTTATCGACCAATGTACCTATGCAGTCACCGGATCAGCTACAATAACACAGCCAAAAATTATTGATAATTTCACGCAAACAACACATTATGGCTGTAATGGAGATACAGTTTTTTTCACCAACTTATCCAGCACACCAGGTCCGTTGTACTATAATTGGACATTTGGGGATGGCACTTCCGATACAGCGACAAATCCGCACCATGTTTTTGCACAAGGTATTTATACAGTAACACTTGTTGCCACCAATCTGGTTTGCTCACAGAGTTTTAACCTGCAGGATTCTCTGATTCATCCTTTGGTTGCCGCATTTACAGATTCTCCTGTTATTGTTTGCCAGGGTTCACCAATAACATTTACCAACAATACTGCTTTATTAAGTACTCCGCCTTTGTCCTATCTCTGGAACTTCAAAGATGGAGGCACAAGCAATGCTGTTAATCCAACCCATACCTATAACCGCAGTGGTACTTATAATGTACAATTGGTAGCTTCAAATTTTATTCCTTGCTACGATACTGCCTATTCTACAGTTTATATAGATTCCAGCAGCCCGATTGAGATTGCGCTTACCGACAGTGTATTCTGCCGTAGTACTTATGTTACATTTACGGGCAATTTTACAACAAGCGGCTCTACCGGTTTCACCTGGAATTTCGGTGATGGTGACAGTACGTTGAACAAAAACCCTGCTTCTCATTCCTACGATCAGTTTGGCACCTATACAGTTACTCTTAATGCTTATTACAGAGCTTGTAAAGATACCAGCGCCTCAAAGGTTATCAATGTCTTCCCCGAGCCGGTTCTTAATCTCGGGTCAGATACTTCTATTTGTCCCGGAAGCGAATCTATTACTCTTACCGATGACAACAACAAGAGCACAGCAGGTGCAAAATGGAAATGGAGTACCGGCCAGACTACTCCTTCTATTGTAATTACTGCTCCGGGCTTTTATTCATGTACCGTAAACATTAATGGTTGCGGATCTACTGATACTATTTGGGTGCAGAAAAACTGCTACATGGATATCCCGAATGTGTTTACACCTAACGGCGATGGTCTCAATGATTATTTCTTCCCGAGGTTATACCTTACCAAAGGGCTTACAAGTTTCAAAATGGACATCTACAACCGCTGGGGCCAATTGATTTTCGAAACCACTACCCTCGATGGTTCCGGTTGGGATGGTAAGCTCAATAATATAGATCAGCCCGAAGGTGTTTATATTTATGTAATTGATGCTGCATTTCAGGATAGGGAAAAGGAACACCATCAGGGGAATGTAACATTACTGAGATAAGAAAATTTAAATTTTAAACAATAGTTAATAATATAAAAAGGACGAAAAGGCAAAACTTTACGCAATAGTTAATGATCAATGGACGAACATTGATTAGTGATTAATAGCAAAAAAACAGCATAAATTATTTTGCATGATTTGCCCTTTTTAGTTTAACTTTATAGGTAAATCAATGTGGTTATGACCAGGCTCTATTTTTTCGGTTCATTAATACTTTGCCTGTTATTCTGCTCTTCAAGGTCAGATGCACAAATGGTAGGTGATAATGTTTTTCTGCAGGGTCATTATGTGGAGATAGGCATAGCCCCTAATGGCGGCTATGGCAGTACTTTACCGGCGCCTGCTGGCTATCATCCAAATCTGGGCGGATGTAGTTTTAATTTCTGGGATCCTGCCGCTGCAATTACCACTACAAGTACGAATTTTTTAGGGTTTGTGGCCGATTACGGGGCAGATGGCTGGACAGTAGGAACACCTCCCTATTTTGGTGATTATTATCTGCCCGGAGACCCACAGGAGGGATGGGCAATAAAATTTACTGGTGGTCCGGAAGCTGATGCTTATATTCCTATTTATGAAACTTCTGGTACTACAGGTTTTACGGGCGGTCTGGCAGGAACTAACACAGGCTATAGTAATTCGGGCGGAATTATAAAAGGAATATGGGAAGGCACCGATGGTCCGTTGTATATTCGTCAGACCACCGTTCTTGATACCAATAAATTGTATTTTACGGTAACTGTTGTGATGGTAAACACTACCGCTTCACCGGTAAATAATATTTACTATATCAGAACTGTGGATCCTGATAATGAAGAAACAGTGACAGGCGGCGGTTCTTGCGATTTGGGTAACTTTGCTACAGTTAATACGATCACTTACCAATTGCCTAATCCGGGAAATAAAGTGCTGGTTTCAACAACTGGAACTACTTATACCAATGATTACCTGGGGCTGGGAACAAAAGATTGCCGGGCAAAATGTACCGTCTTTCACGGAGCAACTTTAGTTCCAAGTTTTAGTCCCGACTCCATTTATAACGAGCTTACCTATCCTTATAGTTACCTTTATTCAGTAGGTTCTACCAGTACCGAGGATGTTGGCATCGGTCTGGTATTTAATATTGGTACTATTGCCCCTTACGATAGTACCAGTCTTTCTTATGCCTATGTACTCTCCGCTTCCGCCATCGACAGCGCACTTAACTCCATTCAGCCCGGAGGTCTTAATGTAAACGGAACCCACTTCGATTCTACCGACACCATAAATTTATGCAGCTATCCAAATGATTCTGTAAATGTGACTATGCCTGGTGGTGGGTTTTATCACTGGACCTGGGTACCTGATTCTTTTGTAGTTGGCGGGGGTACTTCCTTTACTGTTCATACCGACAGCATCAGCACTAATTTCGTCTATACCATTACGGGTACCAATACTGCAGGTGGCTGCGATTCTATAATCTATCACATTAATTTTGATCATGCCACTTTTACACTGCCCGCCATTACCCCGGTATCTTATTGTCAGTATGCACCGTCAGTACCGCTTATTCCGCCTGCCGGAGGCACAGGGTCACTTTGGTATATTGCACCCACAGGTGGCACCGGAAGTACCATTGCCCCCACGCCTTCCACAACTACACCCGGTATTACCATCTATTATGTATCCGAAACAATTGGCCTGTGCCAGAGCTTAAGAGCTCCAGATACCGTAAATGTTATTGCACTTCCGCCACCACCTTTCCTGTTCGATCCAAGCCCTTACTGCAATGGTCAGCCTTTTGTACCATTCACTACTGGCGGCTCCGGAATATTATGGTATACAGCCGCCACCGGTGGGGTGGGCACCTCAGTATCTCCTGTATTGAATACATTACTTACCGGTATAGATACTGTTTGGGCAAGCCAGACAGTGAATGGCTGTGAAGGCCCCCGTAACTATTTTGCCGTTACTATTTTAAACCCGATAATACCCATATACAGTTACAACATTCATTATGGCTGCCATGGCGATACCGTTATTTTCAACAATACATCTATCGGAGCTTTAAAGTACCTGTGGACATTCGGTGATGGAACCGATGATACTTCAACCAGCCCGAAACACATATTTTTAACTCAGGATAGTTTCGTTGTAAACCTGACCGCAATAAATGCACAGTGTTCCGACAGTACTAAAGATACTATACCGCTTATTCATCCTGTTCAGGCTGCATTTACGATCACCCCTGATATTGTATGTCAGAACGATTCTGTCTCTTTCGCCAATACCTCCATCGGCAGCAACCTGGGCTATGTATGGTATTTTGGCAACGGTGCATTCAGTACCAGTACAAACCCTTCTTATACCTATGCCAATACTGGTGTTTATACCGTGAAACTGATTGCTACCAATTTTATTCCATGTCATGATACGGCAACTGGTATTGTCTATGTAGATTCGCTCAGTGCTATTAGCATTGGTCTCACAGATAGTGTATTGTGCCGCAGCACCTCGGTTACATTTACCGGTATTTATACCAATATTGGCTTTACCGGAGTTACCTGGAACTTTGGTGATGGCGACAGTATTGTAAATATTAATCCGGTACTGCACTCATACGACAGCTATGGTACAGATACAGTAACTGTAACAGCTCATTACAGGGCATGCCGCGATACAAGTACGCAGAAAGTAATCAATATTTTCCCGGAACCTAACCTGAATATAGGCTCCGATACTTCCATCTGTGCTGGTAGCAACCCAATTACTCTTAACGACGTAAATAACGATAATACCAAGGGTGCAAAATGGAAATGGAGCACCGGGCAAACAACACCGTCAATAGTTGTTACCACGCCGGGCACTTATTATGTCACAGTAACTATTAATGGTTGTGAGGCTTCTGATACTTTAGTAGTGAAAAACGACTGCTACCTCGACATCCCGAATGTATTTACACCAAATGGCGATGGCCTTAATGATTATTTCTTCCCGCGCAATTACCTGTCTAAAGGCCTGTCAACTTTCTCAATGAATATCTATAACCGCTGGGGGCAACTGATATTTGAGACAAATAGTACTGACGGTGCCGGATGGGATGGGAAGTTTAATGAAACCGAACAACCAGAAGGAGTGTATATATATGTGATTGATGCCACTTTCATTGATGGACAGAAAGAACATCGGCAGGGAAATGTGACGCTGTTAAGATAATAAGTATGAGCTATAGGGTAACTTTTGTATGGTTTGCTGATTGAGTAATATAGTTATATTAATAATGTTAAAAAAATATTTTTAGTAATAGAATAATAATATCTGGAAATCGGAAAGTGTCTGGCATTTTGCAATAATATTATTAATTTTGTTTGGTTTATAGAACTAGCAATGTTTGAGTAGTAGGGCAAATGCACTAAAATGTAGGATGAGCCCTATAATGAAATGTTTTATACTGGAGCAAAATAGCAGTGTGGTATAGCAATATAGTTGCCGAAATTATATTATTATTATATTTATGTAAATATTTGCCAACCAAAAGATATATTTTGTCTGTCTGATTGATAGGTAAATAGACCTCGGTTACGAAATTTATTGAATTAAATGGAAAAAATAGAATACTTTTCAAAAACTTTCTTAATTTTAAGACCCCAAATTCCTGAAAACTATTTGTACTTCAAGCATTATTAATTTTTTAAGTTTTTATAATACAACTTTTTATGAAAAAAAATTACTTTTTTCTAATCATCACAATCCTGTCGTTTACCTTCAGCAAGAACGCATCTAGCCAGATTGTTGGAGGCAATGTATTCTTACAAGGACAGTGGCTGGAGGTTGGTGTGGATAATATGGCTGCATTTGGCACCTGTAGTTCGCCGGCTACTTATCACGCACACGCATGTTGTGGCACCGCTCCCTGTGCTACCTCTGGTGCGGCAATGGATGCCAGCTACGACTGGGGCCATGATGGCTGGGCCACTGGCTCACCTTGCTTTATGGGCCCATATACGCAACCTGGATATCCGCAGGAAGGCTGGGGTATACAGGTAGGTGCTACCGAATACCGCAACTGGGCTGGTGGAGGTTTGTGTACCGGTTCTTTTACTATTCCCGGATCTATTACTGGCTACACAAACACTGGCGGCTCGGCAATCGGAACTTTTACAGGTACAGTTGCAGGACTAAATATTATTCAGGATACAAGAGTCGATACTTTTGCTTCATGGGTAGTTGTTACGGCCAGAATATATAATACCACCATAGCGCCAATCACCGGCGTTTATTATGAGCGTACCTGCGATCCCGATAATGCATCAGATTGGGGCGGTGGCTCTACTACCACAAATGTTATTTTGCACCAGAATGAGGATTGGCGGCACAGAGTGGAGATTGGTACTTATACCAATACCGGTATTTTCAATGTGCATAATACCTGGATGGCTCTTGGCACCAAGGACTGCCGCGCTAAATGCGGTACCATAAGCGGATTAGCTCCTTCTAATACTCCTTCACAGTTATGGGCTGGTACAGGAGCAGTGATTACTGCTCTCAATGACAGTAATACGAATGATGTGGGTATCTTCCTTGTATTTAATATTGGTACTATTGCGGGTAATGACAGTGCGGTTATTTCTTATGCATATATATATGATGGCAGAGAAGCGTTCGACAGTGCATTTCCTGATCCTGCGCTTAATGTAGATGGGGTAGTTGCCTATGCCGATACTGCTGCACCAGGTACATTATACGATACATTCAATGTCTGTGCTATACCGGGTACAACTTCAATTCCTGCAGATATCTTATATGGTGCAGATAAAACATGGACCTTCAGCACATGGACCTGGGCTCCCGCTACAGGTCTGGCTTCAACAACAGGTGTAGTAAATACTATCAATACAATCATTCTTCCTTCAGTTTTCACTTACACCATTACGGGTGTCGATAGCGCTACCTGCAACTACCGCACTATGTACCTGACATTACTTACCTGCAATACTGTGGAAAGTAATAGTCCTTGCGAGGGGGATTCTTTGAAATTCAGGTATATCGCAGATTCAGTAGGCGCTACTTTTTATTGGTATAAACCAGGAAGTGGTTTTACCAGTACACAACAGGATCCAGCTATATGGCCTGCCACTTACGCCGATTCAGGAGAGTATTATGTTATCAGAACTTTGGGTGGCGTACATGATACCGACAGTATTCATGTCGTAATCCAGTACAAACCGGTGATTTTAGCATCTAATAACTCACCTTTATGCCAGGGAATGGTGGATACTTTATTGCTGAATGCATCGCCTGATACTATTGGTGAAACATGGAGCTGGACCGGCCCTGCCGGATTTACATCCACTCTTGAGAATCCTATCCGGCCTGGTTATATTTCAATCG